>Ga0123519_10007600_pt1 | contig 16733 bp, 11 predicted proteins | sample YelNatPaOPRAMG02_FD_87396 | JGI IMG/M metagenome (GOLD analysis project Ga0123519, IMG submission 87396) | Hot spring microbial communities from Yellowstone National Park - Yellowstone National Park OP-RAMG-02 (version 2) | ecosystem: Environmental > Aquatic > Thermal springs > Hot (42-90C) ... | reverse complement strand
CGTGCGCTCGTAGAGGTGGTTGTTGTACCTGTAGAAGAAATGGATGACCTGGTCGGGCGTTATGATCAAGCGGCTGTCGCTTCCAGTCACAAGCTTCGAGCCTGACCATGAGCCGCCGACGTCATTCGCGTAAAAGAGGTCCGCGTTAGTGCCGTCGTCATCCCACATCTTCCAGGTCATGTGGATCTTGCCGGCGGCATCGAAGTCGTAATACTGCCAGTATGTAAATACTTTGGTGGAGTTGCTGCATTGAATCGGCGCGCTCCACTGTGCCAGTGCGCCGGTCGTCACCGCGCACAATGCAAGCGACAGACAAACCGCCCTGAGTGCATTACTTGGTCCAGACGCAGCTGGCTCTTCAACCGGCACCCGCCGCAAGAGTGTGTATAAAGAAAACAATCACTTCACCACCTTCACTGGTCCCAAAAGCAACGGCCGCCGCGCGGCGCAAACTCGGATGTCCACGGTCCGAAGTCACAAACCGTCGGTTCCGCCGTCGCTTCACCTGGTTGAAGTTCGAAGCCCGGGCCTAGGCCCGGGCTTCCGGTGCTCCCGTTCGCGGCTACCTCATAACGCTCACGTCATCGATATAGAGCGGTGCGCCGGTAGCGGTCCCAGGATGAGCCGCACCGCCTACCATTATCGTCACATAACCGCTCGAGTCCGCGGTCACAGTCATCGAGCGTGACACCCACATGTTCCGCTGGCCCCAGTTGTCCGTCGTTATCCACTGATAACGACCGTTGTTATACGCTACCATCGGGTCCGCCTGACCAGGGCCTGGGTTCCAGCACATTATAGTAGGGCAGTTCCCGTCCGTGTGATAACCCCAAGCCGTAAACGTCCCGGTCGCGCCCGGCGCACCCAAGTTCACGCTCTGACATGCTATCCCTATCTTGCCCGGGCTGGCCGCAGTCTGACAAAAGCTGAACGCAAGAGCGTGACCGCCGCCGTGCTTGATACCAGTAGAATCCCAAGTGTTGAACGGAACACCGGGAACGTTGTTCCAACCCCAGCCGCTGTTACCGCTCGGATTCGGAAGTTGACTCGTATGACCGCTGCAGTCGGTCCCCCAACCCGTGTTGTAGAATCCACCCTCCATGTCGCCGTTTACAACACGCTCCACAGGAGCCGGATTCAAAGTGAAGTTCACCGTCGTCGTCTGGTTCGCGTTCACAACTACACCGGTCTTCGTGTCCGGACTGTAACCCGACTTCGATGCCGTCACACTATACGTCCCGGCAGGCACGTTCGGAATCGAGTAGCTCCCACCCGAACCGGTAGTCGCCGAGTAGTTGCCAGGGCTTGTAGTCACAGTCGCACCCGATATTCCGCCCCCTCCCTGAGCCGTCACAGTCCCCGATATCGTCCCCATATTCGGAGTCAACACGAAGTTCACCGTCGTCGTCTGACCGACCTGAACCGACACGTTCGGCTGGGAAGCGCTCAAATAACCCGTCTTCGATGCCGTAACAGTATACGTCCCAGGAGCCACCTTCGAAAGAGTATAACTCCCGTCAGAGTTCGTGGTCGTAGAATAGCCGCCTGTGGTCGTAGACACGGTCGCACCCGATATCGGACCGCCACCCTGAGCCGTCACAGTCCCGGATATCGTACCGGTCGTGGGAGCTACCCTGAACCCGGTCAAGTCACCCCAACCGCGGATGTGAATCAAAGCACGGTTCGTATTCCACGCCGGATTGTTCGGGATGCTCCCCTCAACTATCCCCGTCACGCCGATGATGTCGCCCACGTTGTAGTCGCTAGTCCAACCCGGGCACTTCACCATCACACCGGTCTTCGGAGTCGAAGTCCCATACAGGTTCTCCACGTTGCTCCCATCGTCAACATACAGATAGTCGCCCGCTTTATACGTGATCTTACCGGCGATCCTGACCAACAACCCGATGTTGTTCAAACCAACACCGTTCTTCACCCCCGGAACCATCGGTCCAGCAGGACCACCACCAACACTCCGGCAGCTCATCGCAACCGGCAGCGGAGCAGGCCCGGAAGATACCTTCGTTACAGTCGCCTCCTCTATCACCCGCTCCGCGGGATAACCGTTCAATACTCTGGTGTTTACTTTACCAGTGACATTTACTATATCTCCTGGCACGAAACCTAACTGAGTAGTCGCCACACGTATCCCGCTAGACCTGTCAGGGTCCATTATGTATATGCAGCCGTCCGTATACGCGAAGTCAGCAATCACCACCCTGGAATAAAGATCCACAATCCAACCGTTCGGAAGCTGTTTTACCGACGCACAATCGTTCGGCGTTGGAATACCCACAGTCTGAGCCGCAGCGGAATAGTGATTGTCCGCGTCGTAAGCAAATGCCGCATAGTAATAGCGCTGCCCATTCGTTAAGCCGGTGTGTTTAAATACGTGAGTTCCTCCCGGCACACCCTGTATGTTGCAAAGCAGAATACCGTCGCTGGGACTCGTCGGGTATCCGGTCGTCTTATACCGAACCATCGTCCCATAGAACCAACTCTCGCTCGGATTTGTCCACGACAGACGAATAACGCCGTCCGAAGGCATCGCAACGAAACCACTAGGCGGAGAAAGGGGCAGAGGCGTAATGGTGAAGTTGAGGTTTACAGTCCCGTTCGGCGGAACCACGACGTTCTCGATCGTCTGTCCATTGTATCCAGCCTTGGTTGCCGTGAACGTGCGCGTACCGCTGGGCACACCCAAGGAATACCATCCACCAACCCCGGTTACCGTCACGAACGGTCCGGAAGCGACGGAGGCGTTTACGATGCCCTGGCCGTACTGATCGCGAACGTATCCTTGTACGGTTGCGTCCGTCATACCGGGACCCGGATTTATCGAGAAATATTGCTGCGGCTCACCGGAGCTCCAATCTTCCCAAGAAGCATACAACGTGCCGTCAGGTCCGGCGCATATGTCCGCATCAACAACGAACGCGTTGGGTCTGCCGACGGAGATGCGCTCCTCTGGTTGCCATACGCCTCCCTGCCATCTTCTTCCCCATATTTGATCAGCTCGGCGGTAGACCAGGTAAAAGTCGGTCGTTCCTGGTATCGCAGTGATAGCGCCAAATCCGGAAGACTCAAACGTGCGTTGTTCAATGGGTCCCCAACCGACTCCAGGCGTATACATCCGCGTCCAAACCCGTTCGTCCTGTTCCCACATTACCAAAATGTGACCCGTCGGATTGACCGCTATATCGTGTCGGCAGAAGAACCCTGGACTCGCAACGACCACTTGCGGCTCCCAGTAACTGCCGTTAAAACGCCGGAAGCAAACGCTGAGAACACCACCGATCTTGGTGCCGTAACTTCGGTAGACAGTCCCATCCTGCAAGCTACGGCACATACCAAAGACCTCGTATTGGTTGTCGGCGTTCTGGTTCATGTTCGTAAGCGGACCCCAGGACGTACCGTCATACACCCTCCAGTAGAGGTTTTTGTTGTCCGCCTGCCAATAGCTCATTATCACTGTCGGGCTATCGTCCGCTCCGAACGGGACTATTAGTGGGAATTTGGTGTTACCTGTATTAGTTATCTCCTGCCACGGCAAAAAGCTCAGTCCGCCGTTTTTTGAAACCGCCCAGCCAACCTCAAGTCCATCGTCCCAATCTTCCCAAACCAGGTGAACATCGCCATTTCCAGCCGCACAAAGGTTTGGATTGGGCACGAAACCGTTGCGAATCACCTGACGCGGTGAAAGAACACCGTCCTTGTAACGCCTATAAACGATCTGCCATCCGGGCTTCGTATTTGAATAAACAGCGTGGAAACCGCCATCCTTTGCAGGCCAAATCTCAGCGCTTTTAACTGCGATCTCAGACGGATCATTAAGCAGTTGTGCGGCAGTCCACGCCCCAAAAGCAGGTCCGCACATAGTAACACCGATAAGCAAAGTCGCAACCAAACCGCATGAAAAAAGCCTTGAAACCACCATACAGCACACCCCTTTAAAAGCATGAGGTAAAACGTTTGTTCCTATTAGCAAGATATCCCCATAATTTACACTTGTCAATGGTTAAGCGTAATATCAGTTATCGACCGCGCATGCACACACCGGCGGTTCGTAACCCAACCAGAAGGCACACTCCCTTCAACCACTCCGACACAGCTCACCATATCCCCAACCGACACTAACGGATCAAAAGTACACCGGACCATGACGCCCTCTCTGCCTAGAATGTCTTTCACGCGGCTTCCGTCATCAACCCAAATATAGTTTCCAACTCGACAGGTAACACGTCCACTGATTTTAACAAGCAAGCCGATGTTATTTGGCCCGACACCATCAACCACACCAGGAACCCAGAGACCAATTGGAGCACCACCCACGGCGTTCCCATTGACATAAAGCGGCTCAGGAGGAGCTCCAGAGCCGATCTTGGTAACAGTACTAGAGGTTATCTGCCTTTCCGATCTCTGACCACTAAGCCAGCGTGTATTTATGTATCCGACGAAATCCACTATGTCACCTGGTACCAGATCCACATTGCTCACGAGAACTCGTAAGCCGGTGGTTCTGTCGGGCGTCTGAACATATATGCAGCCGTCCTCTTTAAAAACAGCCGACACAACTGCCCCGCTATAGGCAACCCACGTGTTGTCCGGCAACTGCTTTATCCCAGCAAGGCAACCCTCTCCTGGTGTAGCGGAAATCTTCGCCGCCGATGAATAACTCCGGCTGTCGTTATACGCAAAAGCGCTGTAAAAGTAAGTGGTACACGGAGTAACAGCAGTATGCATAAAGTAATCCGCAGATCCAGGAGCAGCCGGTCGATCACAAACCAATTCTCCCGAGTACGGATCCCCCGGATACCCAGTTGTGCTAACCCGAATCATCGTACCAGCGAAATTGGAATCCGGTGGATTTACCCACGACAATCTAATCCCGGAGTCCACAGGCTGAGCGCGAAACTGCGTCACCGGTCCGGGAGGCTCATTCTGAGAAGGGAAAAGTGAGACCCTGAAATTGTCCCGGTAGTACGCTCCGGCTGGTTTGAGACTATAATCATAGCGCCATAAGCCAAAATAGTTCTCGAAGCTGACGTTAGGGTCAGAGGTATACGCACGCGCATCGAAAGTCATCCACTGCAGACAGCCAGCAATTCCCTCTGATGTAAACGCTGTCAAATGGTTTTGGTATACGTTCAGCTGCTCACTTTCATTGTAATTCCATATGAGCTGACCATCGCGATTGCAGGGGGTGGGGTTAGTAGGCCAGCCGAACTCTTGACACAAGATAGGCTTTTGATTGCTCCCCATGTACGACCTAATATCTCTTATTTGCTGCGTAACGTTCGGCCAGTAGGAATGGAACACTGCAATGTCTACGAAACTAATGACATCATTGACGTTCTCCCACCACCTGATACCCGCAGATACCGGATGATTCGTATCAATCGCTCGAATGGCATTACACATTCGCTGAAGCCAGCTTACTATCTTGTCGCGCTGAGTAGGATTTAAATCCCAGTTGTCGTAGCCTCCGATGTTGGCGGGATGATCAGGCTCGTTCTTGACATCCCACATAAAGACGTATGGGTTACTCTTGAGCCTGTTTACTATTGCTGAAAGATAGCTGAGGTGATCCCGTTCTTTAGCCGTGCCGGCAGCTGGAAAGCTTGTCTCCCAGTCGAAAAGAGTTATACAACTCCTAATGCCATTGTCCCCGAATAAATTGACTAGTTGCTCCAGCTTTTGTAACCTATCGGCTGGCGGATTTGCGCCGCCCCATCCGCCGTGAGTATAGGGCACAAGTATTCGGACGCAATTCAAACCCAGCTCGCGGATCATTCCGACCTCGCGCACCATCTCCTGCCAGTCCCAACTGTTCCACATATCAGCCCACATATGGTCTCGCGGATAGTAACTTGTGCCTTTGAGTTTGACAACTTGTCCGCGAAACACGAACTGGTCACCTTGGATGCGTACAAAGTCCGACGCGAGAGCAAAAACGCAGCTTGCTGACACAAGTGCGGTGCAGATTATTGCTGTTCTCATTTTGATAGCTCAACCAACCAACTTAGATTTGTTCTCTAAAACATTTTATACCATAAGTAGGACACGTTGGCTAGTCTCCAGCTTTTGGCCTCGTTTCACACGTCCGTTGAGGCAGTCCGAGCGTGGAAGTCATCACACTTTGCAGTGGAGAAAGCTGAACGCATGCCTAACTAACGCAAAGACACGCGCTCAAATCTGTAAAGCACGTATTGCCCCCATCGGGATATCGCCGTGCGAGACTGTGGTAACAACTTTGCATTCCGTGCCTCCGTCACAACAACAAACCTCTGCATCCCCTCCGAAAGATTGGTCAAATCCCGCACAGTTTTAACTGGGGTAATGACTCTCTGCGAGTAGAAAGGTAGAGATGCAAAAGATGACGGAAGCCGATAACTAAACACAGGCTCTTTTCTGAGCACGTTGCTCCTAATTTGATGAGCCAGGCGGACTGCTGGTTCGCCTATGGTCGCAGCTGCGATGGGCAGTCCCAAGACTATCGCCGCAAGCAAGAATACGGTAACCCCAAAAACTAAACCAGCTATAGCCTGTTTTACTTGTCTCTTCAACAATGCTAAGAAACAAGCAGTGGTTCCGGCCACCAATGATACCACCATAGGCACAAGCGCTGTCTCTAGCCTTGGAATTGGCTTCGGCAATAATCTTAGTCCGCCGATTAGGAGACCTCCCGTTAGAAACGCCAGCATTACTGCCACCAGGGCATACCTTTGAAGCGACGCCAGTATCGCGTCATTCCGATCCGATTCTAGACATTCTGTCCAGAGTCGTCCGACAAGCAATGCGGCAGCAGGAAACGACGGATATATGTAGGCTGGCAACTTCGACCGCAGCAAAGAGTAGAAGCCAACAACAGTCAGCAACCAAACTGCGGCAAAAAGCGGTACTTCGCTCAAAGCATCCTGCGGCTTTCTGCGTACGAAGCGCACCCAGGCAAGCGGCAAGAATACACTCCACGGGAAAAACCCAATGAGATATACCAGCACGTAGAAGAAGATCGGCATGTTGTGATGAAAATCCTGCCCAAGGGCGCGTTGCAAATTCTGATGAATAATGAACTCGCGCAAGAATGCGCCATTCGTTTCAAATTGGACTACCGCGTACCAAGGCACAGCAACTGCCGCAAAAATCAGCACACCAACTAGCACCAGGGGCAGCTTAATTGCAGCATCGCTACTGACACGTCCTCTGTGTCGAGTAAGAACCTCATAGATAAGTATTACTAGTGCAATCAGGATTGGACCCACTGGACCTTTTACCAAAGCGGCTAACCCAGCACTGGCCCATGAGATCAAATAGGCAGTTTTAGGTAGCTTACCTACCCTCGTAAGAATAAACACACTGAGCGCAGCCGCAATAGTCAGTGCGAATAGCATATCCAGTATTGCCAGCCGAGCCAGTCCGACTGTAATAAGCGACGTAGCCAGGATCATCGCGCTCATCCAACCTGTTTTCCGGCCAAACATCTTCGCACCCAGCATATGAGTCAGAGATACCAAACCTAAAGCCGCTAGACACGAAGGCAGCCTTGCCGCGAGCGAGTTAACACCGAACACTTTGATCGAAGCAGCCATCAGCCAATACGCAAGAGGGGGTTTGTCGAAGAAGGGCTGGTTGTTTACCGTGGGCACAATCCAATTCGACCGGACTAGCATTTCCCTCGCGCATTCTGCGTATAGACCTTCATCTAGTCCTATCAGAGGCACGGCTCCCAACCGCCAACAAAAAAGGATCAAACATACCGAAGCCAACACTGCGTATGCATAGGCACAGAGCGTAAATCCTTGCTGCTTGTGGCGAAATGTTCTGACGTTCCGTAGACCAACACAGGCAAGCCCTAAGATCACCCCCAAAGCCGCACCGCCAATGACATCACTCGGATAGTGCGCCCCCACATAAATACGTGAGATAGCGATCAGCACCGCTAGTGGAAATAGAAAAAAGCGCAATTTTGGTAGCAAAGTTCCCAGAACAACAGCCACAGCAAACGCATTTGCAGTATGTCCGGATGGAAAGCTGTTCCAGAAAAGTGCTTTGCCAACAGCTCGAGCTTCGAAAAGAATTGCCAAGGGTCTTGGTCGTTGCCACAGATGTTTGAGTATTTGCACTACGAAAACTGAGCCGATACACGCCGCCAAGCCCGTGTACGCGGCTATTCTTATGTTAGCTCTGTCACGCAACCAACCGTAAAACAAAATCAAGAAACATATTGCCGCTTGAGCAGACCCTGTGCCAAGCGCACTTGCGGTAAGCATAATCTGATCAAGCACAGGGTTTGCAAGGCGTAAATTTATTAACTTGAATAGCCAAACGTCCAGGTCATGCATGAGTAAACAGTCTCACTTTTTGGGAAAAATTATACAGCAAATTCGACTCATGCGCGTTTAGAACTCGATGTAAGGCGGGATAATATACTTGACAGTACGTGACTCAAGTCTTACTATAGTACATAGTGACAAGTCGGTTTAACATGACTATCTACCTACACTTGTCACTTGAGTCAGATGCGCTCTAATGAAAAACAATTCAAGCAAGCTTACGAACTCATATAAACCCTTGGAGGTGAACAGAATTGGGTAGAACAGTTGGTATCGACCTTGGAACCACCAACAGCGTCATCGCCGTGATGGAAGGCGGCGAGCCCGTGGTCATTCCGAACGCGGAAGGTAGTCGCACCACTCCGTCCGTAGTTGCTTTTACCAAAACCGGAGAGCGGTTGGTAGGTATTACCGCAAAACGGCAAGCCATTCTCAACCCAGAGCGCACGATCTCCTCGATTAAGCGCTACATGGGAACTGATCACAAGGTCAAAATTGACGACAAAGTCTACACGCCCGAAGAGATCTCCGCAATGATACTTCAAAAACTCAAAACGGACGCGGAAGCCTACTTGGGCGAGCCGGTAACGGAAGCCGTGATAACTGTACCGGCGTACTTCAACGACATGCAGAGAACGGCAACAAAAAACGCCGGTGAGATTGCTGGATTGAAAGTACTGCGTATAATCAACGAGCCAACCGCGGCTTCTCTCGCATACGGATTGGACAAGAAGGGCAACGAGACTATTTTGGTCTGGGACCTTGGCGGAGGTACCTTTGACGTTTCAGTTCTAGAGGTTGGCGACGGTGTGTTTGAAGTTAAAGCGACCTCCGGCGACACTCATCTCGGTGGAGATGACTGGGATCAGCGCATAGTCGATTGGATATGCGACGAATTCAAAGCGCAGCAGGGTATAGACCTGCGCAATGACCGCCAGGCTTTGCAGCGCGTCCGCGAAGCGGCGGAAAAGGCGAAAATTGAGTTGTCTTCAATGGTCCAGACCAGCATTAACCTGCCTTACATCACTGCAGACGCATCTGGACCCAAGCATCTCGACATGACGCTGACCCGCGCTAAGTTTGAAGATCTAACCCGCGACCTCCTCGAACGATGCATTCCGCCGTTCAAGAGGGCAATAGAGGACGCAAAGATCACCGAGAGTGACATCGACGAGATCATCCTTGTTGGTGGTGCCACCAGAATGCCTATGGTTCAGGAGCTAGTGAAGAAGCTCAGTGGTGGAAAAGAACCCAACAAAGGAGTCAACCCTGACGAGGTCGTCGCGATAGGAGCGGCTATACAGGCTGGTGTACTTGCGGGCGAGGTCAAGGATGTTGTGCTGCTCGACGTCACGCCTCTTACACTGGGCGTTGAGACGCTGGGTGGTATCACGGACAAGATCATTCCGAGAAACACAACCATACCGACTCGCAAGAGCAAAATCTACACCACGGCAGTTGATGGCCAAACTGAAGTAGAGATTAATGTACTTCAAGGTGAGGCGGAAATGGCGCAATACAATCAGAGCCTTGGACGCTTCCATCTTACTGGGATTCCGCCTGCACCGAGAGGAGTACCTCAGATCGAGGTAACATTCGACATCGATGCAAATGGTATCGTGAATGTTTCTGCTAAAGACCTGGCAACCGGCAAGCAGCAGTCGATAACTATCACCGGTTCGACCCGCCTTTCTAAGGAAGACATCGATAGGATGATAAGAGAAGCTGAACTGCACGCCGAAGAAGATAGGCGCCTTAAGGAGGCTGCCGAAGCCAAGAACCGCGCCGAGCACCTAATTTACCAAACTGAAAAGATGCTAAAAGATCTCGGAGATAAGGTGCCTTCTGACGACAAGTTGCGCATTGAAAACGCGGTATCACAGGTGAGGTCCGCTATCGAGTCCAACGATACTCAGCGGATCAAATCGACAAGCGACCAGCTAGAACAGGAGACATATAAACTGGCTCAGATTCTGTATGGCCAGGCAGCGCAGGCTGGTACAGCGGCTGGACAGACTGCGGCTCCAGGAGGTGATGGTGGACCAAAAACCGGAGACGACGATACCGTTATTGACGCTGAATTCAAGGCTGAGTAGCTGCCAAATCTCTGAAACAGAAAGGACGGGATAAGCAATGCTAACGAGATGGGATCCATTCCGAGACTTGAGTGTTTTGCAAGACAGAATAAATCGAATATTCAATGAGCACTTCGGCCGAATTGAGGGCGAGACTCCTGGAACTCGACCTTGGAGTCCGATGGTGGACATAATGGAAACGCCAACGGACCTCATTGTTCGAGCCGAGATACCCGGAGTCAAGCGGGAGGATATTGACGTTGAGGTCACTCCAGAATCGCTCACTATTCGTGGCGAGCGCAAGTTCGACACGGAACACAAGGACCAGTACCTTAGAGTGGAGCGGCCCTATGGTCCTTTCCAAAGATCATTCTCAATAGGCGTGCCTGTACAAGCTGATAAGGTTAAAGCAAGCTACAAAGATGGCATATTGGAGATAACGATACCCAAAGCCGAAGAGGTCACGCCTAAGAAAGTAGAAATCAAGACGGAATAAAATGATTGGAAGTGTGAGCCGGGTGTCGGTAGGAATTAGCGCGGATGCGTGCTAACCGGCACCCGGCGCTCAATGAATTATTGGAGAATAAATCTATTTCGACTGTGTGTTGAGCTATGCCGACCGCGTATAAGGACTATTACAAAATACTTGGTGTTGACCGCAATGCCACCGAAAAGGAAATAAAAGCAGCTTTTAGACGGCTGGCTAGGAAGTATCACCCGGACGTAAACCCGGGCGATAAGGAAGCCGAGGAGAAATTTAAGGAAATAAGCGAAGCGTACGAGGTACTTTCGGACAAAGAGAAGCGCCAAAAGTACGACCAGTTTGGTCAGTATTGGGAGCAGGTCAGCCAGCAAGGTGCAGCAACGGGTGGCACTCAACAGCCTGGATGGGAAACGTTCGTATTTGATTTCGGCGACTTTGCTCGCCCCGGCGCTGAAACTGAGGACATAGGGTTTGGCACTTCTGGTTTCAGCGATTTCTTCGAAATGCTTTTTGGAACCGGGCGCAGGCGAACAAGCGGTGCAACCCGTACTACTCGTACCGCTGCGCGCGGCAGAGATATTGAAGCCGAACTGGAGATATCGTTCGAGGAAGCATTCTCCGGTGGCAAAAAGGAATTCACTATTGATGGTCGGCGGATTGAACTAACCATACCGAAAGGCGTCAAAGATGGTCAAAAACTCCGACTGGCAAACCAGGGCGAACAGGGTCCTGGCGGCAGGGGCGATCTTTTGCTCACAGTGCGAATCCGCCCTCACCCAGTCTTTGAAAGAAAGGGTGATGATCTATACGTAGAGGTGCCTGTCGATTATGTGACTGCAGCTCTAGGCGGCGAGGTGTCAGTGCCAACGCCTACCGGGAGGGTAACTATGAAAATCCCTCCGGGAACGTCTGGTAACAAAACGTTTAGATTGCCCGGCCAGGGCATGCCAAAGCTAAACCAGAACACGCGTGGTGATATGTACGTGAAAGTCAAAATCCAAATCCCACAGGTGATGTCCCAAAAAGAGAAAGAGCTTCTCGAACAAATCAGACGCATACGACAGCAAGGAGCGTGAGTAAGCCGCAGGGGCAGGGTCTCAAGGTTGAGGAGATGCCTATCACGACCAGCACTAGAAAAGTTAGTCTACTCAACCGTGAGACTCTTGCCGAAGCGAAAGCGAGGCGTGTGCTATGGCGCGAGAAAGTACAACAAGAGAAGGGGTAATTAGCGGGGTCAGCCCCGATGAACCCTTATATATGATCGGAGTCGCGGCCAAACTCTGCGACCTGCACCCACAAACTTTGCGTATGTACGAGAGGCTTGGTCTGGTGAGACCAGCCAGGGGACCAAACAAGAACAGAATGTACTCCCAAGCTGATATTGAGCGCCTGCGCCAGATTCAGCGCCTTACCCAAGAGCTGGGAGTAAACTTGGCTGGCGTTGAAGTCATTTTGAACTTGCTAGACAAAATGGAAAAAATGCGCCAGGAAATGGAAGCTGAAATTCAGCGAATGCGCAGGTTGGTGGAGGAACAGGCGCGGCGACTGGAGAACTACGCAAATAGCAGCAACCAGTAGGCGACAGACAAATGCGAGCCTACGATGGGCTTGGGTCGTGCCTGTAAAACTGGCTCAAGAGATAGATGCTGTAGTAAGTAGCAACAGAAGGAGGGTGCAGGTTTGCTGACTGGGGTAGTTAAGTGGTTCAACGATGCGAAAGGCTATGGTTTCATAGCCACAGATGAAGGTCGGGAGGTGTTTGTTCATTACTCCGCCATAGTTATGGAAGGCAGAAAAACACTCCGAGAGGGACAGAGGGTCGAGTTCGAGATAACCGAGGGTCCAAAAGGACCCCAGGCCACAAACGTGCAGCGAGTGGCTGATTGAATTAGCTAGAAAGCTGGCTATCGGTCAGAAGAATGCTCTGGGAATTCTGCTTGTCCCAGAGCATTTTTTGCTAACTCTAAGTCGGTGAATGCGCATTAAGCCGCGAATGCATCTCTCCACTCATAAGGGAGTCCGTAGCCTATACTGTCAAAAAGTTGTTCAGCGGGCACGGGTTGACCAATGAAATAACCCTGGATTTCGTCGCATCCCCATTCCTGCAAAACATCCAGCTGTTCTCGCGTTTCTACACCCTCTGCTACCACCAGTAGATTCAGGGAATGGGCTAATGTGATAACCGCTCTAGTTATAGCTGCCGTATAGTTATCGGTGGTAATGTCCTGGACAAAAGACTGGTCTATTTTAAGCACATCTATAGGTAGGTTCTTCAGATAACCAAGAGACGAGTAGCCCGTACCAAAATCATCTACAGCAATGCGAATTCCCATGCCTTTGAGTTCGGCAAGAGCCCGCGCTACATCGTCCGGGGATTGGACAAACGTTGCCTCTGTCAGTTCTAGTTCCAAAAAATGCGGCTTTACGCCTGTGCTATGTAGAATTTGCTTAACAGTGTCTATAAAGTCAGGCTTATGAATATCGCTAGCAGACACGTTCACAGAGGCCACTATTGATTTGGACGCTTGATCGTGCCACTGGGCAAGCTGCTGGCAAACGCTACTCATAACCCATCTGGTAATTGGAGCTATCAGTCCTGCTTCCTCGGCGATACTGATGAAATGACCAGGGTACAAAAGTCCCAGATCAGGGTGTTGCCATCTTATGAGTGCTTCAACGGCTACCACAGAACCAGTAGCTAAGTTGACTCTAGGCTGAAAGTGCAACCGGAATTCCCCAAGCTCTATAGCTCTGCGCAGGTCGTGCTCCAGTCTCATCTTCTCCAAAACTTGAGTATGCAGAGAAGGTGTATAAACGCTGTAAGTGTTGCCCCCCGCTTCTTTGGCTTGGTATAAAGCCGCATCCGCATTTTTTACGAGGGTTTCGCTGTCTAGTCCGTGTTCAGGGAATATGGTTATGCCTGCGCTTGCGGTCAGGCGTAATTCTAAGTCATCGACATTTACGGGCCTAGCCAGCTCTCCAAGTAGCCTGTCAGCTATTGAAGCAGCCTGTTCCACGTTATGCAATCCAGTTAGCAAAAGCGCGAATTCGTCCCCGCCCATTCGCGCCAGAACATCACCATCCCTTGTTATACTTGCCAGACGTTCACTCATGACTTTTATCAATTTGTCGCCCAAGCTATGACCCAATGACTTGTTAACCAGTTTCAACCTATCGATGTCCAACATTATCACAGCGAGCATCTGACTTCTTTCATAGGCTCGCCCTATTTCCTGGCTAAGACGATCGCCAAAGACAAGCCTATTAGGCAAGCCGGTGAGCTGGTCCTTAAATGCGAGATGTCTAAGCTTCTCGCGGCACAATTTGTCCTCGGTTATGTCGTGCATTATCTCAATCGCGCCGACAACGTTTCCACTGCTATTGCACACAGGCGCAGCTGTAGACCGTACATACCTACCCTTGCTGTGAAAACCCTGCAATAAGGTTTCACTAACAAGCCTACCGGTGCTGTTCTTAACCTCTCGGAAGAGATCATCGGCTAACAAACTGGGTTCCAACACCGCATCTGCCAACAACGGCCTTTGCTCGCCGTAGATCGGAACCGAGTAATGATAGTTGTTCTTGCCGAGCATTTCGGCTGCTGAGACGCCTGTCAGCTCCTCCATTGCGCGGTTCCAAGCTATAACTTTATGTTCGTGGTCAATGACAATCGCGGCATCAGGCAAAGACTCGACTATGCTGTTGAGCATACTTTGCAAATCCAAACTTGTCTGCTCAAGGGCTCGACGTTCCATTCCCTGACGCGAAATCTGTTCCCTTGCCCTATTCAGCTTGTCATTCATTACATCAATCTGTTTTTTGAGAGACGTTGATTCGCAAATTCTTTCAACCGTAGCATCAAGTTCGCCGACAACGTCTTCTAGGAACTGGTCTTTCCCGTGGCCACGCTCAACATCCGCATTGCTTTTCTTAAGCTCAGACAATGCCTTGCGGATTTGCTCAACCACGACGGAGATATGTCGTCCAAGGATCAATGCGATCAATGTCGCAAGTAACACGACAGACGCGGCCGCGATGTAAGCGCTGGTTTGCGAAAAATGAGGCGAAGAAGATAGCAATAAGAGGGGCACTGATCCGGCGGCAAACGCGAGCAATGCTAAATAGGTTCCTAGCCGTCGTGTGACCGATCGAGTTAAAAACTTTGGCATAACTCTCTCCTTCCGGAGTTTGCCGCCGTTAACACAAAACGTCTACGTGACACATCGCCCCAACCGGTAACGGCAGTCAATAATTATTATTGGCAAAACTCGCACTTTTTTACATGCAATCCAATTGTTGGCAAAAATCTGAACTTCGTAGTACCACTGCTGGACAGCAGTGTTTCATTCTTTGTTAGTCCAGTCGCATTTTGCAGTTTATCCAGCAGATGCCTGATATCTGATACTATACGCTTCTTGCCAAAGCATACGCGTGCACAGATGACGCTCCACCCTGCCTTAAGATCCGCGCCGCTTCACTCAAAGTGGATCCCGTAGTAAAAACGTCATCTATCAGGAGAATCTTCTTACCTGTGAGATGTGCCGCTTGACAGACGGCAAACGACCCTTGCACATTTGTCGTTCTTTCGTGCTCCAGCAGACCGACTTGGTCAGGAGTTTTTCTCCATTTTCTCAATACAGTATCACTGAACGGTATACCAACGGATTTGGCAAACCTTTTACCGAGCTCACTCGCCTGATTGAACCCACGTTCCAAAAACCGCGACTTATGAATGGGCACCGGCACAACGAGATCGATCTGCAAACCGGGGTATACACGGAAGAATTCGTCCGCCATCAGGCGACTGAGTGGCTCGCAAACCGCGATTTGACTGTCATACTTCAGCGCGTGTATTGCTTCGCGAAGCACACCATCGTAAATCCCAACACAGCGTGCCTGATCAAAATAGTATTCTTGGCTGCTACATTCACAATGAACTTTTACGAAGTCGTTATGTGGTCTACCACACCTGCGGCACTGTTGGGAACGTAACAATGTAATCTGGTCGCAACATTCTTTGCAAAGATAGTCTTGATCGGGCTTTCCACATACAACACAGAACGGTGGATATATGATGTCCAAGAGCCCATTCCATAGCTGCGCCAATAGGTGGCTAACGAGTGGTGGCAACGCCTACTCCGCTGGCTCGAAATGAACAATGCGTCGGAACTCTTCGTAGCGCCTGTTGATGTCGTCCATGGTTAGACTCCTTAGGCGGTTCAAACTGAAGTCCTGAACATTGAACGATGCCAAGGTGCTCCCATAAACCACAGCTCGGCGCAAATTGCGGCTGTTGATAACGCCTGTCCTTGCCATATAACCCATAAATCCGCCTGCGAAGCTGTCGCCTGCTCCGGTAGGATCAACAACCTCGTACAGCGGATATGGAGCTGCAATGAAACAGAGATCCGAGTCACAATAGAGCACTGCGCCGTGCTCGCCCTTCTTTACAATGACATACTTTGGTCCTAATTTGTGAATCTCACTTGCCGCCCGGTTCAGGTTTGGTTCCGCTGTCAACTGTCGAGCTTCCGCATCGTTCATGAAAGCAATGTCCACACGTTTTAGCACCTCAAGTAGTTGGGCTCGTTTGCGCTCTATCCAAAAGTTCATCGTATCACAAGCTACCAATCGAGGCGATTCGATTTGGCTCAGGACTTCAAGCTGTAAATCAGGATCGATATTAGCAAGGAAAACGTATTTGCAAGATCTGTACTCCGCGGGCAGTTCGGGTCTGAATTCTTCGAATACGTTGAGTTCGGTGTCGATAGTGTGAGCATCATTCAGATCTCCAAAATAAGCTCCCTTCCAGTGAAACGTTTTCTTGCCGGGAACTACCCG
>Ga0123519_10007599_pt1 | contig 16734 bp, 13 predicted proteins | sample YelNatPaOPRAMG02_FD_87396 | JGI IMG/M metagenome (GOLD analysis project Ga0123519, IMG submission 87396) | Hot spring microbial communities from Yellowstone National Park - Yellowstone National Park OP-RAMG-02 (version 2) | ecosystem: Environmental > Aquatic > Thermal springs > Hot (42-90C) ... | reverse complement strand
TTCTACGTGCTCTACACATTCCGCAACGCCTTCCAGTGGCTCAAGATGGGCTATGCAGCGGCCCTGGCCTGGGTGCTGTTCTTGATTATCCTGGTCCTGACGGTGCTCGTGTTTCGCTCCATGGGCAGCCGTGTATTCTATGGTGAGGCATAGGGAAAGGTAAAAGGCAGACATGGCACAGGTAGCAGTCAGCCCGGCGGTCTATGCGGCCCGCCGGTTCGTGGGGCGAGCCCTGGTCTGGGTGGTGCTTGGCGCCGGCGCGCTATTGATGATGGTGCCGTTTCTGTGGCTGATCAGTTGCTCGCTCAAGGATGTGTCGCAGTTGTGGGTCTTCCCGCCTATATGGATACCCAACCCGGTGCAATGGGGCAATTACCCCCGGGCCCTCACCGTGCTGCCCTTTGCCCGCTACACACTCAACACGCTGACCATCACCATCCCCGTGCTGGTGGGCACAGTGCTCACGGCCTCCATGGGCGGCTATGGCTTTGCCAAGATCGAGTTCCCGGGGCGGGAGCTTTTCTTCATGCTGTTCCTGGCTACGATGATGCTGCCGGGGATCGTTACCATGATCCCCGTGTTTATCCTCTTCTCCAAGCTGGGCTGGGTCAACACCTTCAAGCCCTTGATCATCCCCCCCATTTGCGGCGGCGGGGCCTTTAACGTATTCCTCTTCCGCCAGTTCTTCCGAACCATACCGGAGGAACTCTCCAGCGCCGCCCGCATCGATGGCTGCTCCGAATTTGGCATCTATCGGCGCATCATTCTGCCCCTCTCGCGGCCGGCCCTGACCACCGTGGCCATCTTCACCTTCCTGGCCACCTGGAACGACTTTATGGGGCCACTGATCTACCTCAATGCCGACGCCAGAAAGACCATCGCCCTCGGGCTGGCCGGCTTTCAGGGGCTGTACAACACCGAGTGGGAGCTGCTCATGGCTGCCTCCGCTGCCATGACCATCCCGGTGGTCATCGTCTTTTTCCTGGCGCAGCGCTACTTTGTAGAAGGGATCGTCATGACCGGGTTGAAGGGAATGTAGGTGATGGAGAAACGCCAAATCATCAAGATGGTGCTCGACGGGCAGCGGCCGCCCTATGTGCCCTGGTCCTTCGGCTTTACCAAGGAAGCCAAGGCCACGCTGCAGGCACATTACGGCCCGGCAGACCTGGAGGACGTGCTGCAGAATCACCTGCTCAAGCTGGGCAGCGACATCGGCTTTTTCACCGATCTGGGCGATGACTGCGTGCAGGATGTCTTTGGCGTGGTGTGGGACCGCAGCATCGACAAGGACATCGGCAACGTCAAGGGCTGCGTGCTCCCCGCGCCCACGCTCAAGGGCTACACCTTCCCGGACCCGCTGGACCCGCGCTTTTTCGCCGATATCCCGGCGCGCATCGCCCGCTACGGCGATCGCTTCCGGGTGTTCCAGATCGGCTTTTCCCTCTACGAGCGGGCGTGGACGCTGCGTGGCATGACCAACCTGCTCATGGACATGCACGATCACCCCGCCTTTGTGCACGAACTGTTGCAGACGATCGCCGACTATAACATCGCCCAGGTGCGGGAAGCGCTCAAATACGATATCGACGCCGTCTATTTCGGCGACTACTGGGGGCAACAGCGCGGACTGCAGATGGGGCCGCGGCTCTGGCGCGAGTTTATCGGCCCCGTGCTCGCGCGCATGTACGGCGTGGTGCGCGCGACAGGCAAGTATGTCTTTATCCACTCCTGCGGCGACGTCGACGAGCTTTTCGATGATCTCATCGCCGCTGGGCTCAACTGTTTCAACCCCTTCCAGCCCGAGGTGATGGATGTCGCCGCACTCCTGCCGCGCTACCGCGGGCGTCTGACCTTCCACGGCGGGCTCTCTACCCAGCGCACGCTCCCCTACGGCACCGTCGAGGACGTCCGCCGCGAGGTCGCGTGGCTCCTGCAACTCGGCGCGGAGGGGGGCTACATCCTCGCCCCGGCACACGATGTGGAGGGCGACGTGCCGCTGGAGAACATGCTGGCGTTCATCGAGGTGGCGCAGGCCCAGCCGGGGTACTGCAGCCGTTAGGCGAGGAGCCTCACGCGGAGGCGCGGAGAGGTACGGAAGGAAACCGCAGATAAACGCAGATGAACGCAGATAGGTGTAGATGCTTTGAGTAATGCCGTCCCCCTCCCGGAGGTTCGTGACCTCCGGGAGGGTGGCGCCGCCCAAGATCATCCCCACTGATGCCCCTCAGGGGATGGTTCCCCACAAGCCAACCCCAACCTGACGTAGGCCGGGGTTTCTAACCCGGCCACCGGCTCGTTTGGGGTATCCTGTGGGGTAAACACGGAGATGCCGGGTTGGGAAACACCGGCCTACGCCCTGCTTGTGCCCCGTTTTCACCCCGCTTACTCCTTTTCGCGCCTGTCATGATCCCTCCACGATCTTGATCTCCTCCTCCGTCAGCCCGTAAAGCTCGTACACCAGGTGGTCAATTTGCCTATCCGTCGCCTCGATCTGCCGCTGCAGGAGCGTCTTGTCATGCGCCGTTTTGGCGGCAGCCAGGTCTTGGTGCAGCTTGAGCATCTGCTCCACCAGCGCCACCATGCGGTCGTGGCGGGGCTTATCACCTTCAGCAGTTGGATTCATGCCGTATATCGGAAACGATGCTAACGAACCCTTACCGAAGGCGAAAAAGCCTCCCCTAAAACCAGAGCCGACTTGAGATACATGAAACGTTGTCAGACGGGAGTTGAGTATCCCCAATAAGTACAGCAAGCACTCTACGTTGTCGTCATCAAGCACGATCGCGTTGCCGCCAGCCGTTCCGCCCCCTAAAAAGTAGAATCTGCCCTCATAATCCAACGCGAAATTGCCTCTCGTACTGAGTACCTGAGATAGGATCTTCGGACGAACATAGAGCGCAAGGTTCTTGGGGTAGGGGTAGAGCCACCAGTTTCCTGTATCAGTCTTCGACCTTTGCAGTAGCAGGGTTTTGTTCCGAGTCAAATATTCGTGCGCAGCAGGGAACTGGGCACGGAGTTCTCTTTCAGGGATGGGCGCAGCACAACCAGCCTCCACACGGTATGGAAAAAGAACCATATACTGGTATGAAGGTTCTCGATACCTTGAGATCTCCGAGCCCTTAAGCAATGGATGGAGGAGTTCAGTCTCAACCAGCACATCTGAATCTAGCGAGCGGGATTGCATCTTGCACATCTGCGCGCCCTCCTCCAGCACATTGAGGACATAGACCGAATCGGCACTGGTAGCAATACCCTGAAATATCTTGGTGCAATCAACGAGCTTACATGGTGCTGCAGCAAGACGCATCAAGAGATTCGTGCCATTTCCAGCACCGAAGACCCACTCGGTCTCACTGATGGAGGAAGCTGGGATTACTGTTTCTGGGGCGAAGGTTGAGTCTCGCCATCCTATGAGATCGGTCACCCTGACGAAGCGGCATCCTTCACTCCCTGCCTTATCCAGAAACATCAGGCACGTATAGGTCGTCGCACCCCGGAACACTTGCTGGTCGCCAAAATGCACTACTTCCGCCAAGTGCCGGCCCTCGGCAATCAGCCGCCGCAGAGGCTCGCCATATTGGGCGTTGAAGAACTTGTGCGGCAAGATAAAGCCCAGCCGCCCATGCTCGTTCAGCAGGCTGAGGCCCTTTTCCACAAACACGACATAGAGGTCATAGTTGCCCTTGCCGGCGGCGCGGTAGTGCGCCTTGTAGTGCTCGACCTCCAGCGGCGCCCACTCTTTCATGGTCTGGATGCGCACATAGGGTGGGTTGCCGATGACGCAGTCAAAGCCACCCGCCGCCATCACGGCCGGGAACTCGGCCGCCCAGTCAAAGGCGTTGACCCGTTCCACGTCGTCGGGGGTAAAGGCGCCGGGCAGCCAGCCCGTATAGAACTCGGGGCCGATAAGCGAGTTCCCGCACTTGATATTGGCGGCCAGGTCCGGCAGGGCGCGCTCGGGCATGAGCTGCGGGGCAAAGGTCGCCGACTCCGCCTCCAGCACCTTCAGGAGGAGTGAGAGCTTGGTCACCTCCACTGCCTGGGGGTCGATATCCACGCCGTAGAGGTGGTCCAGCAGGATGCGCTTGCGCTCGGCTGTGGTGAGGCGCCACTCGCCGCCTGCCGCCTGGTAGAGCGCGGGGTTGCGCCCGCGCGCCCACTTTTCCGGCTCGTTCCGGCTGTACCACTCGCGATACCAATCCAGCAGGTACTGGTAGGCGCCGATGAGGAACGAGCCCGAGCCGCAGGCCGGATCAAGGATTCTCAGGCCGGCGGCCTGCTTGGGCGTCTTGCCCGCCAGCAGCTTGCCCACGGTGTGCTGCACGATGTATTCCACGATGTAGGTGGGAGTATAGAAAACGCCGCCCGCCTTTTTGACCTCGGGTTTATCCTCCACCACAGCCCGGTGCGCGGGCGTCAGGCGGATGACCTTGCCCAGGAACTGCTCGTAGACCTGGCCCAGGATATCCGCCGGCAGCACTGAAAACTCGTAGGGGCTCTCGGGGTAGTAGAGGCGGCGGATGATCTCCTTCAGCGGCTTGTCATCGATGGCCAGGCCCAGGGTAAACTCATCGGGCGGCTCGGCGCGGCCCTTTTCGGCGCTAAAGTGGAAAAGGCCTGAGTTGTAGCGCTGGTCGGCGCGCGCGAACATCTCGCCCAGCCGGGCATAGGTGTTGGCGCCGTTGAGCAGGGCCTGCAACTGGCCATAGGTCTCGATGCCCCGGTCCTCGCAGATGCGCAGGAAGATGATGCGGTCGATGGTGGACTGCACGGCGAAATTCAGCTCGCGCGGGCGCAAGGAGGGGTTGCGCAGGGCCAGGTTATGGGCCAGTAGCTCCCGCCACGATTCGATCTCCTGCAGGAAAGCATCGTCGACCTCGGCCGTGCCCTTTTTGGCCTTGTTCGATTCGGCATAGCGGTCGAAAGAGCCCTGCAGCACCGCCTCGCGGGAAAAGACGGCGGCGATCTCCTCCCAATGCGTGGGGTAGTCCTGGTAAGTGAGAAAGCTTATCCGCGCCACGCCCGCCTTGTCGGCCTTTTCCGGCTTGATGCGGCAGTCATAGACGGCGAATTCCTCAAAATCGCTGAGGATGCTCAGGGGCAGCTTGGCCGACCAGGCGTAGCGCCGGAGCTGAAAGGCTGCGCCCACATCGCCGCGGATATCCACCGAGGGTTTTTTGGCCTCCAGGAAGAACTTGCGCTCCTTGCCGATCTTGAAGCAATAATCGGGCGCCTTGGTCGCGTCGCCGACCTTGATCGAATCTTCGTGGATGACATCTTTGTAGGCCTCGGAATAGCCGTGCTTGTTATACATATCCCAGCCGAGGGCCTCAAAGAAGGGGTCGAGGAATTCGATACGCAGCTGCGCCTCGTTGTACTGCCCGGCACGGTAGGCGGCGCGGTTGCGATCAAAGCGCTCGACGAGATCGAGGATGGCAGGGGGGACTGAGGGCATCGGTGGCCTGCTCCTTTGTTAGCGCCGGGTGAGAAACCCGGCCTACCCGAAGGCGGCCGGAGAATCTCACTGAAATACGATTTCCCGATCAGGAGTTCTCTACCCCGTCGCCATACTGCCCATAGTCCTGCCAGGCGGCGATCATGGCGCGATAGTTGGCCATTGGCACGTCGGGCTGCACGGCGTTGGAGACGCCCAGCACCAGCCCGCCGCCGGCCTTGCAGGTGAGCAGGCGCTCTTTGGTCTGCGCGTAGATCTGCTCGGGCGTGCCCAGCACCATCAGGCCGACGTCGATATTGCCACACAGGCACAGCCGGCCGCCGGTGATCTGCTTGGCCTGCACGAGGTCCATACCGGCAATGGGGTCGATGGCCTGCAGGGCATCGAGGCCACTTGTCGCCAGGTCTTCCAGGTAGGGGGTGAGGTTACCGTCGGAGTGCAGGATGGTATAGAGCCCCATCTGCCGGCACCCTGTGGCCCAGCGGCGCAGGTAGGGGAGGATAAAGCGCTCCATCTGCGGGCGGTTGAAAAAGGGGCCGTGGTTATCGGCAATGTCGGAGGAGGTTTCGGCGATCTCAATGCCCAGGTCGCGCACCCGCCTGGCCTGCTCCAGCCCGTGCTCCAGGGTACGCTGCGCCTGCTCGTCGATCTCTTCCGGCGCATCAAACAGCTTGTAGCTGAACTCGAGATAGTGCTCGGCCCCCGGCATGGCGATGACACCGCCGGTGCCCGCCACGAGCATCAGGTCCGCTGGGGCCAGCCGGGCCAGGACCTCCATCTGGCGGAAGCGGGCCTCCTCGGGCAACCAGTAATAGGCGGGCGCGCCCGGTGCGACTTCCCAGTAGTTGGTGGGCACCGAGAGCGCGGCAAAGTGCATCTCCTCGCACACGCTCAGGATAATCTCGGCGTTGGCGTGCAGCGCCCGCTCCTGTTCCGCAGGTGTGAGGGCGGCAAACTCGTTGCCCAGCGTTACATGCTTGCCCGAGGCCTGGTCCCAGCCCTGGAACTCGAGCTCCCAGATGGGCACGGCGCCCGCCGGTTGGCGCTTTTCCAACGCCGCAATCATGTCGTCTCTTTTGGTCATGACCGTCACTTTTCTCCCGGGTCTTTACATCGTAGAGCGCTCGGCAGCCCCCTGCGCCCGACCGGAGTACGCTGGCCCGATAACATAGAGATAATAGGTTGCGCATTGCTCGCTGTCAAATACTGGGATCGCACCTGCCATCACCGTCAGCATCCATGGTGAAACATCCGCAGCGGCCATTTGACTTCTGTCTTGCCGCACCATACAATGCCGCTAGATGGCCATTCTTCTGGCTGGCCGGGTTCTACATTATCTGGCCGCCGGGCGGGGGTGTTGCAGGGGCGGCTTGAGTCGCTCGTCTCAGCATCTCACTGTAGCAGGTCGCGAGGACGAGCAAAAGTCGCCATGACAACACCCACCCCACGCCCCGGAGCAGGTTGTCCGGCTACCGTAGCGCCGGCAGCTGGCGCTACGTTCTGAGAATGTGACGCAGGCAAAAGATGATTATCGAAACCCCCCGCTTGGTCATCGCGGCCCCTTCCAGCGGCTGTGGCAAGAGCACGGTGGCCACGGGGCTGATGGCAGCGCTGGCGGCTACGCGGCGCGTGCAGGGCTTCAAGGTCGGCCCCGATTACATCGACCCCGGCTATCACACCGCGGCCAGCGGCCGGGTCTCGCGCAATTTGGATACCTGGCTGATGGCCCCAGCCGGCGTGCAGGCCGTGTTTGCCCGGGCTGTTGCCGGCGCCGATATTGCCATCATCGAAGGGGTCATGGGGCTGTTCGATGGCTACAGCGCCCATGCCGAGAGCGGCAGCACGGCGGAGGTGGCCAAGCTTCTGGGCGCGCCGGTCATCCTGGTGCTGGACGTCAGCTCGATGGCCCGCAGCGCCGCGGCGCTTGCCTGTGGCTATCGTGACTATGACCCCATGTTGAGCGTCGCGGGTGTGATCTGCAATCATGTGGCCAGTGAGCAGCACGCCCGCTGGGTACGAGAGGCAATCGAGGATGTCGGGTTGCCCGTGCTCGGGTGCCTCCCTCGCCTCGAGGCGCTGCGCATCCCGGAGCGCCATTTGGGCCTGGAGATGGCTGTAGAGCGGCGGGCAACGCTGCCCGCGTTTCTGCAGCACCTGGCAGGCGCCGTTTCCCAGTATGTAGATCTGCAGCGGGTGCAGCGCATCGCAGAGACGGCGCAGCCCCTCGACTTAGCGCTCCCCGAAATGGCAGCTCCCTCCGGGTGTGGCGCGCCCCAGAAGGCGTCTAAGCTGTCAGGAGCACTCGGAGCGCCGGCGGTGCGCATTGCTGTGGCGCGTGATGAGGCATTCTGTTTCTACTATGAGGACAATCTCGACCTGCTCCGTGCCGCCGGGGCCGAGGTCGTTCCCTTTAGCCCCCTGGCCGATCCGGAGTTGCCGGCGGACTGCGCCGGGCTCTACCTGGGCGGCGGCTACCCGGAGCTCTATGGGCCGCAGCTGGCGGCCAACCGGTCCCTGCGGTTGGCCATACGGTCAGCGCATGAGGCAGGGATGCCCATCTATGCCGAGTGCGGGGGCCTGATGGTCCTGACCGAAAGCATCCGCGACCTGGCCGGGGAAACCTGGCCCATGGTGGGCATCTTGCCGGGGCAGGCGCGCCTGCGCGCCAAGCTGGTGATGGGCTACCGATTGGTGACCGCCCAACGCGATTCTCTGTTGCTGCGCCAGGGTGAGCAAGTGCGCGGCCATGAGTTTCACTATTCCGATTGGGTCGGCTACCCGGCCGATCTGCCCTACGCCTATGAGATCCGGCCGAACGAGGAAGGGCCGGCGTCGTATGCAGGGGTCGCGCACAACGGGCTTTTGGCCTCCTACGTGCACCTGCATTTCGGCGCCTGGCCGGAGCTGGCGCTGAGGCTGGTCGATGCCTGCCGCCGTTGGCAGGAGCAGCGGCGCACCTCAAGCGCCGGGCAGAGCTGACATACCCGTCTCCCTGTTATTGGGGTGCCGCCCCTCACCAGGGCGCATCTCTCTAGGGCCCATGGCACCCCATGTCTTGGTTCCCTCCCCAAAGGGAATTGCATCTGGGCAGGCCCGATCTGGCTTTGCGGGACTATATTACAGATGGTGTATAATGGGTGCAGATCTCACGGAAAGGATACCAACCATGGACTCTCTGTCTCCTCGCGAGCGACTGCTGCGCACCCTGCGCTTTCAGCCGGTGGACCGTGTGCCCGATTACGAGTTTGGCGTCTGGCGGCAGACGGCCGAGCGCTGGCGCAATGAGGGCCTGGATACACCGGTCATCACCGAGTGGGGCCCGCTGGAGCGCTGGTTCAATACTGACGATCAACTCTTCGGGCCAGGGCTGCCGATCAATATTGGCCTGTTGCCGGCCTTTGAGCATAAAATCCTGGAGGACAGGGGCACCCACTGGATCCTGCAGGATGAGGATGGCGCCATCTCGGAGCAGATGAAGCCCGAGTACGGCGCTTCGATCCCCCACTATATCCGTTATGCCATCGAGACCCGGGCCGATTGGGAGCGCATGCGCGACGAGCGTCTGAACCCCGATCACCCCGACCGTCTGCCGCCTTACCTCGATGCTCGCATCCGCCGGCTGCGGAACCGCGATTACCCGTTGAGCCTGTGGCTGGGCTCGCTCTACGGCTGGATTCGCAACTGGATGGGCGTCGAGCGCATCTCGCTCATGGTCTATGACGACCGGCCGCTGGTCGAAGAGATCATGGAGCACCTGACGCATCTCACCCTGAGCGTGCTCAGCAAGTTGGCGGGCAGGGGTATTGAGGTGGATCAGGGCGACTGGTGGGAGGATATGTGCTTCAACCATGGCTCGCTCCTCAGCCCGCGCCTTTTTGCCGAGCTGATGGTGCCGCGCTACAAGCGCATTACCGATTACCTGCGGCGCGAGTTCGGTACCGAGTTCAACCAGCTCGATTGCGACGGCAATATCCACGAGCTGGTGCCGCTCTGGCTGGAGGGGGGCATCAATGTGATGTTCCCCATCGAGTCGGCCCATACCGATGTCTACCGCATTGCGCACCAGTTCGGCACGCGCGTGGCGCTGCGGGGCGCCTTTGACAAGCGGGCGCTGATCGCCGGGCCGGCCGCGATCGACGCCGAATTTGCGCGCCTGCAGCCCCTTTTGGCACGGGGCGGCTATATCCCCCACACCGATCACCTGGTGCCGCCCGATGTGTCGCTGGAGAATTACACTTACTATCGCCGCCGCAAATGTGAGCTCATCGGCAAGCCCTGGCAAGAACCGGGCATCCGCCACAAGGCAGGGTATCAGCAGACATGGCGGCTGCTGGGGCCGTTCGCTAACGAAGAGGGCCAGGGCCTTGATACCGCATTGCCGCCAGAGCGGGACCTGCAGGCGCCAGGACCTTTTGCCGGTAAGGGTGGCGCCCAGTTGCAGTGGCGCCCCTACCGGGGTGAGGCCGTCTCGGGCTATGTGGACCTCAGCGCGGCCCTCTCTCCCGAGCCCTGGTGCCTGGGCTATGCCGCTTGCGAGCTCTATGCCCCCAGCGAGCGGGAGGGATGGCTGGAGCTGGGCTCTTCCGACGGCTTGCAGGTGTGGCTGAACGGCGAGCGCGTCCTGCGCAGTGATACCCGCCGCGCAGCGGCGCCACGGCAGGATATGGTGCCCGTGCACCTGCGCCAGGGCTGGAACACCGTGCTCCTCAAGGTCGGTCGAGAGGAGGATGAGTGGGGCTTTTACTTCCGCCTGACGGATGATCGCGGCGAGGCATGGGGCGACATATCCGCGCGGATGTAATGTATAGGTAATACTGCTGGCAGACAATATTGCGTGCTCGAGTGGGACCGCCCGGGGCTTCAAGCCGCCGGGCTCAGAACGGCAAAGCCCCTTCAGGGCTTGTGTAGGGGCTAATCTCCCTCCGCAAGCCAGGGTCCCCTATACGAGCCCGAAGGGCTATGCTCTTCTAACACTGCAACCGCACTTGATCCAGCCGGCAAAGGTGTTGTGCGCCTGCCCGGCTCTGACCCGGGAGGGGAGATGTCCATGGCAACTCTGCTGGAGCCGGCGCGCGAGCTGCCGGTGTATGCCGATGTGGATGTGGTGGTCTGTGGTGGGGGGCCGGCCGGGCTGGCTGCCGCCATTGCTGCCGCCCGCCACGGCGCGCGGACGCTCCTGGTCGAGCGCTATGGCTTTCTCGGCGGCCTGGCCACGGCAGGCCTGGTGGCGCCCCCACCTGGTGCCGCAGAGGGTCGAGAACCTCCTGGTCGCTGGCCGCTGCATCTCGGCGACGCACGAGGGCATGGCCGGCGCCCGCGTGATGGGCACCTGTATGGCCATCGGCCAGGCAGCGGGCACGGCAGCCGCGCTCGCCGTGCAGGGCGATTTGCCGCCGCGCCGGGTAGACGTACAGGCGCTGCGCCGTACCCTCAGCGCCGACGGCGCTCTCGTATGAAAAAGGGGGGACGGTATGGAACCGCGGATAAACGCTGATGATGCGCAAGACCTAAGCCTTGGAGACCGCGAAAGTCTGGCCGAGTGACAGATCTGCGTTCATCTGCGGTTCCATACCGTCCCCTCCGCACCTCCGCGTGAGGTCCGTTTCCATGTTGATCGTATGCCAAGGAGAAATGGATGCCTCAATCCGCCATGACCCATCGCGAGCGCCTTGATGCCGTCTTTGCCGGACGCGCGCCCGATCATACCCCTATCCTCGGCGGGTGGATCGCCTGCCCGGATCATATCCGCGCGCTCACCGGCGCCAGCAAGGAGGAATATTGGGAGGACCCCCTCGGCGTCTCGATCCGCGCCTACCGCACCCTGGGCTCCGACGGTCTGATCGATTGCTTTGTGCCCAAAAGCGACGCCGATTTCCGCTGCGTGGACCACAATACCTATCTGCACGCGGCGCCCGATCTGTCGCTGGCGGCTGCGCTGGAGCGGATCGACGAGATGCCCTCGGCAGAGGAGATTGAGGCCGAATTCACTGCCGATTTCGAGGCTGAGTATGCCCGCTTTCGGGCTGACCTGGTCGAGCGGCAGGCCCAGTGCGGCGACCTGGTATGGATGCCAGCGCAGTGGTCGGCCGGGGCCGGCATCAGCTGGTACGGCACGTTTGGCTATGAGAACTTTTTCCAGATCATCGGCGGCTACCCCCGGCATGCGCAGAAACTGCTGGAAATCGGCGGCGCCATCGGCTATACGCGGGGGAGGCTGGTGGCGCGCGCTGTGCAGGAGGGGCTCTACCCGCACGCCATCCTGCTGGGCGAGGATATCTGCACCCAGCGCGGCCCCATGATCTCGCCGGCCTATATGGAGCGCTACTATGCGCCCCAATTGCGCCACGGCCTGCAGCCCCTGCTCGAGGTGGGGTGCCGGCCCGTCTGGCACTCGGATGGCGACGTGCGCCCCCTGCTCGATATGCTGATCGATTGCGGCATCCAGGGCTTTCAGGGGTTCCAGCCCGAGTGCGGCCTGACCATCGAGCTCATGGCCGGCAAGCGCACGCGCGAGGGCAAGCCGCTCTTGATCTTTGGGCCGCTGGCAGTGACCACCGAACTGCCGGTCTGTACAGCGGCAGAGATCCGCCGCAAGGTGCGCCACGCCATCGATGTCTGCCGGGGCAATGCGGACCTGGTGCTCTTTACCTCCAACACCATTAACCCCGACGTGCCGCTGGCCAATATCATCGCCATGCATGAGGAGGCTCGGGCATGAACGGGCGACGCCGACGGCTGGCGGTGGCCCTGGCGGCGCTGACGGCGCTGGGAATGGCCCTTTCGGGGACCCTCCCCCTGTCCACGCCCATCCTGGAGCTGCCCGTGCCAGGCACGCTGACTCTGCTCAACATCGAGCTGACGCCAGCGCGCACCGTCGGGTTTGCGGTCGCCGTCATCGCCTGTGCGCTGCTGGAGGTCCTGCTGCGCTCCGATCCGCGGCTGGCTGGGGCCCCCATCGCACGTACTGCGCCCTTTTGGGTGCTGCCGGCGTGCAGCGTGCTCGCGCTCTATGAGGGCTATGGCCGGCTCAATGCGCCACTGGCGCAGGCGCTACTGTTGATCGTGGGGGGGGTCCTGGTAGGCCTGACGGCCCTGGGGCAATTGCGCACCCTGGACCCGCAAGAGCCGGGGTTCCACGCCGCGCGCTCTGGCCTGAATGCGCTGACCTATGGCCTGGGGTTGGCGCTTTTCCTGGCGGCTCTAAGCCTGCTGCAGCGCGGAATCCTGGCGGTGCCGCTCATCGCCCTCGGCAGCGCCGGCCTGGCCCTGGAAACCCTACGCAGTTTGCGCGGCAGGCTGTGGCCCCTTTGGGGGAAGGCCGCCCTGGTGGGCTTGATGATGGGTGAGTTGGGCTGGGTGCTCACTACGGGAGCACTCTCGCCGTGTGGCGGCGCCTTTCTCCTGCTGGCCGCTTTCTACCTGGTCACCGGCCTGCTGCAGCAGCGCCAATGGGGCCAGCTCACTCGCCGCGCCGCCGTAGAGTACCTGGCGGTGACCGTCGTGTGCATGGGCGTGGTGTTCTGCTTCGGCTGGCAAGGCTAAGTTGTAGTGGGCGTTTGAGGCGTAGCCAGGCCACCTACAACGGGTTGTGTTGCTGGGAGGTGCTACCTCAGGGGCGCCAGCAGGCTGTGGGGGTTGGCGGCATAGGCATCGAGGGGAATGGATCCGCCTGCCATGGCGGTCAGCGTGCGGCAGATGAGGGCATTGGCCGGCACGGGCACGCCCAGCTCCAGCCCCCGCTCCACCACGGCGCCGTTGAGGTAACTCACCTCCGACCGAGTACGGCCTCGCTGCAGATCCATCTGCAGTGAGGGCTGCTTACCTGCCCGGCTGCCGGCCACCAGGCGCGGCAGCAAACGGTGCAAAATGGGCACAGGCAGGCGCTCGATGGCCTGAGCGAGGAGCGGCACCGGGTAGCCCGGCAGGTCCACGGGGCGGATGGCCTGGGCGCGCAGGACGGCCAATGCCTCACGAAAGGCGGCGATCTCCAGCCGGCAGAGGGCCAGGTCGTTGAACACCTCGCGAGATGGGAGATTGGTGATCGCTGGCACGGCGTTGCCGAGCATGTTGAGAAGCAGCTTGGACCAGGTCATGGCCCGGTAATCGGCGCAGAGACGAGCCGGCAGGCCCGCGGCTGCAAACAGCGAGGTCACCTGGGCCGCCAGCTCTGGGGGGGCGGTCACAGGCGCTATCGCCACCCCACCCCGTCGACTCAGGCTGCGCACCACCCCAGGCTGCGGCTGGACGGCGACCAGCGTGATCACGCCCGCCAGCAGGGGGCGCGCCCCCACTTCGGCGCGCGCCAGGTCGACGCCGCCCACGCCGTTCTGGAGCACCAAGAGGGGCACTTCGGGCGGCACATGGCCGCGCAAGCCGGCTGCCGCCTCGGCGGTGTCGTGGACTTTGGTCGTGATGATCACCAGGCCTATGTTGGCGACCTCGGCCGGAGAGAGTTCTTCCCACGCTGTCACAGCCTCGAGATCGTGCAGAATCACCGGGCGGCGCCAATGCCGCTCGAGGATCAGCCCGTGCTCGCGAATTGCACGCATAGGCTCGGCCCGGCCAATCAACGTGACCGGCGCCCGGGCGCTCAGGAGCCGGGCGCCCACCAGTGAACCGATAGCGCCGGCGCCCACAATCGCCACGCCGCGCGGCAAGTCAGAAACCATGGAACATCCCCCGATCCAACTCTGGCATCATCTCCAGGCTGTGCGCAAGGCTGCCGCCAGTTCCTCCGCAGCCTGTTCGGCCCGGGAGGGCGCCCACCCATATGCATCAAGCAAGCGCCGTACCGCCGCCGAAAAACGCTCCAGACCCGGCCCCCGCGGCTGCAGGCGGGGCTTGATTGCGGAGGATTTCAGCGTCGCCAGGGCGGCTTGCACCTCTTCATCCGGCAGCGGCCCCTCGCCATTGCGCACCTGGCTTGGGATTGCATTGGGCGCAGGATGTGCAGTATTGGCGACATAAGCCAGCACCACGCCCCAGGCGATCTCATCCAACACGGTAGGGGTGATCTTGATTCGGCTTTGGGCGGGGATGGGGGCGGTGCGCTGGAGGATGGGTTGCGCTGCCCGATGGTACGACCGCAACTCACGCTCGTCCATGATGGGCTCCTTTGCAGGTAAACGGCTGCCAGGCACGAAAACCCGGCCCATATGCATTCTAACACACAAGCCAGCAGGGGTAAAGCAAGGCATTATTCGCAGAGCCTGCACATCCCCTTCACAGGTTCTTCACAATCCCCGGCTATAATGCTGGCACAAGCGGGCGAGGAAAGTGCCGCTTGATCTCAAGCGAGGAGGAAGAGATGTTTGGACGAGTAGGCAAGTGGGCAGTGGCTGCACTGGCGGGGGTGCTGATCATCGCCGGCGTCGCCGCATTCACGAGTTCCGCCCAGGGGCCTGCGCCGGCGCAGACGCCCCAGGCAACCTGCCCCATGGGTGGCCCGGGCGCCGGCTTTGGCTTCCGCTTTGGCGGCGCCATGCTGGATACACTGGCCAGCGCGCTGAACATGAAGGTGGACGCACTGACCCAGGCCTTGCAGAGCGGCAAGACCGTGGCGGACCTGGCCAAGGCGCAGAATATGACCCTCGAGCAGGTGGTGGATAAGCTCATCGCCGCTCGCAAGGCGACCCTGCAACAGGCCGTGGACGCCGGGCGCATCACGCAGCAGCAGATGGATGCTGCCCTCAACACCATGCGCACGCAGATGCTCGAGAATCTGCAGAATGGCGTCTGCGCCCCGGGCCTCGGCCCGGGCTACGGGCACCGCGCGGGCGCCGACAATCATGGCACAGGCTTTGGCTCGCCGATGCGCGGCATGGGCCGGGGCCGCTCGCTCTAGCGCCGAAATCTGCAGCACGTAACAGGAGGGGGGCGGGCCATCCCAAGTGGGATGGCCCGCCCCCCTCCTGTTGCCCTGGATCAGCACCGGCACGATTGTGGCTCATCAGGGTCGCCCCTGGGCGGCGGAGCGAGCCTCTCTGGATAGCACGGGCAGGAAGGCCCCAGATGCCCTCCCCCCTGTGGAATTTCCCGTTACTTGTCCTTCCCCTGGCCCTGAGACTGGGACGTGTGGGTGTTATCTTGGGTCCTGTCCCTATCCTGATCCTGGCTCTTGTTGCGAGCTGGCGTATAGCCGCTGGTTGAGCCGCCCATGGTCGCTCCGTAGCCACTGGGCGTTGCGACGGCGGTCGGCTCGACTTGGGTCTTTCCGGCATGCGGCGTGCGCGTGGGCTTGGGCGCATGGGCTGGCACGACCGTCGCCTTGGGCTGGTTGGGAGTGCCGCGCACCACGATCAGATCGGCCACAACGGTATTGGCATCTCCCATGTGGGCATGCACATCCGCCACCTTGCCGACAGTGGGTGTGCCGACGATATGCGTGCTGCTGGTAACGGTCACGCTCACCCCGCCGACAACCCATGCGCTGTCGCTAAAGCTCTGCACCAGGCCGACCACACGGACGAGCCTGTTCTCGTGCATGACCGTCACTCTGAGCGCATGAAGCTGGCCAGCGGCCTGCGGCTCGGCCAGGATCTCGGCCCAGTCGCCGACTCGCGCCATTTCCGCACGGGCGCTCAATTTCGAGCTCGCATCCACCAGCACCTGCTGGCCGGCCACAGTCCACAGGCCGTCGATGGAGCCGGCTGGAAGCGCAGTGATCGGGCCGCGCAGGACGATGGAATTGCCGGTCACAGTCGGCGTGACTTCTACGGTGGGTGTGATCTCCACAGTTGGCGTCACGGTCGCCGTGGCGTCGGTGGGAGGATTGTCATCCTCGGGCTCTTGGGTCTCCGTAGGCTCGGCGGTCGGGGTCTCATCGCCAGCCTGCACGGTCTCTGTTACGGTTGGGGTTACCGTAACGTCAGAAGTCACGGTAGGGGTGATCGTTTCATCCGCCAGCACACCCACCTTGGGGCCACTGTGCAAGACGCGACCGACCAGGCCGCCTGCACTGAGCGGCGACATCCGGGCCGCCAGAGCGGTCATAGGCACCATGATCAGCCCTACGATGAGCGCCATGCTCACAAAGGTCGCCGTTTTGCCCCACTGGCGTGGCAGCAGGCTCTTCAAGCGTTTCATCGTCACAACTCCAATCTAGATCTGGGGGCAAAGCTTGCCGCCGCTGAGGAACATGGCGCAACCGGCTTTACCCTACGGTGTGCGGAGCAACGGCAATTGAGTCAGCCGTTGCGTCTGCGCGAAGCCTCGAGAGTAATGTCAAAGTCGGTCAGGTTCGAGGCGTTGGTCGCGGCACAGAAGGCAATCCAGTGCAT
>Ga0123519_10007594_pt1 | contig 16738 bp, 16 predicted proteins | sample YelNatPaOPRAMG02_FD_87396 | JGI IMG/M metagenome (GOLD analysis project Ga0123519, IMG submission 87396) | Hot spring microbial communities from Yellowstone National Park - Yellowstone National Park OP-RAMG-02 (version 2) | ecosystem: Environmental > Aquatic > Thermal springs > Hot (42-90C) ... | reverse complement strand
TGATTTAACCCCAAAGTATAAAGAAATTTACGGAGCGAGCCGAGCCGAAGGTGAAGCGAGCGAGCAAACCAACTTCACCAGAAATGATAAAGATCTTGTTTGGTCGGGGCAGTGGGACTCGAACCCACAACCTCTGGTTCCCAAAACCAGTGCGCTAACCAATTGCGCTATGCCCCGATAAATTAATTATAGCATAGTTGAATCCGCACCTCGCATCGGAACACAGTACGTTACGGGGCTAAATCCTAAATTTTAGACTTGTTTATGCTATAATATATTTATTAACGTTAATCTGCGTTGAATCCGCGTCTATCCGTGACTATGAAGACAGCTTATTCGGTTGTGGCTGAAAATACTTTTAGAACAGGTTTATTGATGATTGTTTTTTTAGGTTTGGTTTTTGGATTAGGTTGGATTTTTTCTTATTTATTTGAAAATAAGGCAATTTTTTATGGTGCAGTAATTTTTGGAGTTTTGATTAATCTTTTGTCTCTTTTGTGGGGAGATAAAATGGTTTTAGCTTTAACTGGTGCAAAAGAGATTAAAAAAGAAGATTTGCCAGAAGTTTATCGTTTAGTTGAAAATCTTGCCATAACTGCAGGACTTTCGCAAACTCCAAAAGTTTATTTAATCAACTCCGCAGCTTTAAATGCTTTTGCTACTGGAAAATCACCAAGAGATTCTGTAGTTGTTTTGACTACAGGAATAATTGAAAAATTAAATAAAGAAGAGCTTGAAGGAGTTATTGCTCATGAACTTTCTCATATTAAAAATTATGATATTAGAGTTATGATGATAGCGACAATTTTGGCAGGAATTATTGCTATTATGGCTGATATTTTCTTGAGAATGAGTTTTTGGGGAGGAAGGGATGAAGAAAGAGGGAACGGATTATTTTTCTTAATTGGTTTTATTTTAGCCTTATTGGCTCCTCTTTTTGCGCAACTTATTGTTTTGGCTATTTCAAGAAAAAGAGAATTCATGGCTGATGCTAGCGGAGCATTGCTTACAAGAAATCCAGAAGGATTAGCTAATGCTTTGGAAAAAATTTCGATTTCAAATATTCCTTTAAATACTTCACCAGCCACTGCTCATCTTTTTATAGTTAATCCATTTAAAAATAAAAAAGGACTTATTTCTTGGCTTGGGAATATTTTTTCTACTCATCCACCAATTGAAGAAAGAATTAAAACTTTAAAATCAATGATTTTATAATTTATTCTTTATTAAAGAGTTAACGAATTAACGAGTTAATTAAATAATTTTTAATTAAAATGAATATGAATGAAATAGAAAAAAGAATAATAAATTTTTGGAAATCAGCAGAGATTTTTGAAAAATCAGTGAGGAATAATTTGAGAAAGAAAAGATTTAATTGGATCGAAGGGCCTCCTTTCGCTAATAACAAACCACATATGGGTCATTTTTTGACTCGTATCTATAAAGATTCAATTTTAAGATTTTTTACTATGCTTGGCTATTATGTACCTCGAAAAGCTGGCTGGGATACTCACGGACTTCCAATTGAAAATGCCACTGAAAAATATTTGGATATTCAAAACAAAAAACAAATTGTTGATTACGGAATCGAGAAATTTAATGAGAAATGTAAAGAATTAGTAATGACTTATAAAGATGTTTGGGAAAGAACTGATGAAAGAATGGGCTTTTGGGTTGATCATAAAAATGCTTATATAACTTATGATCCGTTTTATATGGAGAGCGCGTGGTGGATTTTTAAAGAAATTTATAAAAAAGGTTTAATCAAAGAAGAATTCCGAGTTGCTCCTTATTGTCCAAGATGCGAAACTGTTTTAGCTCAAGCAGAACTTGGTATGCCTGATTCTTATAAAGATGTCAAAGATCCTAGCGTTTATATGAAATTTAAAATTTCTGATAATGAATATTTTCTTGTTTGGACAACAACTCCTTGGACTTTGCCGGGAAACTTAGCTTTAGCTGTTAATCCTGAATTTAATTATTACTTGTATAAAATAAATGGAGAAAAAATTTGGACTCACCAAAAGTTAAATGAAGAATTATTAAAAACAGTAAAAGGGAAAGAACTTGTTGGCATGAGATACGAGCCTTTATTTAATACATTAATCAACATGGACCAAACAGGGATAAGTACAGATAAAGATGACTTGAGTGAATTAGTGTTAAGTCAGCGTAAATCAACGGCATACAAAGTTTATTCAGCTGATTTTATTAAAGAAGACGAAGGAACAGGGATTGTGCATATTGCTCCTGCTTATGGTGAAGAAGATTTTGATTTAGGAAAAAAATATAATTTAGGATTAATTAACTATTTAGACGAAAAAGGCGTATTTAAAATTAATATCAACGAAATAAAAACAAAAGGATTATTTTTTAAATCTGCCGATAAACTAATTTTAGAAAATTTAAAAGAAAAAAATTTGGTTTTTTCTTCAGGAGAATATCTTCATTCTTATCCTCATTGCTGGCGATGCAAAAGTCCCTTAATTTATTTTGTCACTAAGTATTGGGTTATAAAAGTTTCTCAGATTAAAAATAAAATTATTGAAAATTTTAAAAAAACTAAATGGATGCCAATGTCTGTCGGCAATCGTTTTTATGAGTGGATTAAGGAAGGAAAAGATTGGAATTTATCAAGGACAAGATTTTGGGGCATTCCTCTGCCAGTTTGGAAATGTGATAAATGTGGGAAGGTAGAAATTATTGGTAGTTTAAAAGAGTTAGCAGCTCATTTTAAGTCAAATAACAATTATTATTTGATGAGGCATTGCGGAGCTTTATCGGTTCAAAAAAATTTTCTTTCTTCTTACCCAGAAATAATCTTTAATCCTTTGACTCGCAAAGGTGTTTTAGACGCAAAACAGAAAGCAAAAAGCCTAAAAGGAAAAATTGATTTAATTTATGCTTCACCAATTTTAAGAGCCAAACAAACAGCAATGATTATTGCCGATGAAATTAAAGTACCATTTTTTGTAGATGAAAGATTAAGAGAAATAGATATGGGTATTTTACAAAATAAAGCTTATGAGAAATTCGATGAATATATTGTTGATAAAATAAGTGGCAAAAGAGATTTAAACAAAAAAATTGAAAACGGTGAAAGTTTAAACGATGTTAAACAAAGAGCTATTCAATTTATTCTAGAGCTTGAAAAAATTCATCGAGGGAAAAATATCTTAATTGTTTCTCATGGTGGAGTTTTGTGGATGTTAGAAGGAGAAATGAAAACTTTAAGTCCAGAACAAATTAGAAATTTTGAAATAAAAAATTATAATCTTGGTGAGTTAAGGAAAGTTGAGTTATTTGTTTTACCTCGCGATGAAAAAGGAAATATTAATTTACATCGACCTTATGTTGATAATTTTGTTTGGCAATGTAAATGTGGTGGTTGGTATAAAAGAATTCCAGAAATAGCAGATATTTGGTATGATTCTGGTTGTGTTCCTTTTGCTTCATATCATTATCCTTTTGAAAATAAAAAAGAGATTGATCAAGGAATTATTTTCCCTTCTGAATTTATTATTGAGGGAATTGATCAAACAAGAGGTTGGTTTTATACTTTGCTTGTAATAAGCACTTTAGTTAAAAATCAAGCTCCTTATAAAAATATTCTAAGTAATGGTTTTGTTTTGGATGCAAAAGGAATTAAAATGTCAAAATCTTTAGGCAATGTTGTTGATCCGATGGAAGCGATTGAGAAATATGGAGCCGATGTCGTAAGATTTTATCTTTTTTATTTAAATGAAATTGGTGATAATAAAAGTTTTAACGATAGTGAAGTTAAAAAAATAAAATTGGAATTTTTTGATTTACTTTTTAATGTTTTGAGATTTTATAAATTTTATTATGAAAAACCACAAGGCTTAAGAAAAATAAATAAAATTTCACAAAATGTTTTAGATTTATGGTTCTCGGCAAGATTTAAAGAAGTTTATGAAAAATATTATTTAGTTATGTCTGAACTAAATCTTCATAAAGCTTCAAGAATTTTAGCTGAGCTTTTAAGCGATTTTTCTCGTTGGTGGCTAAGAAGGTCAAGAGAAAGATTTCAAAACCCTCAAAATAAAAATGAACTTTATTTAGTCTTAATTAATTTTGAAAATTTCTTTTATCAATTTTTAAAAATGTTAGCTCCTTTAGCTCCATTTACAAGCGAATATCTTTATCAAGAAATTAAAAATGAATTAAGGGATAGAATTTTAGTCAGAGAAAGTATTCATTTGGAGAATTTAGGCAAGCCATTAAAAATTAATTTTAAGGAAAAAATTTTGCTAAAAGAAGTTGAGAAAATAAGAGAAATAGCAAGCGAAATTCATAAATTAAGGAAAGAAAAAAATGTCAAAGTTCGTCAACCGTTAAAATCAGTCACCTTAAAGACAAAATTTTCTCCAGAAGTATTAGAGGTTTTGAAAGAAGAAGTTAATGTTCTGGAGATTAAGGTTGATCCTAGCCAGACAGAAGAAATTATTATTGATTGGCAAATTATTCCTGAATTAAAAGAATTTGGTATTTTGAACGATTTTGCAAGATTTGTTCAAGATTTAAGGCAAGAAGCTAATCTGACGCCTAAGGAAATTGTTGTTTTAAAAATTGAGGCAAAAAAAATATTGATGAATATTCTGACAAAAAAGATTAAAGATTTAGAAAAAAAGACAAAGACTGTTTTTGGAGACGAAAAAAGAAAAGTTCTAATCGCCGAAAAAGAATTTAATTACGAAAATTTTGGTAAGGTAAAAATAGAATTATTTAAATAAATGGACTTTGATACTAAATATAATTTAATGAAGACTGCTGGGAAAATTTTGGCTGAAGTTTTATTGAATTTGGAAAAAGAAGTTAAAGAAGGAGTTGAACTTAAAAAATTAGATAAATTAGCCGAAGAAATGATAAGAAGTTATGACGCTGAGCCAGCTTTTAAAAATTATAAAGCTCCTTTTGCTAAAACTCCTTATCCTTATACTTTATGTGTTTCTTTAAATAATATTATTGTTCATGGTTATCCTAAAGAAAAAGTTTATTTAAAAAATGGCGATGTAGTAAAATTAGATTTAGGCGTAAAATATCAAGGAGTTTATAGCGACTCGGCTTTAACTACTTATATTGGTGAAGTTAGCGAAGAAATTAAAAATTTAATTTTGATAACAAAAAAAGCATTAAAAAATGCTATTGATATTGCCTTACCAGGCAGAACATTTGGGGATATTGGTTGGAGCATTGAAACAACAATAGAAGATGCTGGTTTTAAGGTAATTAAAAATTTATGCGGTCATGATATTGGAGAAGTTTTACATGGAGAACTTCAGGTTTTAAATTTTGGCGATCCTGGCAAGGGAAAAAAAATTCTACCAGGAATGTTTTTTACGATTGAACCGATGGCCTCAATTTCTTCTGAAGATGATTTGAACGAAGATGATTATGTTTATAGAACTGATGACGGGAGCGTAAGTACTCATTTTGAGGCAACAATTGTTATCTTAGAAAATAAAAATGAAGTTTTAACACCAATCATTTAATTTTTTCTCCTACAAACACCTGTTCTAAAGGAACAATTAAAACAGGTCCATTTTTTGAATCAACAGCTAAAAGCATTCCTTCGCTTTTTATTCCTTTTATCTCCTTAGGTTCTAAATTAGCAACTACAATTATTAATTGGCCAATTAATTCTTCTGGTTCATATTTTTCTCCAATGCCCGCAACAATTGTTCTTTTTTCTTCTCCTAAATCAATTTGAATTTTAATTAATTTTTTAGAATTTTTAATTCTTTCTGCGTGTAAAATTTTTGCTGTTCTCAAATCAATTGTTTGAAAATTTTCTAAAGATACCATTGCTGATTTTGCGGATCTAACACTGATTTGTATGGATACTTTTCATCCGTATTATCAGTTTTAAATCCGTTTGATCCGTGGTAAAATAATTATATGCTAAAACATTCAGATTTAAAACCACGAGTAAAATTTATTTTAGACGGTGAACCTTGGGAAGTGATTGATTCAACTTTTATCTTTAAAGGCAGAGGGAGTTCAACTGTTCAGGCGAAGATAAAAAATTTAATTAATAATAAAGTTGTTACTAAAACTTTTCATCAAAATGATGAATTTGAGGAAGCAGAAATTGAAAGAGAAAAAATAAAATTCTTGTATTCAAAGAATAAAAAATATTATTTTCAATTAGATGATGAAAATTTTGAAATTGATGAAAATGCTTTAGGGATTAAAGCTTTCTTTATTAAAAAAGGAGAGGATGTTCAGGGAATATTATTTGAGAATAAATTAATTGGCATTGAACTTCCTTTGAAAATGACATTTAAAGTTATTTCTGCGCCACCAGGCCTTCGTGGAGGAAGAGAGCAACCAGGGACAAAACCAGTGACAATTGAAACTGGAGCGACAGTGAATGTTCCTCTTTTTGTCAAAGAAGGAGATATTATTGAGATTAAAACTGAAAATGGAGAATATGTGAGAAGGATTACTAGTTAATAGATTTATATAATAAAATATATATAATATAGTGTTTCCAGGGGTGGCAGAGCGGACAATTGCACCTGGCTGTAAACCAGGCGGCCTTTGCGCCTGCGGGGGTTCGAATCCCTCCCCCTGGACAAATGAAAACCGGTACTGCCACCATCACTCTTGACTATGGAAAATGTCCTAAATGGCTTTTTGAAAGAATAAAAAGTCTAGGCGGAATTATGTCAGAAATCATTATTGAGGAATTTGGCATTGAAGAATTTTTAAAAAGGCTTTCTCATCCTGTTTGGTTTCAAACCTTTGGTTCATTGCTTGCTTTTGATTGGAATTCTTCAGGACTTACAGTTGTTTTAACCGCAGCTTTAAAAGAAGCTTTTCGGGAAAAAAATTTAGGTATATATTTTGCTGGAGGCAAAGGCAAAGCTTCCAAAAATACTCCTAGCGAACTTTTATATATTGGTGAAAAAATTGGTCTTGATGGAGAAAAATACGCTCAAGTCTCAAGATTAACTGCTAAAGTTGATAATTCTTTAATCCAAGATGGTTTTAATCTTTATCATCACTCTTTCATCTTAACAGAAAAAGGAGATTGGACAGTGATTCAACAAGGCATGAATACAAAGCAAGGTCTTGCAAGAAGATATCATTGGCGTAATGTTGAAAAATTAACAGAAGAACCGCATTCAGGAATTGTTTCAGATATATTATTGAAAAAAGTTTTAAATTTAGCAGATAAAGAAAGTAAAAAAAATAAAGAAGGGATGATTAAAATTTTAAATGAAGAAAATAAAATTAATAAAGAAATTGAAAAAGTTTTAGCAAGACCAGAGAAAAATTTATTTCTTCCTAACATTGAATTTCATTGGCATCCAGTTGTTGAAGAAAAATTTGATTTAAAAAAATTAACTAAAACAATTGAGAAAGCAAAATTTTTACAGCCAAAAACAATGGAAGAACTTTTACTTATTGAAGGAATGGGACCAAAAACGATAAGGGCTTTATCTTTAGTTTCAGAAGTAATTTATGGAGCTAAGCCATCTTTTGAAGATCCGGCAAGATATACTTTTGCTTATGGCGGCAAAGATGGCACGCCTTATCCAATTGATCGGCAAACATACGACGAAACTATAAAAATTTTTAATAAAGCTTTAATGATTTTTAAACAAAGAAAACTTTTTACCTAATGAGGCTTCAACGAGAATTTTTTCTTCAATCAACATTAAAAGTCGCTAAAGAACTTTTAGGAAAATATATTGTTAGAGATTATAGAAATAAATTAATAATTGGGAAAATAGTTGAAACAGAAGCTTACATTGGTCCAAAAGATAAAGCTTCTCATGTTTATGCTAGGAAAGAACAATTCATAAAAGAAAAATTAAAAGTAATCAAAGATAATTGGGGGAGAATAAAAAATTATCTTGATGATCCATATAAATTTATTAAAAAAATTTTAAAATTAAAAAATGCTAAAGTAACAAAAAGAAATCTGGCTGAATATTTAAGAGGAGGGCACGTTTATATTTATTTAGTTTATGGAAATTATTATCAATTTAATATTACAACTTATAAAGAAGGATATCCTGAGTGCGTTTTGATAAGAAGTTTAGAACCTATTAATTCAAAAGAAAATCCGAAAGGTCCTGGCAAACTTTGTAATTATCTCAAATTAGATTCTTCTTTTTGGGGAGAGGATTTGTGTCAGAGTGAAAAAATATGGTTGACCGAAGATAAATCAATCAAAAATGATATAATTAAGGCTAAAAGAGTTGGTATTGATTATGCTGGCGATGATGCAAATTTGCTTTGGCGATTTTACTTAAAAAATAATCAATGGGTTTCGAGGAGATAAAAGAATTAATTAAAATACTAAAAGAAAAAGATGATTTTATTTTAGCAAGCCATTTAAATTATGATGCTGATGCTTTGGGAAGTTTAATTTCTCTTGGTCTTATTTTAAAAAAATTAAATAAAAATTTTTCTATATACTTTGAAGAAGAAATTTATCCTCAGTATAAATTTATACCTTTGCAAGAAAAATTAACTAAAGAAATCAATCAAAATTTTGATATAGCTATTGTTTTAGATAGCGATAAACTTTCAAGGATAGGTAAAAACTTTTATCCCGTCATAAAAAATAAATTTACTATTTTAATTGATCATCATCAAACTAATATAAAAGATGCCAATTTTAATTTGGTTATGGAAACCAATTCTACTTCGGAAATAATTTATTATTTAGCCAAAGAATTGAATATTGATTTTGATCAAGATTTAGCCACAATGCTTCTTTTGGGAATTTTAGGAGATACATTGATTTTGACAGTGGAGACGGAAAAAGAAAAGCTTTTAAAAAATTTTGATCTTGTTCGAGAATTAATTGAAAAAGGCGGAGATTATTATTCAATTATTGATATCTTGAAAAATAAAAACTGGGATGAATTTCAAAAACTTATTGAAAATATAAAGAAATCTAATCTTGAAAACAATATTTTATTTCTTTCTCTTAAAAACAACGAAGAAATAGAAGTAACCAATTTTTTAACTCAAGTTCGTGAAGCTAAAATAGTTGTTGTTTTTAGGGAAAAAGAAAGTGGAGTGAAAATTAGTTTAAGATCAAGAGGCAATATTGATGTTGGTTATTTAGCGAAAGAATATTTTAATGGTGGAGGGCATAAAAATGCTGCTGGAGGTTTTCTAGAAATGGACATTGAGTCGGCAAAAAATTTTGTTTTAGAAAAATTAAAGGAATATTTAAATAATTTGGTATAATCATTCTATGACCATAAAAACAGAGGAAAAATTATTCAAAGAAATACAAGAAATAAAAAAGGAGACAAAAATTTTAAAGGATTTAATTTTTCTTTTACTAAAAGACCCAGAAGGGGAATATAAAAAAACGTTCATTAATAGTATTCAAAAAAAAGCCAAAGCAAAACCTCAATATGTTTTTACTAATAAGAAAGACTTTTTAAGGCAGATTCGTTTTTAAATGAGAATAGTTTATTCAAAAGATTTTATCAAGTCAGCTAAACGAACTCCTAAGAAAATTCAAGATAAATTAACAGATTTAGTAGAAATTCTTCAACAAAATCCTTTCGCGTAACTAGGAACTGGCGCGTGATTTTCAGTTTTCTTGATAGCGAAACTATCTTTTACAGAAGATAATGTTTATAAATAAATGATTCTTAAAAATTTTAAAAGTTTGGCTTTAAATAAAGAAAGAAGGATTGTTTTAGAGATTGTTGAAGCGGGTCTTGAGGCTTTAAATTATGAAAAAATTCTTCACGGATTAAACGGATTTATTACGGATATTACAGATAAAAATTATCCGCGTAAATCCGCGAATATCTATCTTTTAGGTTTTGGGAAAGGTTCTGCTAAAATTGCTGACATTTTAAGAAAAAAAATTAAATTTAAAGAAATTTATGTTATTGATGTTAAAGGAAGATATTTTAAAGGAACTCATCCTTTGCCTTCAAGAAAAAATTTTCTCTTTACTAAAAAAATAATTGAAAGATTTCAAGGAAAATTGACAAAAGATGATTTAGTTGTTGTTTTGGTTTGTGGTGGAGGTTCAGCCATGTTTGTTCATCCAAAAATATATCTTAAAAAATATATTCAAGTTAATCAAGAACTTTTAAAATCAGGAGTCAATATTTATGAGATGAACACAATAAGAAAGCATTTAGATTTAGTTAAAGGCGGTGGGCTTTTAAAAATTCTTTACCCTGCAAAAATTATCTCTTTTATTTTTTCCGATGTGCCTGGAAATGATTTAAGTTTTATTGCTTCTGGACCAACTGTAAAAGATAAAACAAACATTGTTGATGCTTTGAAAATAATTAAAAAATATAAATTAAAAAGTGTTAGAAAAGAAGATTTAATCGAGACACCAAAAGAAGAAAAATATTTCAAAAATGTTAAAAATATTTTGGCCTTGAGTAATTTAACAGCCTTAAAAACAATGAAAGAAAAGGCGGAAAGCTTAGGACTTAAAGCAAAAATTTTAACTGACAATCTAAAAGGAGATGTTAAAGATGTGGCTAAATTTTTATTTCAAGAAATTAAAAAAAGTAAAGAAAACATTTTAATAGCTGGTGGCGAGACAACTGTAAAAGTAAAAGGGAAGGGAAAAGGTGGGAGGAATCAAGAGTTAGTTTTGTGGTTTTTAAAATATTCATCTGCGCATTTAATTATTTCTCTTAATTCTGATGGTTGGGACAATACTGAGTTTGCTGGAGCAATTGGCGATGCAATGACATTAGAAAAAGCAAAAAAATTAAAATTAGATATTGATAAATTTTTGAAAAACAATGATAGTCTTCATTTTTTTAAAAAGACAAAAGATGGGATTGTTACTGGAAGACTGCCCGTTAATGTTGCTGATTTAATAATTTTATGTAAATTTTGAAAATAAGTTATAATAAAAATATGGCGGATATCACAATTGAAATTAATAAAAATAAATATAAGATAGTTATCAATAGAGATAGATGGGAAAAATTAGCTGGCGATTTAGGTTTGTATAATGAAGAATTTATAAAAAGTGTTAAAAGAGGGCTTAATGATTATAAAAAGAAAAGAGTTTACAAACTTAAAGATTTAAATGTTTGAAATAATAGTTTCTGAAGAATTTAAGAACAATTTTGAACAATTACCGAAGACCGTGAAGAAAAAATTTTCTAGGAAGATTAAAATTTTTATTGAAAATCCTTTCAACCCTTTTCTTCATACCGAAAAACTAGGTTCTCCTTTTAAAGAGATTTGGAGCTTTAGAATCGATAGGAGTTACAGAGTTATTTTTAAATTTATATCATCAAATGAGATTTTATTGATTACTTGTGGACATCATAGTTGGATTTATAAAACTAGGTTTTAGGTTATAATAAAGATATGATTGAGGAACTTCACGAAGAAAAAGTAAAATTTTTAGAAGAAAAAGCTAATGAGATAAGACAATTAATTATTGATATGCTCCTTGAAGCTGGTTCAGGCCATTCTGCTGGGCCACTGGGGATGGCAGATATTTTTTCATCTTTTTATTTTCATATTTTAAGACATGATCCTAAAAATCCTGATTGGCCCGATAGAGATAGATTGATATTGTCTAATGGTCATATTTGTCCTGTTCGTTATGCTGCTATGGCGCTTGCTGGTTATTTTCCAATCGAAGAACTTAAAACTTTAAGAAAAATTAATACTAGACTTCAAGGTCATCCTCATAGAACTGCACTTTCTGGAGTAGAAACAACCTCAGGCCCACTTGGCGAAGGAATTTCACAAGCTATCGGTATTGCTTATGCAGGAATTTTAGATAAAAAAGATTATCATGTCTATTGCATTACCTCTGATGGTGAGCATCAAGAAGGAAACACTTGGGAAGCTTATATGTGGCTTGGTAAAAATCCTTTGCCAAATTTAACGATTATTATTGATAGAAACTATATTCAAATTGATGGAACAACAGAAGATGTAATGCCACTTGAGCCACTAAAACAAAAATTAGAAGCATTTGGACTTCATGTTTTAGAAGTTGATGGACATAATATTCGAGCTTTTGTTGATGCAGTTAGAGAAGCACAATCTGAATGGAAAAGAACATCAGTTATTATTGCTTATACTATTCCAGGAAAAGGAGTAAGTTTTATGGAAAAAAAATTTGAATGGCACGGCAAACCTCCAAACAAAGAAGAAGCAAAGAAAGCATTAGACGAACTTCGAACTCTTAGTGGCAAGATTATAAGTGAGCATCAATAAATACACGAATGGCAACTAATGTCAGACGAATTGTAACGAATAAATTTATTGCTATTCGTGTTCTTGGTATTTTTTATTCGTCGCCATTCGTATTATAAATATATTTAAATAATGAAAAAATTTTTTTTACCAATTATCATAGGGAAAGAAGGAAAATGGTATATTGCTTCCTGTCCTGTTTTAGATATTGCCACCCAAGGTAAAACTGAAAAAGAAGCAAGAGAAAACATTGAAGAGCTTATTGTTGAATATTTAAGAGATCCTGATACTCCCAAACCGAATTTGAAAACATTTACTTTCCCATCTTTAAGCTATATAGAAGTTTCAATAAAATAATGTCAAAATTAAGACCCTTAAAACAAAAAATGGTTTTAAAGAAGTAAGGAGAGGTAAACATATAACTTTTAAAAAATATTTATCCAATGGAGAGGTTTTAACTACATGGGTTCCTTATCATTCTGAAATTTCTGTTTTTGTTATTCAGTATGTAATAAAGCAAACAAGAAAATCTAAAGAGGAATTTTTATAATTTGATACACACTTTTTTGTGTTTTTTCATGTTAAATTATATTTGTTTTATGCCTAATATAGTATAATAAACTTAGGAATGTTTATTGATTTTGTTAAAAGAAAACTATTTTGGATTGCTTTTATATTTTTATTATTTTTATTTTTTGTTATTTTTAGGACTCAAACAAAAGCTGATTTAGTTTATTTTTATCCACAAAATTGTTTGGGAAGTTTTGTAAATCCTGAAAAAGCACAAGGTGAAAAGGAAGTGAATAATCCTGATTTGATTAATGAATCAAATTCTGCTGTTTATTATAGCGGTTTTAAAGAAATTTATTGTGGAAATTTCCAAGGACCAGTCAAAGAAGGAGAAATTAAAAAGGTTACTTTACATTTTAATTGGGTAATCACAAAAGAATTAAGAGAAAAACCAATCATTGAATCAACAAGTTCAGAAAGTTTAATTGAAAAAATTATTCCCTCTAAAACAATTGAAATCAATGTGGCGACATCGGACGTCCCCACATTACAAAATAACACAAATAGCAACGAATCTAATAATACAAATACCAACGAATCACAAATAGCAACAAGTTCTCAGATTTTTAAATTTATTAATTTTGTTTTTGCGCAAGAAGAAACACAAAATAGCACAAACGAAAATATACAAAACAATACGAACACAGAAGAAATAAGCACAAGCACCAACAAATCCAATAATGCGAATAGCAGTACGTCAGAAATTTCAACAACTTCTCAAATAGAAACAACCGTCTCAGAATCAACTTCTTCATCTATGGAACAAACAACATCTTCAGAAGTAATCTCAACTCAAACAACATCAATTTTTGCAACATCATCAAAAACTCTTTTTGATATTTATTATACTTTGGATGGGCAAAATTGGAATTATTTAGGAAGCGTCAATGAAAACAATTGGCAAAATTTAAGTTTCGACATCCCCGTAAATAACTGGTTAGATATTTCAAAAATCCAAATCAAAATAAATTCTCTTCCAGATACAGATCATTATCTTTATTTAGAATCAATGTGGTTTGAGGTAGAATATGAAAACACAGAAAAGGAAATTTCAGAAACTACGACAACGAAAATAACTACTTCAACAGAACAGGCCATTCCTATTAGCCAAGAACCATTAAAAGTAAGAAAATTTGAGAAAATAATAAATGTTAAAAATTCAGATAATCTTTCTTGCTCTACTGATCAATTTTCCGTAAATATTAATGAGGACGAAACCAAATTTGTTAATTTTAAATTATCAGGTGAAGGAATAAAAAATTTAGAGATAGGAAGCTTGCCTGCAGGCATTGATATTGTTTTTGCAGGAAATAATGATTATCAAATTTCGACAAATAATGATATTGTCCAAGTCAAAATCTATCGTCAAAAAGGTTCTGAGAAAGGCAATTTTTCTTTGCCAATAATCTTTAGTTCAAAAAACTCCACCATCATTTGCCAAATCAACATCATTACAAATTAATAATATGGCGACGTCGGACGTCCCCATATCAAATAATTAGAAGAATTATAATAAAAGTATGGAAATATACCATATTTTAAATAGAGGAGTTGATAAAAGAAAAATATTTCTTGATAAAGAGGATTATTTAAGATTTATCCATGATTTATACGAATTTAATGATGAAGAGCCGGCAGAAAAAGTTTATTATTATTTTAACAAACATAAATATGGTGACGTCGGACGTCCCCATATTGAGCGGAAAAAGAGGAGGAGGATTGTTGATTTGTTGGCTTTTTGTTTGATGCCAAATCATTACCACTTACTTTTAGTTCCTAAAAAACCTGAATATTTAACATTGTTTATGAAAAAATTAGATGGAGGATATGCCAAATACTTTAATGAAAAATATCAGAGAACAGGAGCATTATTTGAAAGAAGATTTAAAAGAATTTTAATCAAAAGAGAAGAACATTTTACCCACATTCCTTATTATATTCATTGTAATCCTTTAGACTTAGAATATCCTGAATGGAGAAACAGAGAGCTTAGAAATCCACGAGAAGCGATAAAATTTTTAGAAAAATATCGTTGGAGTAGTCATTTAGATTATTTAGGAATTAAAAATTTCCCTTCAGTAACACAAAGAGAATTCTTATTAAATGTTTTTGAGGGAGAAAAAGGTTATAAAGAGGCAATAGAAAATTGGCTCAAAAGTTTTGATTTAGCAGAAATTAAACAATGGACCTTAGAATAACAAAAAAATTTTTAAGGATATTGAAAATATGGGGACGTGCGACGTCCAAAATATTGATTGTTTTATTGATATCAGTGTGGTTGTTTAGCGGCTGGCCAGTGGTTTGGAAAAATCCAAGAATTCCGCCGGAAGTTAAAGAAGCAAAAGCTTTGGATGTTGCTCAAGGTGATGGTTTAGTAATATACGGAGTTTCGGCAAATACCACGCCCCAGTGGAGAACATATACTGGTTCAACAAATTCTTTCAGTGCTGCGCAAAATACCGTAACAGGAAGTACTGGCCTTCAATTTGTCATTAAAACATCACCGACTAAACAAGAAGCTATTGCTGGGTACATAAATTCTTCCGGAGTATTACAAATTATGTGCTATAACGGAACGAGCTGGTCAAATGAATGGACAGCTACAGTTGGTGGTACTGGTACAGATAGAAGATTTGATATTGCTTATGAAACAAATTCTGGAGATGTTATGGTTCTTTATTCGGGAAATGTAGGAACTACAAATGAACTTAGATATAGAACAAAATCAGGAACAAATGGCTGTGGCGCATCTAACTGGTCAACAGAGCAAAACCTTGATCCTGTAAGAACCTCGGGTGTAGTTCAATGGGTAAAAATGGCTTCTGACAGACGTTCAAGCTCTAATCTAATAGCAGCTATTTGGGCTGATGCTAATTCTGATCTTTCAGCAATGATTTGGTCAGGAACTGCTTGGGGTAACGAACCTTCAGCAGCTTTAGAAACTTCTCTTGAAGTTGTCTCAACTGCTCAAGATGTTGATGATTTTGATGTTGAATATGAATCTTCATCAGGAGATGTTATGGTTGTTTGGGCAAATTCTGCAGGTGCTAATGGTACAAATGGTGTAAGATATGCGACTTGCACCGGAGGAACAGCAACTTGTACTTGGTCAGGAGTGTTAACTCCACCAACTTTTGCTGATGACGCTACCCATCTTGATATTTCTGCCAATCCCAATACAGATGAAATACTTTTTGCTTCAATTGGAAATGCTGGTTCTGATTTACAATATGGTTATTGGAGTGGAAGCGCTTGGACAAATGTAGCTAATGCGGATACAGCTTGTGAAACTCCTCCAGCAAGAGCTAAATATGTGGCTACTGGTTGGCTTATTTCTGGAAATTCAACCAGAGGAATAGTTGTTTATTACGATTCAAACTCTACTGCTATAAACTACAGACTTTTAACTCCGCCAAACACTTGGACAGGAACAACAAACTGGACGCCGACTCCTACATTAACAGATGGAACTTCAGTTGCGAGATGGTATCAAATTATTATGAATCCTTTTAACAAAGATAGATTAATTCTTCTTATAGGAGATTCACCAACAGATCTTTTTGCTAAACAAGCTGTTTGGAATGGAACAACATTGACATGGACTAATGCTGATGGAGGCAGTGCTTTGACTACAAGTTTATCTCAACTTCCTATTCAAGCTGCCTCTTTTGATTATTGGAGATTTATTCCACCGCCAACATTTAATCAATCTGCATATAGATTTTTTAATAATGTAAATTCAGCTTCTCTTTCTGCTAATTTTTCAACTACTAGTAATCCTAGCACTAGTTCTGATTTTGCTTCTTCTATTGCTATAGATTCTCAATATATGTATGTTGCTGGTGATCATTATATTCCTGGAAATGAGGAATGGCGCATAGAAAAAAGAAATCTTTCTGATGGTTCTTTAGTTTACGCGACTACTAGTAATCCTAGCACTAGTTCTGATTTTGCTTCTTCTATT
>Ga0123519_10007585_pt1 | contig 16749 bp, 15 predicted proteins | sample YelNatPaOPRAMG02_FD_87396 | JGI IMG/M metagenome (GOLD analysis project Ga0123519, IMG submission 87396) | Hot spring microbial communities from Yellowstone National Park - Yellowstone National Park OP-RAMG-02 (version 2) | ecosystem: Environmental > Aquatic > Thermal springs > Hot (42-90C) ... | reverse complement strand
TCTTGAGGTAGATTTCCGCCTTTTTTGACCCTCCGGCACCTCAGGCACGCTCAACCATTGGGGCTTTTACTTATTTCCACACCCCTCATTCGTGCTCAGGATCGGCCAATGCAATTGCCTCGGTTTCATACTGCTTCGCATTGATGTGAGCAGCACCCATCTACGGCTGATCCGGAAGGAACTACTTGTAGCTTGGACGAAATTTGAAATTGTTTCCAACTGTAATCACAAACATCCTAGGGTAGTATGAAGAGGAAATGCATGACTGGCGTTGCTGATATTACCGGTGCTCGATTTGAGTGGATGTCGAGAGATGAACTGATCAAATGGCAGTCCGAAGCCCTACGTAGAACTGTTGCGCAAGCAGCCAAATCCCCCTGGTACTCAGCTAGGTTCCGAGAGATTGGCTTGGATCCGTCGTCGATAAGTTCGATCGAAGATGTTGCGAAATTACCGTTTACAACCAAGGACGATCTAAGGCTGAGTTACCCGTTCGGTATGTTGACTGTGGACCCTGAGGAGGTTATAAGAGTTCACACATCTAGCGGAACAACAGGAACGCCCACTGCAATATTGCACAGTCGTGCCGATATTGATTGCTGGGCTGAGCTGATGGCACGATGTCTTGCAATGAGTGGAGCTACGCGCTCAGACGTATTCCAAAATATGTCCGGCTACGGAATGTTCACTGGCGGGCTCGGATTGCACTATGGAGCAGAGCGCCTTGGGATGATGGTATTGCCTGCTGGACCCGGAAACACGGCAAGGCAGATTAAGCTTATTCGTGACTTCCACGTGACTTGCATACACGCGACCCCTAGTTATGCAATGCACGTTGCCCAGCGCATGCTGGCTGAAGGCGACGACCCTAAATCACTAGGTATCAAGCGTGCATTTCTAGGAGCGGAGCCTTACTCCGAAGAAATGAGGCAGAAACTGCAGGAACTCTATGGGTTCAAGGTGTTTAACAGCTACGGTTTATCTGAGATGAACGGTCCAGGAGTTGCTTTTGAATGCCCTGAACAGAATGGTATGCACGTTTGGGAAGATTCGTATCTGGTCGAAATTGTAGACCCGGACACATTGGAACCCGTTGAGGAAGGAGAAGTAGGAGAACTAGTAATGACCACGTTGCGGCGAGAAGCGATGCCACTAATACGCTATCGCACACGAGATCTAACAAGCATTATTCCGGGAGAGTGTCCGTGTGGTCGTAAACACAGGCGCCTTGCGAGAATGGTGGGTCGATCCGACGATATGCTAATAATACGTGGAGTTAACGTTTTCCCAAGCCAAATTGAGGAAGTCGTAATGCGTCATAAATGGATCGGCGGTAACTACGTAATTCGACTGACAAAAGCTGAAGCGCTAGACCAAATGACGGTGCAAGTAGAGTTGTCTAGAAGTGAATTTGATGGGAGTCTGGAAACCCTGCGTCACCTGAGAGCACAACTGCAGAAGGAATTGCGTGATCAATTGGGATTTAACGTGAACGTAGAGGTCCTCGAGCCAGGCAGCCTTCCTGCAACAGAAGGCAAAGCCAAAAGAGTTATTGACGAGAGAAATTAATCGCTTGGAAAGCTGAAAACATATGCCTTTGCCATTACAAACAGTGAGTGTAGGTGGCCAAATGTACAACGAGGTTCGCGTGTTCGTGGAAAACAAACCAGGCAAATTATCAAAGGTAGCAGAATTGCTGGGCAAAGCAGGAATAGACCTGTTGGCCCTCGAGATAGCCGACGAGGGTCAGTTCGGGGTTCTCAAAATCCTCACAGCTGAACCCGATCGCGCCAAGGCAGTACTCGAACAAGCAGGAATGACTGTCGCATTCAACAAGGTCGCAGTGATTGAAATTCCAGACCATCCTGGCGGATTGCTGCAGCTTGCTAGGGCACTTGAGAAAGCCGGCATTAATGTTACTGATGCATACGGATGCATTCTGGAACGTGGCAAGCGTGCCATTTTTGTCGTTAAGGGTGATCACCTAGACCAAATCGAGTCGGCAGCAACTGAAGCAGGACTACGCGTGTTGCAAGAACTGGAGTAGCAAAAATTGGAGTAGCACTAGTTAATAAAAAGCGATCACAACTGAAAGGGGGCATTCGGAAATGCATCGAGTAATTGTCTTAATGATCGTTTTTCTCGCTGTAGGTACGCTAATCGGCGGAAGTACGGTTTGTGCCCTTAGCCGAAATGTGAGTAAACTCACCGTAACGAGCACAGCTTTTAGAGACGGTGAGACGATCCCAACTAAGTACACAGCCGATGGTGCAAACGTGTCGCCTCCTCTTTCAATCTCTGGGGTGCCGTCCGGTAGTAAGTCAATAGCATTGATTTGTGATGATCCAGACGCGCCGCGTGGTACATTTGTCCATTGGGTTCTTTTCAATTGGCCTGTGCGTGAGAAATCGATACCAGAGAATGTTCCACCGATGCAAAAGCTCGCCAATGGTGCGATCCAAGGTAAGAACGACTTTGGTCGCATCGGTTATGGCGGACCTGCGCCGCCTAGTGGTGTACATCGCTATTACTTCAAGGTTTATGCGCTGGATATCAAGCTAGACCTCAAACCAGGATCCACAAAACAACAACTCGAAAAGGCGATGAAAGACCATATAGTAGGAAAAGGTCAACTAATGGGTAGGTACGGACGAAAGTAAACAATTATTGAGAAAGCCACGAGCCCGCCGTGGTTTTAATCTAAAAAGATAGATGGGAAAGCGGGCTCAGACGCTTTTCTTCTTGGCAAATCCCAGAATCAGGCTCACCACCAAAGCCAATCCTGCCAGACCAGCCAGAATTACAAAGGGAGCTCCTAACGCTATTTTCTGAGCTGCCAATCCGCCCACTAAGCAACCCGATATACCACCGGCGGCGACTAGGCTTTCGTGCACGCCTGCGTTCCTACCTCGTTTTCCAGAACCCGATATGCCATAGTACAGTGCCGCTGTGTATACAACGCTCTGAGATACCCCGAAGGCGAAAAATGCTATTGCAACTGGAACCGGTGTATGTGCAGTCACGGCCAACAACGCCGAGGCTGCCATCACAAGTTGCGCCCCAGCAAGAGGCCAAAGCCTGCTACGCCACCATCCTGATGCACTCACTACCATAATGCCTAGACTAAGCCCTACTAAATGTTGAGCTGTGACCCACGTAACAGTTACCTCTGACCAGCCCATCCCAGTAATTGCGTACTTCGGAAACATTATCCGAATTGTAGAGTATCCGTAGTAGCTCAGAAAATGACCTATACGCGCAATGAGAAGGAGCAAGCTCTGGTTCGCATGTTGCTCCTGAACGTCAGGTGTCTGTTCACGGCATTTTCGTCTCGACGCTCTCTGCCACGATAGCACGAGCACAGCGGCAGTCAGGCTTGCAGCCGCACCAGCATATAGAGTGATGTTCAAACCTAGTCGGACGAGAATTGGAGCCACCAGAGCAGCAACTGCACTTCCTGCGCACCAACCTATGTTAAAGGCTCCGAGGTTGTTGCGAAGCTCGCCACGCTCAGATACGTCACCGATCAAGGCCTGCAGTGGTGCATAAAAACCACCAATGGAAGCAAGGGCAAGGACATAGAACGGCATAACCTGCCAGGGAGATTTCGCGAAACTCATAAGCAAACAACCTATCGCACATGAACAGGCAGCTGGTACTATGACAGCCGTCCTTCCAACGCGTTCGGAAAGATGCCCAGAAAGCAGGCATACAGGCAGTCTGACGGCTTGAGCAATCCAACCTATACTGCCAAGAAGAAGAGCGCTTGCTCCGAGCCGCACAACGAGCAAGGGCATTGCGGTCTGTAGAAAAACGATACCGCCGTCCATGAACCACGGTATCAAAAAGACATAAATGCGTTTTCTAATGGCTTTGAAGATAATGTCGCACATAACAACATTGTATCAGTCAGAGCTATTCAGGTGGTACGCAGTTGAACCATCATATTTGCCGGAGGCGCTTTGTTGACGCGAGAGATTGCCAAGTGTAGAATCGAGTTGGGATTTGAAATGCGTATTCTTGGCGTAGATCCGGGAACTGCTACCACAGGATATGGAATAGTCGATCAACTTGGTTTCACTCCCAAACTAGTTGATTACGGCACCATTAGCACAAACCCACGGAAAGCTCCCCAGTTGCGTCTGGTCGACATCTATGTTCAAATCAACGAACTCATCGACAGGTATACGCCGAATGTGGTTGTAATGGAACGACTGTTTTTCAGTAAGAACCACAAAACGGCTATAGGGGTTGGCAAAGCATGCGGTGTTATCCAATTCGCTGCAGCTCAAAGACAATTGGACATAGTGGAATACACGCCCCTGGAGGTCAAGCAAGCAGTTGTAGGATACGGCAATGCTGAGAAAAAGCAAGTGCAATATATGGTCCAGCGCATCCTCGGACTAGAGACCCCACCTTCACCAGACGACGCCGCAGATGCGTTGGCTCTATGCATTTGTCATGCGCATTCGGCAAAGATTCGCTCTCTGTCGTGAACCTCTAAAAAGTTTCACAGCAAGAGGATTCTACCTAACCCTCCGTAGTAACGCTAAGAACTCGTCCGCACTTACAAACCCAACCACCCTGTTCTCAGAGAGCTCCTTGCCTGTGCTGTCGAAAAAGATCACGGTGGGAAAACCCTTTACCGAGTGGCGCCTCGTTGCAGCCAAGACTCTGGAATCGCTTGCGTTGGTAGCGTCTACCCTTAACCTGCGAAACCGGCTTGCCTCCCTTATGACTCTGGGGTCAGAAAACGTCTTGTGCTCCAGTTCTTTGCACGCTGCACACCAGTCCGCCGTGAAATCTACGATGACAGGAACACCTTTTCTTGACGCGTCCTTCAACGCTTGCAAAGAGTACGTATGCCAAGTCAGCATGTGACGCCTACCACCGCTATGTAAAACTACAGCCAAGGATGCCGCAATTACAAGCAAACTTATCACACGGACTATAACCGCTAAGACTCGGTTGGTTTGAAGTGATCTTTCGAACAGCGCAAAGTAAATTCCGGCAACAATAGCTACCCCTGGAACAAGATAACCCCTAATATGTCCTGGGACAACGAGAGAAGCAAAGTACGCTGCTGCACCAAGAAGAAGAAAACCTGCCAGTTTGCGAACTGCCACCATCCACATACCTGCCGCGGGCAGTTTTGCAGACAACGTCGCCAGTAAGAACAAAGGTGTACCAATACCCAGTGCTAATACGAAAAATAGAAGAAACCCCATCGCCGGTTTTCCGAGCTTCGCTACGTAGAGCATTAGTCCCAAAACAGCTGGACCCACGCAGGGTGCTGCAACTATTCCAAAAACTAGCCCCATAAGAAAAGCACCAGCTATGCCGCTACGACCCGACGCACGCTCTTCGATGAAAGCAGGTGGTCTGATCTCATAAAGCCCAAACATTGACAGCGCAAGAACCACGAGCACCGTCGCGATTCCAGCTAACACCCACCGGTTCTGCATCAGTCCACCAAAAACGCCGCCTGTTGCAGCAGCGAGCGTACCAAGAACCGAGTAAGTGAACGCGATTCCCAAAACGTAGACTGCTGCCATAAGGATAACCCGCCGGTTGCGATATTCGCCTTGTGTACAGAAATAACCAAGCGTGACTGGGATCATTGGGTACACGCAAGGCGTAAAGGCAAGCAGTAGACCAAATGCGTAAAGCATGAGCAATTTAAGCAAAAGCCCGTAACTTTCCAATCTCTCTGCGAAGCGCTGCTCGGTAGATGTTAGTTCTGTTGACTTACCCTTCTTGCCAAAAACATCGGTGTTAATGGGTTTAACTGGTGATCCCGAGCGCAAGAGTGGCACAGTTAGGAAACAGGCAAACACTTCTGGCGGAAGGCACAATTCTTGCTTGCAACCTTGATATTCGAAACTAGCAGCAAAATGGACTTTGCCTGGTCGAGCGAGGTCTTTTACTCTGCCGCTTAGTCGAATGACAAACTTGCCTTCATATGTGGGTACCCTTTCGCGACCGGAGGAGTCTACTATCCTTCCTCTCGGATAAATAGGCTGATCAAGTACCACAGTATCCGGTGCTTTAATCGTTAACTTTGCAGGGTACAGACTACCTGATCCTGCTGAACCGATATGATAGCCTGGTTTGACGATACCGCAAAAAGCAAGTTCAAATCTATCGCCAGGACGAAGTGCGCTTTGAGATATAATCAACCGCCCTGTGACTATTCGTTCGCCACAAAATGCGCACCCACTGACCAGACTTGCCAAAATCAGCAGAAAATAGACCAGACACTTCGCAAAACCGGTTTTCATAGCAAATCAATCATACCAATTGCCGATACTCCTGTCATCTTTCTGGAAAAGCGAAAGAATAGGTCTCTACATCGATCTTTAATTAGAGCAATTGCGCGCACGCTGGCAACAACCTATGGAATAAATCAATGCGACTGATTCGATGCATAATCTGCGTTCGCAAACGCGCCGAGGAACGAGAGCGGATGATAATAACAATGCCGGGAAGCCTGGCCAACTTCCCGGCACGAAGCGATGCAGAATTCTGCATGCTTATTAGTCTTTATATCCACTCAAGAGCCTGCCTACACTTAATTTTTTGCCTCTGTTTGACTTAAGAGAATAATAAATCGTCAAGGTGAGTGCCTAGCCTCCAAAAACTTGATTCGATGCCGCCGAAGGGAATAGTGCATACGTCCTGGAAAATCTCTATGTTGGTTGTCGTAGCGTTAACATCGATCAGTAAGCGCAACACGGAGATACAATTGGAACAAACATCACTCGATAGAATATGCATAGAGGGAATAAAGGTCGCCTGTATAATTGGTACTAGCGAGTCGGAGAGACAAGCACCCCAAGAGGTGAAAGTCAGCATAGTGCTCCACAGCGATCTGCGGACACCGTGCGAAACCGACAATATAAAAGACTCGATTGACTACAGTTTTGTGACCCAAACAGTCACTAAGCATGTTGAAAGCTCGCGTTATTACTTGATAGAAGCGCTTGCCGAATCTATTGCGCGTCTGTGCCTAAGTTTCAGCAAAGTGGAACGGGTAGATGTCAGAGTCGAGAAGCCGAACGCACTGGCTTCTGCTCGCAGCGTCGCCGTAGAAATATCACGAGGACGAAGTGAGTAGCTATGGACCGAGAGCGAATAGAACAATTAATTCGAGAACTGTTAGAAGCGCTTGGCGAAGACCCAAATAGAGAAGGGCTCAGAAACACTCCGGCTCGAGTAGCAAAGGCATATGAGTTTCTTTTGAGGGGTTACCAAACCGATCCGGCAGACATAGTGAAACAAGCTGTTTTTGATTTAGATGCAAACAATATGATTGTGGTTCGGGATATCGAGGTGTACAGTCTCTGTGAACATCACTTGCTACCATTTTTCGGGCGCTGCCACATCGGCTACATACCAAGGGGAAAAGTGATTGGTGTTAGTAAGATTGCCAGACTGGTTGATTGCTATGCGCGGAGACTGCAAATTCAGGAACGACTTACTCAGCAGATAGCACGTGCGATCAGGGATGCGGTAAATGCTGAGGGTGTCGGCGTAGTAATAGAAGCTCAACATTTATGCATGATGATGCGAGGAGTTGAGAAACAAAACTCACTGATGACCACGTCTGCCGTACTAGGAAGCTTCCACGAGTCCAACGCGACGCGCAACGAGTTCTTGACACTGATCAGCAGACACAGAGATCTGTAGCGCAAGTATTGACCAAGCCCAGACGAGTCATTCGCCGCACAAAGCCCGTAAAACGTCACTTGGCAAATTTCAGTTCATACACGATAACTCCATCACGCTTAAAGACGGGGCACACGATGTGCGATAAGCATCCTTGCGGCTCCAGATTTGCAAATGGCTCGGAAACGTAATAGCGCGCTTTGGTTTTTTTGAGTATCGCCAATCGTAAGCGCTCACTTGTAGTCTCATCGACGAAAATGAACCATTCTCGAAGCTTGGACGCATAATCAGGAGTCTCGCTCCAATGACCGTAGTAGACTCGGTGTCCGGAAAGAGCAGGTGTGAACAATGCAAACGTCGGAGATGCAAAAACAGTGTCCTGCCAAGAGCCGTTTAGCTTTAGCCATCGCATAGCCGCAATCTCATCCGTGGTGATATAAGGCACGTAGTGAGTTACAGTCTGTCCACGACCCAGCAGCACTATGTCCCGAGTAAGAAATGCGAAATTGCTATTAACCGAGAATAATAACACAATACCTGTTATCGCCCAGCTTGCGAACTGTGGCAGCCGTTCCATTCCGCGAGTCAAAGCATATACACATAACAGACACAGCGGTATGTGTAACCCCATAATCAACTTCCTTTGCTGAGCAATTGGCAAATAGGGCACAGCAAAACCGACAATTGCCCATGTCAGAATCAGGGCATTTCTCGACTCGCGCAAGCGAACAGATACCGCCCCGCCAAACACAGCTAGTGCAAGAACCAACCCGTAACCTGCAAAGTATGACCATATCGGAGGTGACGGAGCAGGCGAATTAGCCCTGGCTCGAAACACTTCATCGATTTGGTACAGGTGAAACTGATAAGCGATAGATGGTAATGCAATAAGAGCTGCAAGCCCGCTCAACATAATAGTGCGGAAACAAAACCTACGTTCTATAACACATAACACTATCAGGTAGACAATCCAGACTGCCCCGATAGTTAGCACATCGTAAGTATGCACGTTACCGAGCACAAGCAGACACAAGCCCGCGAAAAAGGAGTACCGCAAGCAACCAGTGCGCTGAGCTAAAAGCAAGAAATACAGCGCGAACACCATTAGGATAAGCCCACAAAGAAACAAAGGATTCAAATACAAAGACAAGAAAGTGATAGCTTCTGGTTGCCAATTATCGACAGGACCAGTTGGAGCGCCATAGTCTAAGAAAAGCCAACCTACACCGGATGAAAAACAAAGAAAGAGTATCAAAAGACGACGAGCCGACGGAGATGTCAAGAAAAGTTTCGAGAAAACCCACACTGAAAGGATCGCAGCAATCCCTAGTAAAACGCGAAAAATGTGGTACACCCAGACCGTCGGAATGTGCGTAAACCGAGCCACCAAGCCCATTAGTAGGAAAAGCACATTGAACTGGTTTGCAACGACGGGCTCATTAGTAAACAAGTTGATGTAAGTTAGCTTGCCATTGGCGATCTGTTGAATCCAAGAAAGGTAGACAGCACCGTCGTCGATGTTGTGTGTGAGACCAAGGAATACATATCCGCTCGGAGTTATTAATAGTCCCCACAAGTAAGGTAGAGATGCCAGTGTTACCGCAATAAAAGCGCAGGTAACAATCCAGCCGAGCTCTATTGTATCGGTTCCTCGATTCATTTCGGACGAAAACGAGTTACTGTAAAACCGAAACACACAGCGCCTGCCAAAACCGATACGCCCAAGCACCCCAGGAACAACCCCAATCGGAAAGAGAAGAATGAGGACTGGGGTTGGTAATCCCTTACATGAGGGGCAAGCAGTCTGTAAACGTAAACCCCATCCCAGTGTCCGACCTGTCCCACTGGCACGGAAGGATCACGCAAAGGCTCAATGGTCAACACGTATTCTGCAAGTTCGCGCAAGCGACTTGAAACGCGTTTGACAAGTACCATATTTCCGTTCTCGATTGGACTGGAATCCTCGCCTTGAACATTACTAGATAGGTCTTTATACACCCGCGTATAGAGTGAATCGTATCCCTGAACGTCATTTATGCCATAAAATGTGGCAGCGTTTGGCGGCAAAATCGCATTGGGCGTGCGATAGAGACTCCAGCGACGATTGACAGGCGCAATGCGGGAACCGTCGGCGGTTAGCTGCCTTAGGTGTCGTATAAGCTGCGTCTCAGGATAAACTCGAGAAGGGTGACACGTAGGATTGCAATTTACCCCATACGCAAAGAGATCAGCAATTACAACTACAATTAAGGCTAATTCGAAAACCCGTCTTCCCAACACACCAACCCCGCGGGCAAAAACAAGTCCTAGTGAAACTAAAGATAGCGCCGCGAATGGTGGTACCCAAATTCTCGCATCCATTACACTCTCTCGAATGGGTCGTGGTAGACTTTCGATGAGCGGTAAAGCGGCAATGTAGCATCCTGCAAAAGTAGCATACAAAACTAATGCGCAAACCATTACAACCACCACAGTTGGTCGGTACTCAAACCCTTTCCATCTGGCAAGCTTCGTTTCTTGAACAGCCATCCATTCAGCACCAAACCCAGCAAGAACCGCAAGAGCAAAAAAGTATAGTACTAGAATCCTATTTGGACCTCCAAGTGCACTGAAGCCGGGGACAAAGAAGTAGAAAATATAGTTGATAGGAGTGCCTGTCGCGGAAACCATTGCGACTGCACCGAGAAGCGCAAAGAACGTTAGAGTGCTGATCCGCTTTGAAGACAACAACCTGGAGACTGCTAACACAAGTGGTAATATGCCTGCATATAGCCCATATTCTATGAAATCGGCAGCACTGCCGAGAAAGTAGTTGCCATAAGCAGGATTACCATAAAAGTCAGGAAGAAAAGCTGTGATCAAGCGATAAGAAGCAACTGAATTCGCAACAAAGCGTGAGTAGCCTTCTGCTGTAACTTCTCTAACGCGGTGAGAGCTTTGCGCTAATTCCACCGTAGGCAACACCTGCGGTGAAGCGATCAGCACCGTAATTGACGCGAAACTAAGAAACAAAGGTAACGTGTTTTTGAAGGCTACCGCGAAAGAGCTTGCCCTACCTTTTTCCAAGGACTCCCATAGCCACCACAAACACACGGCAAAAGCCACGTAAAACGCAATCTGAAAATGCCCGGCGAGAAAAGCCATCGCCTGCGCCAGTCCAGCAAACACGGCATAATGAAAAGATCTTCGTTGCACAGACCGGTGAACCAGGAGAAACGTTAGCGGTAACCAAACCGACGCACCAACAAAGGTAGGCAGTTCGAGCCAGCGAACATTGAACGCGGAAAAGGCATAGCAGATGCCGCCCAACACTCCGCCCGCTAAACCGATACCCAACTCCCGCAATAGAAAATAAGTGAATGACCCCGCCAAGAACAAGTGGAGTGCGGCGTACACCGTCCATGCGACAATAGGATCAAAGAGGACGAACAAAAGGTTGGGCGGGTAAAGTACCGCTGACTGCGCATTGGCAAGAAACGGAGTGCCACAGAACTGGTGCGGATTCCAAAGAGGAATTGTCCCTGCACGTATGGACCTTGCATAAAAAACTCTCCACGGATAGAACTGAGCGATTGCATCCCATTGCAATGGATTCCATTGCGTATCAACACGCGCAGACTTAACGACAGACTTCCAAGGAAACATTTCGGCGAGGTAGTTGCCTGGGAGCAATGCCTCGCCCTTAAAAACTGCCCGCCACAGGAATGTGCAGGTTAACGCAGCAAACAATAGGTAGACCAGAAGGTCTTTATTGCACTTGCACAGCTTCGACATGGTGTGCTACCACGGCACGCATCGGAGTCATCCCCGAACGACGGGGTCTGGGGCTGCTGAGACCTATGAAGCTCACACCGATGCTTATCAGTACCAACCCTGCCAATGCAAACCGCCAGCGAACGCGCTCGCGGAGTATGGTTGCAGAAAGCAACACCACCAGAAAGTAGCTCATGCTAAACATGGGAAAAGCAACAGAGAGATTAACACGGCTAAGCACGAACAACCAAATAAAAGTCCCCACTACGTAAAGCCCAAAACCTGCTACAGTCTTCGGCCTGAACATGACCTTCAAAATGTTCCACAAAGTGCGCAGTGGATTAGTACTCACGGGAATCTTACTGCTTCCAACACCCATCTTGATCAACACTTGGCCAAAGCTCAACACTATCAGTGTTAGCCATATAAGCGCAAATTCGGAAAGAGTCAGACCTTGGCCCATCTGCTAGCTTCCGTCCCCCGCTCTACCCAAACCAAATCCAATAAATGAAACCCCTGCGCTTATGAACATTAGGCCAACTACGGCGTAAGTCCAGCGCACTTGCTCGTGAAGAATAAGCGCCGACAAAGCTACTACCAACGGATAACTCAGGCTTATCATAGGATAAGCCACACTAAGCCTAACACGACTTACTACGGTCAGCCAGAAGAACGTGCTTATTACATACAGTGCAAGACCGAGCATCACCTTTGGTCTAAGCATTGCCGAAGCTATGTGCAAGATAGTCTCAAGGGGTTTGCTCCCAGCCGGAATTCCGTGGGCGCCAAGTCCTATTTTCAGAAAGATTTGCCCGAACGCACCGAGTGCAATGGCAATGCAAAGCACTCCAAACGTTGCAAAAGTCAGATTACCCGCCGACCTACTCTCAGTTGTCAAGACCGTTTTCTCCGCTCAATATTGAAACAAAGGCAGGGCTGTTGTCACATACCCTGCCTTAAAGAATTTAACTTCACTAACTCACACATTCGCCACAGTGGAAAGGCGCTTAAACGTTCAACAGTTCTTTGGCCTTGTCCACCGCGCTTGCAGCATCAGGCGCATATCCATCTGCACCTATCTCGTCGCAATAGTTCTGAGTGACGGGCGCTCCGCCAATCATGACTCGCACCTTATCCCGCACACCTTCCGCTTCCAGAGCCTCTATGGTGTCTTTCATTGCCGGCATAGTAGTTGTTAGGAGCGCGGACATAGCAACAATGTCCACACCCTCTTTTGCAACTTCAACAAAACGCTCAGGCTTCACATCCACACCAAGATCTTTTATCTCGAACCCCGCGCCTTCTAGCATCATAGCCACCAAATTCTTCCCGATGTCGTGCAGGTCACCTCGGACAGTTCCTATGGCGACTTTTCCAACCGGCTGTACTCCGCTCTTTGCCAGCTGGGGACGCAGCACCTCCATTGCAGTCTTCATAGCGCGCGCCGCAATCAGTACCTCAGGCACGTAAAACTCGTTGTTCTTGAATTTCTCACCAACAACATTCATTCCGGCGATCAAACCCTGGTTGAGAATGTCTGCAGGGCTGACCCCCTCTGCGAGTGCACTTTCGGTCAATGCTTTCGCCTCGGGTGCCTTTCCGTTGATTATGGCTTGCGCCAAAGCTTGTAGATCCGCCACTTCAGCTCCTCCCATTTGCTTCGCGGTCTGACGTTCTGCCCAGTGTCCGTCTAGATCCGCTAAGTTTGCCTTACAAGAATTCTGTTAAAGTATAATCAATTCACCATTGGTACGCAAGTTGGAAACATCATATGCTCCATCAGGTTCATTTGGTAGTCAGGCAACACGGCAAGTTCCAAGTGAACAGCCTTCCGTGCAAGTTCCCGAGCCACTTGCATCTCCTGCTCGCACAGCAAAGCCAAACGCGCGCCGGTTCCCGCTGCGTTGCCTATAGATACAATCTTTTCCCGTGTCACATTTGGAATCAGCCCAATGCGCGCAGCGCTTTCGACCCTAATGTAGTTGCCAAATGCGCCAGCAAGAAGAATCTCAGAAAGATCGTCCTCGGTTGCTCCTGCCATGCTCATCAGTGTAGCTATTGCCGCGCGAATAGACCCTTTGGCAAGCTGCAAATGTCTGATGTCTTCCTGCGTGAGGCTTATACGCCTACCGGTCCCTGATAGCCTCTTATCAACAAGAACAAACTCTGGCCCAGATTGCCCACTTATCAGCCGTTGTCGGATGGCTTCAGGCAGAGTTCTCGCCTCATCAGGAGAAAGCATTCGACCAGATTCATCGACTATGCCCACATCCAGCATCTGAGCCACGGCATCCACCAAACCGGACCCGCAAATTCCCAAAGGTTTTCGATTATCGATTGTGCTAATGTAGACGTCGTCTGAGATTACGACGCTGTCGATTGCTCCCGGGCTCCCCCTCATTCCACAACTGATTCCTGCGCCCTCAAAAGCAGGACCTGCCGCCGCTGAACAGACATACGTTTTGCCCTGGTGTAAAAGAGCCATCTCGCCATTGGTACCTATATCCACGGCAAGACGTGTTCTGCCGTCCTTTTCCCACTCGACGGAAAGCAAAACGCCCACGAGATCAGAACCGACAAAACCAGCGATGCTAGGCAGAACCATAACAGGCGCTTCAGGCGCGAATGGTAGTCTCAGGTCAAGGGCGCGAACCGTTATATCGCTGCACAAACTCGGAACATAGGGAGACTGACCAAGACTTGCTACGTCTATCCCGAGCAACAGATGCGTCATGCAGGTGTTTCCGACGACCGTTACCTTGTAAACGTTTTTCAAATTGACGCCTGCAGTTTTCGCCAACCTCTCAGCGATCCTAGCAAGCGCATCTAGCGCTGCATTCTGCAGGATTTCAGCGCCCTTGTCTTGCGTACACGCAAAGCTAATACGGGATACCAAGTCGTCGCCATACACTGTCTGGGGGTTCATTACCGATGAAACAGCCAATTCGCGACCCGTGTGAAGATCAACTAGGTAACCCACCACGGTTGTGCTGCCCAAATCGTACGCTATGCCGTAGCTATCGGTGCTTGTATCGCCTGGCTCTAATGCGATGAGTTGCCGATCATATGTAGTGGCAGTAACCCTGTAGTCAGCTTCACGGAGCTGCCGCGAGATTGTGCGAACAACATTGAGGTTTGGGCGAATGGATATACCTTGTGACTCGAGATAGGTAGAAAGTCTTTCGAATTCAGCCCTTTCGTCATCTAGGCTCGGGGTATCCAAAACACAATAAGTTTTGCGTACGCCGGAGCTTACCTGGCATTGTCGAGAAACACCGCGGCTGAGTATTTTTTGCATGCGGGAACGGCTTTCAGCAGGAACTGTTACGGTGATGTCGCTCTCAACCCTGAGTCGGCAAGCAAGTCGAAACCCTTCAGCCAGCTCTTCTTTGCTTAAAAGTCGTTGCTCGGATAGGTCTGGATCTGGTGTATTACCTCTAACCAAAACCTTGCACTTGCCACAAATGCCCATGCCGCCGCAGGGAGTCTCGATTGCAAGACCTGCTGCTGCAGCAGCACGAGACAACAAAGTGCCCGCCGGGACAACTAGCTCCGTCCCGTCGGGCTCGAAAACAACCCGAAAGAGCTTACGCTTTGGCATAACTTACAGAGCTGTCGCGGCCGCGACTACACAAAGTACACTATGTTTTTCTTGGCCACCTCGTTGTCCGGATCGACCGTCAATACGTATTCGAATTCGGCCTTCGCCTGCTCGGTCATGCCCAGCATGCAATACGTTAGAGCTAGGTCGTTCCGCGCTCCGAGGTTGTTGGCATCGAGGCGTACCGCCAGGCAGAGTTCCTCGATCGACTCGTCGAACATCCCCGTGAACCCATAGATCAATCCTATTTGTCTATGGGCTTCGGAATGTTGACTGTCGATCTCCAAAATTGCCCGGAACTCTGCGAGCGCCTCTTCGTACCTGCCTTCGTTCTTTAGCGCGAGGCCGCGTTCGTAATGTTCTTCAATCTGCCCCATTCCCCGCCTCTCAGGACAACTCAGATCTAACTAAATAATGAAACTTATCAGTCCTTACGCTATCGAACCGCGCAATGTTGTCCTGTTGGCTGAACGGCGACCACCGCGCTCACATCTACTATTACGAAGTATAGCAGCTCTCTAACTCCAAATCAAGCAGATTAATCCAAATGCATTGGCATTAGCACGTAAATATAGCCAGTCTCACCCTGTGGTCTAACAACTGCGGGGCTCACTTGGCCAGATAATTCCATCTCTATAGCCTCGGTTTCTACAACGCCCAACACATCCAAAATGTACCGGGCGTTGAACGCCATCTTGATGTCTTCCCCCTCTTTAATAACTTCCACTTCTTCACGAACACGCCCAACGTTAGGCGACTCAGCGGTTAGAATCAAGGTTCCATTTTCAAGCGTGAAAATGGTCCTGTGAGCACTCTCACGCGCAACAATCTCAACTCGGCGCATTGCTTGTTCAAATTGCTCGGCAGGTATAATGAGTTTTATGGAAAACTCGGTGGGGATAACCCTTTCGAAGTTAGGGAACTGCCCTTCGATCAACCGAGACACCAGCATTGTCTCTCCCGACGTAAACTTAATCTGAGTAGGAGAGATAACTACTTCAACCTCACCGTCTGAATCACCAACAATCCGGGTTGCTTCCTGCATAGCGCGAGCAGGAACTATGGCATTTACTGCGCCTTCGCAGTTTGATATCGGACAATCGCAAACACAAAGCCTATGGGTATCCGTGGACACTAGCTTGAGATTCCCGTCGGTTACTTGAAGCAGCACACCAGTAAGGATAACTCTCGACTCGTCGGTACTGACAGCAAATATGGTTCTACCTACACCTTCACGTAGCACTTTGCTGTCGATAACGAATTTGACCTCCTCCGCAACCTCGGGAAGCATCGGAAATTCCTCTGCCGGAAGTCCAAGTACGGAGAAATGAGAAGTTCCACACTTCAAATTGATCGCGCCTGACTGATCGGTTGAAAGCTCAACATCTGTATCAGGCAAGGTAGACAAAATGTCACCGATAACTCGAGCAGGAATAGCTAGCGCGCCCGGCTCCTGCACATTTGCCTCAACAGTGTGATCTATCCCAACCTCGAGATCGTAAGCGAGAAGGCGAAGCCGGCTGTCCTCTGTCTTCACCAACAGATGCCCTAGAATAGGCAAAGACGTGCGCGGGCTGACCGCACGCGCCACAATTTGAACTGCGTCCTGCAATGCTTTTCGAGAACAAATAACTCGCACGGGAAGCCCTCCAGGTAAAAGTCTCACAGAATTTGGCGTTAGTATAGCACAGCAGCAGTCCACCAAACAAGGTCGGTCGCCCTGGACT
>Ga0123519_10007584_pt1 | contig 16754 bp, 10 predicted proteins | sample YelNatPaOPRAMG02_FD_87396 | JGI IMG/M metagenome (GOLD analysis project Ga0123519, IMG submission 87396) | Hot spring microbial communities from Yellowstone National Park - Yellowstone National Park OP-RAMG-02 (version 2) | ecosystem: Environmental > Aquatic > Thermal springs > Hot (42-90C) ... | reverse complement strand
GATTTTGGATCAATTCAAAAAGTTCATTGACAATTTTATCATCTGTTTCTGCGATAAACTGTCGGAAATTTTTATTAACCAAATCTTCCTTCAAAATTCCAAACAACTTACCAGCTTTTGAATTACAATCGATGATAAAATCTTTTTTCAAAACTAAAATTGAATCGTATGCCTGTTCAAATAAAGTGTGAAATTTCTTTTCCGATTCTTTTAATTGAAATTCTGCTTTCTTTCTATCTTCAATGTCTCTTACAATCGCCACCAAAAACAATTCATTATTAATCGAAATAATTTTAGCTGAAATTTCAACAAAGAATTTATGTCCATTCCTATCAATGTGAATTGATTCGTAAACCGATCCAGAATCATTTCTCAATCTATTTAAAAGATCAATCCATTCAACTCGATTTTCAGGAGCTTCGAGCAAAACAAAAGGTCTTCCCTTTAATTCCGTTAAAGAATACCCATACATCTCAACAGCTTTATCGTTCGCTTCAACGATTGTCCCATCTTTGCTTATGAGGAAGAATGCATCGTTTGCATATTTGCTGATAATCTGATATTTCTGCGTCATCAGATTCTGCATTCGCTGAATTTCAAGCTCTCGCTTTATTTTCTCAATTTCTTCTCGCCTCCACAATACACCAAGCACAACAAGGAAAAGAAACAATATTAATACAATCGATCCTGAGATCGTATACAAAACTTTATTTGTAGAAATGAGAACCTCTCTTTTATCGATTTTAGCTACAAGAAACCAATCTAATAGTGGAATGTATGTAGAATAAGCAAAAACTTTTTCACCTCTGTAATCAACTCCTTCAATTATTCCTTTCTTCGAAACAGTCATTTTTTTGCCAGGAATTTCGTTGGCTCCTGTTTTTGCTTTCAATGTCATATCCGAACTGAAGAGGAAACGCAACTCATTTAAATAAATTAATTCTCCTTTCTCTTCAGCTAATAAAATTGTTTCGAGCGTTGATCTCTGTGATGCGAGTGTATTAATCAATGGAAAGATATTTTTTCGTGCATCGGAAACTAAAACTAAATAATAGTCGGGTCTGGAAAGATTTTGCCTTGTAAAAACTCCTGTTGCAATCTCACAAACGGAGATCATATTTTCATAAATAGGATTTCTCTTCTTGAGAATTTTCGAAACATAAAAATATTTCTCAGCATCAAATCCAGAAATTTCTTCTCGAGTTTCTGGGCTGATATCGTAAAGAATATTTTGATATGAATAAATTCGATTGAAAGAAGTATCGTAAATTACAACAGTAACTAATTTTTTATTGACGACTTCGTTTTTGAAAAAATCGTCAAGTAAAGTTCTTGTACGGAAATCATTTGGATTTTTCAGGAATGAAGTCAACAATGATTTAAAATTCTCAGATTTGGAAAGAACCTCAACAGAAATTTTCGTATCAACATACCATTCGGAAAGGTTCTTTTCTTCTTTCTCAGCTACAAATCTTAAAAACTTTTGCTCTTCTTCAATTAATCGATTTCTTTCAAATTGATAAAGAATGTATTCTAATCCAAGAATTGTGAAAGTAAGAATTAAAAAGATTGTGATGACTGTATTGCGGGAAAGTATGTTTGAAATTTTTTCTTTCATAAAAGAATTTCAAAAATCTTTAATCGAATTTATCAAAATATCTCCTGAAAAAATCAATTTTTATAGATTGGTAAAGTAAAAGTAAATGTCGTTCCGACTCCTTTTACACTATCGACAGTAATTGAACTATTTATTAAATCAAGATATCGCTTTGTCAGTGCAAGACCAAGTCCATTCCCTTCAAATGGTCTATTAAATCCATCTTCTTCTTGACTGAATGGCTCAAATATATGATCGAGATATTCTTCACTGATACCAATCCCAGTGTCTTTAATTGAACAGAATAAAATTGTTTCGTTTTTATTTGGGAATGTCTCGATTTTAATGTAACCCTTTGGAGTGAATTTAATCGCATTTTCAATTAGATTAGTCAATATTCTGTTCAACGCAGGTTTGTCAGCAAGAATGTTAAGGTGATTTTCGTCAAGATTTATTTGAACTTCCAGTTTTTTACTTTCAATGTCAGATCTGAACTCACTAATGACTTTTTGAATTTCTTCTTTTAGATTTAATGGTTCAATTTCAATCTGATAATTTCCGGTATCGATTTGTGAAAGCTCAAGAATTTGCGTCAGAGTTCTGTATAATCTTTTTATACCAATTTGAAAATTACTCAATAAATCATATTCTGATTCTTCAATCTTGTCTTTAACTGTCTCAAGCATCAAATCACCAAATCCAATAATTGCATTTAATGGTGTTCTGATTTCGTGTGAAAGATTTGCTAAAAATGCATTTTTCAATCTATTTGCTTCAGCGGCTTCATCTTTTGCAATTCGAATTTCTTCCTGAGCAAGCTTCACTTCAGAAATATCTTTATGTGAAATAACTACATATTCAACTTTGCTTTCATCATCATAAAGTGGAAATAAAGTTGTCTCGACCCAGATTTTGTAACCTCTTCCCTGTTCTAAAAGTGTATCATAATATCCTTCAAGAAAAAGAGAAGGTTTCCCTTCAAAAACCTGTTTTATTTGATCAAGAAGATTTGTTGATTTAAGCAGTTTATCTTCAAATAGATTATAACTTTCCAGATCTTCTTTTTTGATTCCCCACATTTTTTCAAATGCTTCGTTACAAAAGACAGGATTTCCCAGTTTGTCAAAAATTATCACACCAACTGGAAGTTTTTCAACAATAGTTTTGAAATTTTCAATTTTTGTTTCCATAATCAGTATTTTGTCCTTAATTATCGATTAGAGGTATTTATAATTTAAGATGATTTAAAAAAGTAAACTTTTCCAATAAAAGATTTTGTGCACTATACAAGGCACAAAGTTCCATCAATCAGTTTATTAAACTTAATGCAAAATAATTTATTCGAAATTAAAGAAAAAAATTAACTGATAGGAAGTGAGAAATAGAAAGTAGCCCCTTTGTTTGGTTCAGAAACACAGTGAATTTTTCCGTTATGATTATCTATGATTTTTTTAACAATCAATAATCCATAACCTTTACCTTCGATTCCTGTATTGATTCGTTGAATGAAAAGTTGTTTTTGAATTTCGTGTGGAATTCCTGGACCATTATCATTTATTTTTACAACAATCTGATTGCTATCCTGGTCGTGAAATGTTGAGATTCTTATATGGCAGTCTGATTTTTTCTCGACCGAATTTGAAATTAAATTAATTACTGCCTGCTCAATTTGTTCATGATCATATTCAATCAGTGGAAGTTTGTCCAGGTTTAATTCAAAAGTCACATCTTTGAATTTTTTCGTCTTCTTTATGTAACTGACAATATTTCTTATGCTTTTATTAATGTCACCAAGAGTTTTTGAGACTTCGAATCGAGTCGAAGTAATTAATGCATGTGCGTATCTCTGAATTTTTCGAATGCTTTCTGATGAAATCTCAAGCTTTTGAACAAGTTGCTCTAAGGTTTCTTCATCAATTAGTTGATTTTTGTTAATTCGTTGAATTCGTTTTAGAACACTTTCATTTTCAAGCAAAGCAAGATGAACAAGATTCTGCACTTCCTCTCCAATTTGAGCATTTAATTCTTTCTTTAATAAAAGCCTTTCTGATTTAATTAACTTCTCATGCATTTCCTGAACTTCATTAAACGCTCTGTTGAGGTTTTGATACAACTTTGCATTTCTTATTGCAATTGCAGCATGTCCTGCAAGAATTTCAAACATTCTAATGATTTCAGATTTCTTAAGATTAGTAAGTTTTTTACTATCAACATAAATCACACCAATTTTCTCACCATTAGTAATTAATGGTGTGCAAATTATAGTCTGAAGCTCAAGATTCATTATACTCTGTCTGGATTGGAAATTTCGATCTGCTCTTGCATCTTCAATGCAAATTGTTTCGCCGAGTTCGAATGCATCTTTAACCACACTTTTGCTAATCTCGAAATCTTCCTCTGGAAGAAATTCTCCATTAATATTCATGCCGACTTTATATCTCAAATCATTGGAGTCATCCAGGAGGAGTAGAAAACCTCTCTCTGCTTGTGCAATTCTTATTGCGTTAAACATTACCAAATTCAAAACTTCTTCAAGGACAAGAGAATTATTAATCTTTTGAACGATATTCAATATCATTTCAATATTTCCTTGAGTTAATTCTCTATCCTGATTTTCCTCATTCAGAGAGAGAATTTTATTTTGCTGAGATATAAAGTCGGCGAAACGCATAATCTTAATCCTTTACTTTGAACCGTTAGTTCGTTCGATTACAATTTTTACTCTTTCAAGATTTTCTTGAGCACCCAGTTCTGCAAAGTATTTTTCCGAAATCTTCAAATATTTCTTTGCCAGATCTGGTTTATTCCATTTACGATATAAAATTCCAAGCTCATATGCTGATTCGGCATAATTCAATCTACTCTCTATTTCCTCACTAATTCGCAAACTTGTCAAAAGATATGTTTCTGCGATTTCATAGTTCGAAGTATCTCTCTGAATTATGCCTTTGATTTTGTATGTGTCAGCTAAACCAACTTTATCCATAATCTTATAAAATACTTCCATCGCTCTTATGCAATATTCCATCGCTACGGCATATTCTTCGAGTTTAGCGTAAACATCTCCCTTGCCGAGAAAAGCTAATCCAGTAGAGAGATAATAATTTGCTTCAAGTGCGTATTCAAGGCTACGATCAAATTCGGTTAAGGCAGCTTCAAGTTCACCTCTATTTTTGAAGAGCATTCCCATATTATATCTGACTAATGATAGTCGTTTTAAATCCATAAGTTTTTCAAACGCAGTCAATGCTCGCTTAAAATGTGTAACTGCCTCATCCCAATGACTCTGAATTGTCTTCAAATTACCAATGTTCATTTCGACAATACCAATCCAGAGTTCGTCTTTCAGCCTTGAAAATGAACTTAAAGCATCGTTGAAATTCTTCAATGCACTTTTAATCGCACCTTTTTCAGATTTAATTATTCCATTTAGATTATCAACTCGTGCAAGCCCTTTCTTATCCTTTTTCTCATTGAAGATTTGTCTTGCTTTTTTCAAATCATTTTCAGCAAGTTTCCATCTTGAAGATCGAACATAAACTTCAGCTCTATTGAAATAAGCTTGAGCAAGCAAATTTTTATATTTAGGTTTACCTTCTGCAAGCTGGATTAAAAGTGAATAAACATATTCGGAGTAGTTTACTTCACCAAAATCTAAGCAAATCTTTCCAAGCTCCAGAAGGTAACCCAAATAAAGATCTTCTTTCAAATTTTTCTGACAAAAGCTCAGAAGATTATCAGAATAAAATTTAATTCTGATTTCATCAATTGCTTTTGTCTCTTCCTTGCTGTCCTTTTTAGCTTTAAGCAGAAGCTCCTGTTCTAAAGCTTCTGCTTTTTCTAAAATGATCCTCAAATCATTAACAAGACTTTCACCACAATATCTACTGGATAGCTCAAACAAAGTATCAATGAATTTCTTTATTCTTTCCATTTTATTCCTCTCGCCTTTTAACTATCCAAGTGGATTTATTAATTCCCCCATCCGTATCTTGAGAAGTGATTTGTCTGGAAGCTTACACTTGTTTCAGTGTAGTAATATGGTCCTTTTACTTTTTGCCATTTGCCTTTTTCTTCATTGTAATAATAAACTTTTAGTTTCTTTGCTTGATCTTTCGTTAAACCAAATCGGCTGAAATCAAGCGTAACGACCACATTACCATTAAACTGCATTGATGGCCCAAATTCGACCCAGCTGAATTCTTCGTCAGCAACTGTTACGGTGAATGTGGTTGTTTCATTAAATGTGTATGGTGGAATGTAAACGAAATTACCAAATGTTTCATCTCCACCTACAACTCCACCAACTGCAGGATCAAGAGTTGCACTTGCAGTTGCAACTGTATTAACAGAATTCAGTTTTGGATTGGTGATTGCACGGAGGAAAGTCACTCCTGCTGGTGGTGTGTTTTTACTTTCAATCGTTTGTGAGATTGATTGATCGACTGGTGCGACTGGTGAAATTGATTCTTGGCAACCAGTGATTAAAAGTGTGCTTACAAAAAGCACAACAACGAGGGAAATGGTTAGTTTTTTCATGGTACTCTCCTGTTTTTTTGTTTAACATATTTTTTGTTGTGTTTTTGTAAGCTTCAATCTATGTGCCAAACTTAAAACATTTAAAAACGAGATACTTTTTAAGTTTTTGATTTTGAAAATGGCTAATATTAATCAATGTTCTAAAAATATCAATTATTTTCTAACTCATTTAGATTTTCATACCTCAAAAATTTTTAATTTTTTTAACGAAGCCCACAAAAAATTTTAATTGTTTCTAAAAGTTTTATTTGAAACGCCTTCTTCTAATTAATTGAGATTTAAGCAATTCGGAGTTTAAGGAATAAAAAACTGTAAAAAATTTTTACAGATCTTATTCATTCCTTTTCATTCAAGATTTTTAAAAGGCTTGGACGGGAAATGCCTAAAATTTTTGCTGCTTGAGTCTTATTTCCATCTACAAGTTTTAGAACCTCTTTAGCCAGATGATGAGTAACTTCATTCAAATTCGCCTTATCAATTTCAACTTTGAGCTCAATTAAGTTTTTCTTCATAGGAGAAAGTATTTCGCTTGAACCAAGTTGGATGTCTTTTTCATTTATTATTTTACTTTCAGATATGAGAACTGATCTTTCAATTACATTTGAAAGTTCTCTTATATTTCCTGGCCAGGAATACTGCAAGAGAAGTTGTTTCGCTTTTTGTGAAAGCCCTTCTTTATTTTCGTTATACTTTGCATTAAACTGTCTTATGAAATGTTCAGCAAGTGGAATGATATCTTCTTTTCTTTCTCTTAAAGGCGGTAGATGAATTGAGATTACTTTTAATCTATAATACAAATCTGCTCTGAATCGTTTTTCATCAACCAATTTCTCTAAGTTCTGATTTGTTGCAGCAATAATGCGACAATTTATCTTGATGTCCTTAATACCGCCAACTCTTTTTATGGTTTTATTCTCGATTGCACGGAGTAACTTAACCTGAAGATTTAAACTTAAGTCACCAATTTCATCAAGAAAGATGGTTCCATTTTCTGCGATTTCAAGAATTCCTTGCTTTGTAGTTTTAGCATCAGTAAATGCACCTTTCTCATATCCAAAAAGTTCAGATTCAAAAAGTGTTTCTGCAATTGCAGAAGTATTAACTTCTACGAAAGGTTCGTTAGATCGATCTGAATTGTAATGTATTGCTTGAGCGAATAACTCCTTTCCAGTTCCAGTCTCGCCAAGAAGTAAAACAGTTGCTTCACTCTTTTTAGCAACTTTTTTAGCTATTTCAATACACTCAAGAAACTTTGGAGATTGCCCAATTAAATTTTCAAAACTGAACTTCCTGTGAAATTTTTCTCTATTTAAATTGGCTTCAAATTGAGATTTTAATTTCTCAACTTTTTCAATTACATCGTTCCTCAAAATAAATTCATCATCAGGGAATGAATAAATCTGTTTAAAACCTAATCGACTTAATGATGTTAAACCTTTTGCAGATAAATCCCTTATCGAAATGAAAATGTTTTCAAGATTTAATTTTTCAACTGCATCTCTCAGAAAATCGAGAAAACTTGAGTTTAAAGAATTCAGATTAATCACAAATATTTGATTTTGATTCTGGACAAATAGATCTAAAAGATTTTGATTAAAATCAACTGAGTTGACATTCACATCTTTGATTGTCTTGAACAACCAGTCTATACTCTCAACTGTTTTGCTACTGTTTATGATTGTAACTTTTATCTTACTTGAATTTGGCATATCAGAGGTTGTTTATCACTTTCTCAATTTTTTCTTTTAATCTTTTCCTTAATGGTTGTGCAAAATAAGAATTTTTGAAATTGTTATTCAAAATCTTAGAGCTAATATAATCCATTACAAGCCTGGCTTTCCTGAAGTAATCAAGACCTTTATTAACAGCGCCTTTAACCAAATATTCTTCCCCTAATGCAGTTAATATTTGAAAAGTAATTTCTCCGATGTATGCACTTTCAATAAATTTCATCGCTTCAGAATAGTAAAACAGAGATTGTTCTGGGAAACTTGCACCAGGTCTTTTAGCAGCTTGACCTAATATGAAATAAGCTTCGGCTATCAGTAAGTTATTTTTATTGAAGTATTCATTTTTTTGCAATTCATCAAACAGAGATTGAATTAAAGTAAAGTTTCCTGTGTAAATGCTTAATCGCATCAGATCCAAAGTATTTTTACAATAAAAATATTTTCCATCTATTTCACTAAAAAGTTCTTTAGCAAGATTTAATTTGATTTCTGCTTCTGAATAATTTTTCTCTTCTAAATTTATCAGTCCTTCAAGGTAAAGATAGTTTTGCAATTGAGTTGATTGCATCTTATTGCTTTCAATAATCGAAATTAAATTTGAAGAAACTTTTTTCATTTCTTCAATTTGATAAAGAACATAGTAGATCAATCCGAGCAAAAATAATCCCTGACATTGACCTTCAACATCAAGAAGTTTTGTCGAAAGATCGATGGACTTTTCGACATAATTCAAAGCCGACTCATAATCACTCATTAAAAAATAGGTTTCGGCAAGATTATAAAGAGAAAGGGACTCACCAAATTGATCATTAATTTTTTCGAACAAACTTCTCGCGTTATGATAATGTTCGATTGCTTCTTCAAGATTAATGTTCTCAAAGAATGAAATTCCAATGTTATTTAATATCAATGCTTTTTTTGATAAATCGCCAATTGACTCATTTAATTCAAGAGCTTGCTTCCAGTATTTTAATGCTTCTTCTTGTTTATGTTGGAGATTAAAAACATTACCCAGATTCATCAGCACCTGCGATGACTTTACTTTGTTGTTTAGAGAATCATAAATCTTTAGTGCTTGATCAAAATATGAAACAGCTTCTGTGTAAAATCCAGCTTTTGAATTCGCAATACCAAGGTTATTCAAAAGAGCAGCTTTTGTCATTGGAGATAAGATTTCTGAGTAATCATTCAAAAGATTTTTACATTTACTCATCACAATAGTAAAGTCACCTTGACTGATTTCAAGGTTAATTTCGTTCAATTCGACTTCAACTTTTTGCTGGTCGTTTCTTGCAAATCGATATGCAATGTCGAAATGATTAAATGCTTCTTCAATTTCACCAGTTTTATATTTTATTATTGCGAGCATTAAATAAATATCAAAAAGTTTGTCCTCGGCAAGATTGTTTTCATTTAATATTTTATTAATGAGTTCTTCTGCATTTTTGAAATCAGCCTGATTGAAATAACACTTTGCAAGATTGTATCGAAGATCTGATAATTTTTCTGGTTTGTTTTCAAGCTCAATGCATTTGGTCAAATATTTTTGCATCGCTGAGAAAGAATAAAATTTTTCAGCCTCTGAAACTGCTTTTAAGTAATATTCTAGTGCTTTTTCTTTTAAATTCGATCTCTCATAAAACTCAGCCACAATAAAAGATGGATAGTTTTTTCTTTCAAAGAATTCAGCCAGTAACAAATTAAGTTCAGTAGAATTTTTAGATCTTGAAAATAAATATTTCTTAATTCCACTTGAAGGCAAAAAAATCAATTCATCCTTGCCAGAAATTTCTATCCAGCCAAAAGCACTTAAAAATTCAATCTCTCTTTTTAGTTGAGTTATATCTATTCTCAAAATTTCCGCAAGGTCAGATAATTTCAAAGGGAAGTTTATTAAAGAAAGAATTTCGAGCAAATTTTTTTGAAGCTGTCTTAAATTTTGAAGTTTTAATTCGTAAGATTTTTGTGAAAGTCTTTCGAGGTCAATCTGTTTAAGTTTTTCTTCATTTACCTTAAAACCTTTCGAATCAAAAGTTATAATTTCTTGAAAAAAGAGATTGACTAAAAATTCATTATTCTCATTAATTGAATGAGATGTGTATTCAACCATCAAATCAGCAACTCTCTCATAAGGAAAATCAAATTTGAAATAACTCTTTAACATTCTAATTATTTCATCTCTTGTAAGTGGTGCAAGAATTATCTCTTTGTAGTTTTTAAATTTTTCTATCTCCTTACCTTTGATAAAAGTTGAATCAAGTGTTAGAACAAACTTTATCCCTAAATCAATCAACGAAGGATAAATGTAATAGAAAAACTCTTTTGTATTGTTATCAAGATTTTGAAAGTCATCAACAACAACTAAAAACTTGAGAGACTTTGCAAGATTGATCAAAAGTTCAGCAAGATATTTTCTTCGATATTCTAAAAATTCCTGCTGATCTAATGATGAACTATATAATTCTCTAAGGTGATTGATTTTCTTATTAATCTCTTCCTTATCATCAAAATTTTTAAATCGAGTAAAAACAACAATTTGATTCAGCAAGACACTCAAAACATCATAAGTCGAGGTTTGTACCTTTGATACATTAAGCAAAAAATAATCAATCTTTTTATAGTCAAGATGTTCTATAAATTTTTTAATCAGGAATGATTTACCCATTCCTTCTTCTGAAATAACAAGCAAAGTAGAAACCGTTTTTTCAATTTCATCGGAAAATTTTATCAGGTCTTGTAACTCTTTTTCTCTCGCAAAATGAATTCGAGGAATGTACCAGATATTCTTTATCCTTTTGTACTCATCAGGAAGCAATTCAAGAATATCAAGCGAATTTTGAAATCGATCGTCTGGATTTTTTTCGAGGAGTTTCAGAACAATCTCATTAATGTAATCAGGATAATGATCAGGCAATCTTTGTGGTTTTTGTTCAAGATGTTTTTTGAAAAGTTCAATTTCATTTTCAGCAAAGAATGGTGGATTCCCTGCTAATGTATGATAAAGTGTTGCACCAAGTGAATACAAATCTGTTCTGTGATCAACATTTTTACCACTTATTAATTCCGGCGAGATGTAAAGAGGAGTTCCTCTCACATAAAATGACTTAAGCGCACTAAAACCAAAATCAATTAGTTTGACATTCAAATTGGATTTATCCTCTCCTTCGATTAGAATATTCTCTGGTCGTAAATCATAATGAATGATTCCAAGTTGATGGATGTAGTAAAGTGTAAAAGCTATTTGATTTAGTGCCTGAAGAAAAAGTTCAAATTGTTTTCCTTGAATTGGCGCTGAAAAAAAATCCAGCAGATTTTTTCCTCGTACAAATTCAGAAATAAAGAAATAAGAACCAATCAAAGTCTCATCATCACATTCAGTAATTAATCCAAACTCATAAGCTTTGACAATATGAGGATGATTCAAGCTGTTTAAAAGATTGAATTCACTTCGGAGTGATTCTATTTCTTCTTCACTTAAACTTTCTGAAGGAATTATTTTAATTGCATAAAATCTATAGGTAGAAATGAGATCTTCCGCAAGAAAAACCTTGCTCCTTCCTGTTCCAAGTAATTCTTTAATTCTGTATCGAGAGTTAATGATCATTTCGCTTCAGATTTCTTTAATCCTTCTCCAATCAAATTGAATGTTAATACAATAATAATTAAAGCTAAGGCTGATGAGAAAGAAATCCAGGTTGCTAAAGAAAAATAATCATAACCTGTCTTTATTATTCCACCTAAGGTTGGTGTGGGAGGCTGAACCCCAAGTCCGAGAAAACTTAATGCAGATTCTGCAATCACGACATTGCTGAATTGAAAAATCAAAGTAATTAAAATTGGTGCGAATGTATTTGGAAGGATATGCTTAAATACTATCATAAACTTTGTCTGACCTGCAAGAATTAAAGTTTGAACAAATTCTTTTTTCATACAGGCAATTGATTCGTTTCTTGCAAGTCGAGCAACATACATCCAGCCAGAAAATCCAAAAACAAACACAAGTAATAAAATTGAATTGCCGACAAATGCAATCAGAAAAATCACAAAAAATAAAACTGGAAAAGAAAGAAAGAAATCTACAACTCTCATTAGAAAATTATCTACGAAACCACCTATCACTCCTGCTGAGTAACCAATCACACTTCCAAGCAAAAACGATACAAGAACAGAAAAAACACCAATCAGCAAAGAAATACGAATTCCAAAAATTATTCTGCTGAGTAAATCTCGACCAAACTCATCTGTTCCTAAAAAAAATAATTTTGTGTAAATCTCTGGCAATCCATCTTTAGTTTCCACATTTTCAATGGGAAGCTCTTCAATTGATTTTTCTTTGATCAATTTAATTTTTGAATTCTCAATCTCAAGTTGTTGAAAATAAATTCTTCGTTCATCGATAAAATTTTCAAAGAGAATTTTTTCAATCTTCTCTTTTTCGTTTGAAAAATTTTCAGAAGTTTTCAGTCTCACATAATGCATAGTTGTAAATGGAGGAAGAAGTTTGGTCAACTGAATGTCTTTGTAAAATGAAGGATCGTCTGGTGAAATCACTGAGGCTGTAACGGAAAGAAAAATCAAAAGATAAAGCAAAACAATTCCACTCAAAAATTCTGAATTAAAATTTCTTAATCGATCGATTAGCTTCTCATAAAATTTCCATCGAAACAGATTATAATAAAAAATCAAAAAAGATGCTGAGATAAAGACAAAAACAAAGAGGATCAATAAGCCTATAATAAAATCAAATTCATTGAAACTGATCAGCCTTAAATCAATAGAAATAATTTTGAACCAAAGTAATTTTAAACCATAAAGAACTTTTTCTAAACTCAAAAGAAAAACAATTAAAATGAAAATTGAGATTGATAGAAAGATATTTTTGATTTTTTTCTCACTCATAATTCTATCGTGAAACAATCTCGTAAGAAAATTTTGGATTGAATCGAGCTATTAAAAAATCAGCTACAAGATTGCCAATGATTACCATAAATCCCGAAATCATCACACAGGCAACAATCACTGGATAATCACGAGTGAAAATCGAACTGACCATTAGCTTACCCATACCTGGCAAAGAAAAAACTGTCTCAGTAATTAATGTCTTACTTAATAATGAACCGATTTCCATTCCCAAAATTGTGATATAAGAAATCAAAGCATTTGGAAGGATGTGTTTTCTCCTGATTACTTTTTCAGGAATTCCATTTGATCTTAATGCAATCACAAAACCTTCATTACTGACATTAATCAAACTCTCTCTTAAATATCTAATTGAAAAAGAAACTGATGTAATTGTTAAAGTTAAAACTGGCAAAGTAAGATGATGTAACAGGTCCACAATTTTCTGTGAAAAACTCATTTCATAAAAATTGTATGAAATCATTTGCGAAGAAGGAAAAATCTTAAAAACAATTGAACCGAAATAAATCAAAACTATTGCGACAACAAATGAAGGCGCACTGTAGATAATCAATGCAAGTTTATCAATTATTAGATCTATTTTTTTGCCCGAATGTTTGAGAAGAAAAAGTCCAAGTGGAATTGTGATTAATATCTGAAGAATAAATGCAGTCATCGAGATAGATAGAGTCACAAGAATGGACTCATTAAGCAACTGATTTACAGGTCTTTTGTAAACAATTGAATAACCAAAATCACCTTGAGAAACATTTTTAATCCAGTTTATAAATTGAACTAAAACTGGTTTATCAAATCCAAATTCACTTCGAATTTCTTCTGCCAGATCATTTCCAAGTTTAGGGGAATAGTATTGCTGAAAAGGATCACCTGGCAAAAGATACATCATAAAGAAAACAACACTTACAAGAACCAAAATCATTAAAATTGAATAGATCAATCTCTTGAGAATGATCTTAAAAATTCTGTCTCTCATTTTTCAATATACCATTCCCAGATTCGATTGGTGTAAGCAATAGGATTGATTTTTGTATTCTTCAATTTTTTATTGTAAGCGATGATATTATCAATCCAGTAAAGAAAAGTAACTGGCTGATCATTCTGTAAAATTTTTTGAAATCGATGAATTAAATTTTTCTTTTCTTCCAATGACTTAACTTTTCTTAATTCAGAAAAAATTCTATCCACTTCAGAATTCTGGTAACTGCAAACATTGAAAAAGTTTTTATTCAATTTAGATCCCCAGAATGCTTCGAGATCAAGATCAAGTGGAACTGTCCAGCCAGCAATCCATGCGTCAAGTTTTTTCTCAAACAAATTATTAAAGAATAAAGATGTTTCGAGTATCTCTATTTCAACATCAATCCCAATTTTCGCTAAATCTTTTTTTATGATAGTTGCAGCAAATTCACGATGAGGTTTACCAGATGCGATTGTCAATTTGAACTTAAAAGGTTTACCATCTTTGTCTAAAATTTTATCGCCATCTGAATCTTTCCATCCATTTTGATAAAGAATTCGCTTTGCTTCTTCGGGATTGTATTGAATTATTTTTAATGATGTATCCAGAAATCCTTTAAAAATTGGTGAGATTGGTGATTCTGATAGATGTGCAAATTCACCGAAATAACCATCGATAATTTCTTTTCGATTGATAGCCATCGTTAAAGCTAATCGAATTTCTTTATTTCCAAACAAAGGATGTGGCTTGATAATTTTTCCGTTTGACTTTCTGTAAAGATTATGATCAATATTATTCCAGCCGATGTAATCGTAATCTCTTCCCAATATTGTTTCAACTTTAATGTTGGGATATTCTCTTTTCAAAATTTCTGCATCATCTGGATGAACATCTGTTACAAAATCAACCTCTCCATTTTTAAGTTGATTTATCCGAGAATTGTAGTCAGTGATAACCTTAAAGATCAACTTTTTGATAAAAGGAATTTTGTCAAAGTAAGTTGAATCATTTCTCACAAGCACAATCTGTTGTTGTCTTATATAATTTTCAAGTTTAAATGGTCCTACGCCAATTGGCTTGAAATTAACTTCGTGATTAAAAAGTTCTTTCAATGGAATTTTTCGAAAAATATGTTCAGGTAAGATTGGTAATCCTGTAACAAACAAAGGATCTTCAACTTCTTCTGAAAAATTAAAAGTTATTACTGAATCACTTAAAACAACAAATGATTTTTTGTAATCAACCTGTCCATTTTTATCGTGAATAAAAAATCTTTCTACATCCTGTCTTACACTCATAACTTCGGGATGAGTGTAAAGGAAATATGAATACTGAACATCACGAGCAGAAAATTTTTCACCATCTGACCATTTCAGGTTTGTCTTCAAAAAGTAAGTGATGCTTCTTTTATCTTTCGATATTTCCCAACTTCGTGCAAGATTAGGATAATAAATAAGTCGACTTGAATCGGAATTAAACTCAGAATAAGTCAAAGCTGAAAAAATTAAATCGTTGATCAAACCAGAAACAATATCACTCGAGTAAAGCGGATTGAAAAAATCAACATCGTTTTTAATTGCAATAAATAGTTCACCATCCGTGACTTTGTCTTTTGGAACTTCAAGTTTCTCTTTGCAAGATGGGAAGGTCAGAATTGTGATTGAAATTAAAAGAATGGTTACAAAAATTTTTTTCATCGATTATTTCCTAACCGTCTCCAATGATTATTTTTCACAATTTAATATATTGGATTAAAGTTTGAAATAAGTAACGATATGTTAAAAGATAACGAACTCATTCGTGTAGCAAAATTAAAGGTTTCTGTAAAAAGAAAAGCTAAAGTTATATTAAACGGTATCAGTTTCAACTGCAATAAATCAGAAATCTTAACAATCTTAGGAAAGAACGGAGAAGGGAAAACCACACTTGCACTAAGTCTAACAAAACTTTTAAATCCTCATATTTACACGATAGAAGGTAAAGTTTATTTTAAGAATGATAATCTTCTCGATCTTGATGATGAAAATCTTCAGAAAATTAGAAGAGACAAGACTGGATATATTCTGCAGAATCCCTTTTCAGCATTTAATCCAATCTACAAATTGAAAGCTCAATTCAACGAAATCAGCAAATTGAAAAACATTCCATTCGAAAAATTCATCCAGTTGATGAACGACCTTGAATTAAAAAATTATGAACAAATATTTAATAAATATCCTTTTGAATTAAGTGGAGGAATGTTACAGCGACTTTCTGCTGTACGGATTCTTGCATCAAATCCAGAACTGATCATCGCAGATGAGCCAACCTCTTCACTCGATAGACCAATTGCAAACCAGTTACTTAATCTTTTCAAAAAATATGTTAAAGAACAAAAAGGAACTTTGATTTTTATCACTCAAGATTTTTCAATTGCAGAAAGTTTTTCAGATAAAATTGCTTTTCTAAGCAATGGTAGTTTAATTCATTTTACTGAAAAAGATAATCTCTTTAATCAAACAAAACATATCGAAGTAAACTTTCTACTCAATTCTTACAAACAACTAAAAGTATGAACAATCAGATAATTCTAAGACTTGAAAATATTTCATTTGAAGTAAAAACTGGAAGTTCATCTCAAAAAATTCTGGACAATATTAGTCTCGAAATTTATAAATCAGAAATTTTTGGATTGACTGGAGAGTCTGGTTCGGGAAAAACAACTCTGGGGAAAATAATTTCTGGACTTGAAAACCAAACATCTGGCAAAAAATTTTTTAATGAAAAAGAATACTCAGGAATTGAGTCTCAACATAAAATTCAATTTTTATTTCAAAATTATATAGCTACACACGATCCATTGCAAAAAATCGATAGTGCATTCAATGAGATATTGAAGCTAAAAAAAGAACCTTCTTCAAATTGGTATAAATTAAAAAAGGAATTTTTGAATGTTGTTGGTTTGAGCGATGAAGTTCTTGGTTTTTATCCAGGTCAATTAAGTGGTGGACAACTTCAAAGATTAGCTCTG
>Ga0123519_10007581_pt1 | contig 16758 bp, 10 predicted proteins | sample YelNatPaOPRAMG02_FD_87396 | JGI IMG/M metagenome (GOLD analysis project Ga0123519, IMG submission 87396) | Hot spring microbial communities from Yellowstone National Park - Yellowstone National Park OP-RAMG-02 (version 2) | ecosystem: Environmental > Aquatic > Thermal springs > Hot (42-90C) ... | reverse complement strand
TCGTTTCGAATAGTATCCTTTGTGCAACTATGCCTGATATCAAGCACGGTGACGTCGCAATAGCGCCTTGCAAAGGGAATCTCGAAGCGCGTGTCGTAGATGGACTTGAGTATCGATCAGTTTTGATTTGGAGGAGCAACAATGATTAAGGTTGCAATGATAGGTGCTGGTAGCGTCGGGTTTACGCGCCGGTTATTTATGGACATACTAGCAGTGCCGGAACTCCGTGACACCGAGTTTCGTTTGATGGATATCTCTGAGGAAAACCTCGAAATGTCTGCAAACCTCTGCCTAAAGATGGTAGAGGACAATAACTTGCCGGCGCAAGTGATAGCCACGACCGATCGAAAAGAAGCATTGCGCGGCGCAGATTATGTAATCTGCACGATTCGCGTTGGCGGATTAGAAGCGTTTACATATGACATCGAGATACCACTTAAATATGGCGTGGATCAATGTGTAGGCGATACGCTTGGTCCCGGAGGGGTGTTTTACGCGCTGAGAACTATCCCTGTTCTGTTAGACATATGTGCGGACACGCGCGAAGTGTGTCCCGACGCACTTTTGATAAACTACTCCAATCCGATGGCAATGAATAGCTGGGCTGTGAATAAGAAAGGAGGCGTAAGATACGTCGGGTTGTGTCACGGCGTCCAGGGAGGCGCTTGGCAAATTGCTCAAGCTCTCGGAGTCCCTTTTGAAGAACTGGAATACATTGCGGCGGGGATAAACCACCAGACCTGGTTCATCAAGGTGGCGCATAAGGGAGTCGACTTGACTGACAAGGTGCTGGACGCGTTTAAGAACAATCCCGAACTTATGAAGCGCGAACCACTTAGGATCGACGTGCTCGAGCGATTCGGCTATTATTCAACGGAATCCAATGGCCATCTTAGCGAATACTTGCCCTGGTACAGGAAGGGTAGCCCTGAGCAAAAGGCTCGATGGATGGACTACTCTGTATGGTGCGGTGGTGAGACCGGGGGATATTTGCGAGTTTGTCGTGAGGGTCGGGATGATTACAAGAAGAACTACCCAAAGTGGATGTCTGGTGAGTTGGACCAAATCCATTTGGGCCAGAGATCTAATGAGCACGGATCTTACATCATTGAAGCCCTAGAAACAGGACGGCGCTATTGGGGATGTTTCAACGTTGAGAATAAGGGGTTAATTACTAATCTACCTTACGGTTGCACGGTTGAGGTTCCCTGTATAGTAGATTCTACCGGGATTCACCCAATGTTTATCGGCGATCTGCCTTTGCAGTGTGCAGCTACTTGCAGAGCAAGCGTAAGTGTGCAAGAGATGGCCGTGGAATCTGCGCTTACTGGTAACAAGCAGCTAGTGAAGCTGGCTGTCCTACACGACCCGTTGACAGCGGCAGTTTGTACCCCTGACCAGGTGTGGGCGATGTGCGACGAGATGTTCGAGAAGCTCTCGCCGTGGCTTCCGCAATTCAAGTAGCTTGCGGCGCGGTTGAATGTTGGCGGTTGCCGCATTATGAGTTAGGAGCACATCTATGTGGTTACTCAAAGAGACTGAGTTCAATCTCAAGAATGCCAAAGCCTACGAGGGGTTATTTACTCAGGGAAGTGGATATTTACACGTAAGAGGTTCGCTTGAGGAACATCTTAGCGACTGTCCACAAAACGCGGCTCCGTTGCGCAGACCAGCTAATGTGACAGCTGAAAGCTTTCCGGAGACGAAAGCTAAGTGGGGCACTTATGTGCCTGGCATCTATGGACCGCACCCGTTCCTAAATTGGGAACTGATTAACTTGCCGTGGTTTCTAGGCATCGCTATTTTTGCGGATGGCGAAAAGCTCGATATGGAGCTCAGCCAAGTACGAGACTACAGTCGGGAATTGTGTCTGCGAACTGCCACACTCCGGCGCGAGCTTACTTGGCAGACGAAACTCGGCAAGGTTATCAAGGTCTCGTTCGAGCGGTTTGCAAGCGCAGCCAGACCCCACCTATTCTTGCAAAGGGTTCGATTTCAAGCCTTACAGGAAACGACGGTGGTTGTTTATTCAGGTATTGACGCGAATGTACTTACTAACGGGCACGACCACTTTCGCTGCGTTAGTTTTGATAGAGTGGGCGATAATGGAGTAGGGTGCACGGTCGATACGGATGGTGGCGACACAGTTAGAATTGAATCTCGCATTTCAGCAGACGGGGTGCGCTGGGATTGGAAAGAGTCCGAACGGAAGGCAGAGCTGTGTGCTGAGCTGTGCCTCTCTGCGGAAGAGCAGTTTGTCCTGGAAAAAAGGACCGCCGTGACAACCAGTCGAGACTTGTGCCCTACTACTTGCTGCGAGGTTTTAGATTCCGTGGCCGGACTTACCTACGAGGAGCTTCATCGAGAGCACGCAGCAGTGTGGGAGGAAAGATGGGAGCGCTCGGATGTGCAGATAGAAGGTGACGATAACTCCCAGTTAGCTCTACGATGTTCAATCTACCATCTACTTCGCGCACACGTGCCTAGCGATCCAAGAGTGGCGATAGATGCAAAAGGCTATGCTGGTGAGGCATATTTCGGACGGTTCTTCTGGGATACGGAGATGTATCTCTTGCCATTCTATCTGTACACTGATCCGGAACGCGCTCGGACGCTGGTAGAGTTTCGTATTCATACCCTTCCAGGTGCTAAAGAAAATGCCGCAAACTACGGATACAGTGGGGCGAAATATCCGTGGGAGGCAGACCGCGACGGACACGACTCTTGCCCCAACTGGCAGTATGCAGATCACGAGATCCACGTAACAGCCGACGTTGTGTACGCGTTTGCTCATTTTGCTGCTGCCACCGGCGATAGGTCTTTCTTGAGTGGTGCAGCAGCTGAAGCCATTGTAGAAACGGCAAGGTATTGGCTCCAACGAGTGGATTGGAGAAAGCAGGATACATATCCAAGTATTCTCGGAGTGATGGGACCTGATGAATACTCTCCAATCACGAATAACAATAGTTACACAAACCGTATGGTCAAATTTGCCTTGAACTTGGCGGCTGAGGTCGGTTCTTACGGAGGAGCCTCCGAGGAAGAGTGCGCGGAATTCCGTCTGGTAAGTCAGTTGCTGCCGATTCTACGGAGAGAAGATGGCTTGGTTTTACAGTGTGAAGAGTTCGAAAGCTTGGCTGAGCCTAGATTTGAAGAACTGTGGAAAGACCGCAGCAAGACGTTTGCCGCTCAGGTATCCCAGGAAAGGCTTTACAGGAGCAAGTGTCTTAAGCAGGCTGATGTGTTAATGATGATGATGCTGTTTCCCGAGGATTTCACTCCGGACGAAGTTCGAAAAGCTTGGGACTACTACTTGCCTTACACGACTCACGACTCTTCGCTGTCTGCAGGCGTTCACGCTATAGTTGCTAGTAGTCTGGGTTTGAAAGACGAGGCTTGGGAGTTCTGGAAAAAGGCGTCCGGTTTGGATCTGGACGTCGAGCACGGCGGAGCTGCGGAAGGTATTCACATAGCCAACGCGGGTGCAAGCTGGCAAGTGGTAGTGATGGGTTTTGCTGGAATGTCGACGGCTCTCAATTCTGATACATTGGTTTTGCGCCCCAGATTACCCGAAAGCTGGAAATCTTTGTCATTTCAAATAGTTTGGAAAGGTGTACCTGTTAGAATCGAGATCACGCGAGATCATTGTAGTGTGACAAACTGCGGGCAGCAAGGACTAGACTTTGCTGTGTGGAATAATAAATCATACGCAAGTCCGGGCGAAAAGGTTACTGTTTCTCTGAACGAGCCCAATTCTTGCGAAGAGCGGCAATGATCGTTTCAACGGTAACGTAAGTCAGATCAGGCGCGGTGAGTGTTGCGGTCGGAGAGTGTGATGCCGCGCCGATCCCTATTGTTGCCATTCCGGCGGATACTCCTGCTTGCACACCTGCTTCTGCGTCCTCGACTACTACGCATTTGTGTGGCGGAACTCCCAAGCTTTTCGCCGCCTTTAAAAAGACTTCAGGGTCGGGTTTGCTGCGCGATATGCAGTTTCCATCGACTACCACATCGAAGGTCGACTCAAGCCCTATGCGCTCAAGAATTGTCTTGCAGTTCTTACTTGAAGAACCGACGGCAATGCGAGCTCCACGACTCTTGAGTTCGCCGATCAGTTGGAGTGCCCCTGGTAATATATCCGAGGGACTGAGCGATTGCAGTAGCTGCCTATAATAACCGTTTTTTCGTTCTGCTAGTGCTTGTTTTTCGTCCTCTGAATACGCTCGGGGTGACTTCTCCAGTATTATTTCTAAACTCTCCATTCTGCTTACGCCGCGCAGCCGATTGTTGGTTTCGCGGTCAAAGGGTATTCCTTCTTCATCGGCTAGCTTTTTCCAGGCCTGGTAGTGGCAGTCATCTGTTGAGACAATAACTCCATCCAGGTCGAATATAACCGCACAGTCGGACAGGCACGAGGAGGAACATTCTATGTCGTTCACAAACCTATCTCCTGCCAAAGTCTTTGCTCGGCTTCTTCATTGCTTAGTTTGTAGCGATGGCGGATCACCGACAATCCGACTACCGGCGGGTAGGCTTGATCAGCTTTCCATCGCGGTTCTATGTATTCTATGGACTCAAACAATAGCCGATTCGCCTCTTCATAGGATAGACCCGTTAGTTGGGAAATATAGCGCGTTGACCTATCGATGAGCTTCAGATTCGACGGAACAACCCAGATCATATAATTGCCCATCACCCTGCCTAGCCTAACCATTGTGCACGTCGAGAGCGCGTTCAAAAGCATTTTTACGCCAGCCCGGGTAACTCCGTCCAATAGTAGGCTTGAATCTGGCACAGGTACCAATACGGCTTTGCACTCAGGATCCCATTCACGACAAAAAGAAGCAGCTTCCGGAATAGACTCGCTTCTTCCGAAATAGATTAATCCTCTTTCAGCGCCTGCCGAGCGTGCCCTCTCAAGTTGTGTGCGGAAGAAGCCACCCTCGCAAAGAAGCTCATCTCTTTCGGTCTCATCAACTATCGCGACAGCGCTGTCGCCTGGTCCTAATGGGCGATCGGGAATGCCGTTCAGGCCTATTCGAAAACGCATGAGGTCTTCAACGCCTATACGCTTGATTATTTCGTACTGGTGCGCAGCTTTTTCCTCGCCTACCATCTTGCGAACTTCGTCTTCCGTCCACTGCACACATTGGGGTTCGCGCTTCAGTATATGACGCCAAGCGGTTTCCGAGTCGGGGTAGGGCACGTAGAGGAACGCCCAGGATTCCGCGGCAGTCGTGTCGTCAAATTTCCGAAATGGCGGCGTACAGAAGGTGGGCGAACGTTCGGTTGTGTCCGTAAGTACGTCGATACCAAATCGATTGGCAAAGTAATTGTTCTTTTTGCCGTGTCGGTAGACAGATTCTTCCAGACTGACCAAGCCGGCTAGTGCAGAAAGTACTTTTTCGCTTCGCAAGTTTGAGTGCATTTCATTCAACGCCGACAAGAATTCCGCCGGGACAGTTGTTGGATCTAGTTGCCAAGTCAATCGCCTTACGACTATTTCCAAAACAGTCAGCAGCACGCACAGTTGAATTGTCGTAGCCTGCATGCGCGTCGAGCCAGTTATGGCCATTGGACCAGTGGTCAGATTGATTTTCTCAATGCGGGGATCCTCGATTACTTGCCTGCTGCGTTCGACGGTTTTGACAAGAATGTCATCGGGGTTGTTGTAAACGAAATAGACTTTGGCGCCCACCTCGACGCCTTTCCAAGCGGTTCCGATCACAAAAGATGTTTCTCCGCCTTCGGTAATCGCGAACACAATATCGCCCTTCGCAACTCCAAGATCTCCAATCTGCTTCTTGCCGAACTCGGCAAAGTCTTCAAAACCTTCAACTGCTTTGATAAGTGCAAAGTCACCGCCAGCCATCACACTGAACGTTCGGTTTTCCATAGCGTCGGCAAGCTCCGCATTCTCTGGGGAAGCTTTGCGCAGCTTCTGCCAGAAATCGCGCCATATTGAAACCAACTGAATGGACAATCTCCCCGTCGATCCACAACCGGTAAAAAAGACTTTCCCACCAGATCTAAGCGCACTCACAATAGTGTCAGCGATATCGCTCGCACGCGTGGTTTGCGAAAACTCTTGGTACTTGCGCACAACGTCTTCATCTACCTGAAAAAGTAACTGGAGTGCCGCCTTGATATCCTTTTTCGCAACTTCGCTTAGATTTGCCGTAACTGGGTGTGATGACTCCGTTAGAAGTGCGCCTAGTTTAAACTGATCAGCTATGCGAAGAAAATCATCAGAACGCTTGATTGCAGTCTCGCTCATGTCAAACACACTCTACGCAGGAATTTACTCGAATTTCGTCCTTGAAGCTTTTTTACTGATGAGGACTTATACAGTGGCGTCAACATTCCTGCCCTATCGAAGAGGCGATAGTTTACTCTCGCCACGGTGCCGATTTTATTTACAGCCGTTCGATTGAACGACGTCCACTGAGCCTTTTCTCAGACGCTAAGGTATGGCACCTTCTAGTAAACTGCCAAGTCAGAGGGGTTTCTGGTGCGCACTATTCGTTTGCCTGCTTCTGTGCTCGCTATTCCTGTGACCGCTACGAATGCATCTTGTTGCGGAATAACGCTGGCATATACTCTCGCACTTGTACCACTGCCATCTTCAATTTCAAACCACTGAGATCCACGACCAGTAACTCGACCGACCGTGCGAATCAGCAAGCCGATATTATAGGCGCCTCCATTTCCGATACCGGTAGTGTAGGCGTCGGGTGAAGATCCGCCTATGGCACCGACACTGAGAGCTAAAGGCTTGAGTACTATTGCGCTCCCCAGTTTGGTAACCTCTGCTTCCACAATGCACCTCTCACCATCGATTGTCGACAGACGTCCGGCTACACGAACCAGGTCACCAATGTTGACTGGTGAGCTGCTCTCAATACGTAAACCCCTAGTCCGGTCGGATTCCTGGATGTAGAAGTATGATCCAAAAACGCCAGTAACAACCTTAGGCTGGTCGATTACGACAACGGTGCCATCCGGATTGTTGGTCGCTTCGGCTATTTTGGTAAACGAATTTCCATAAACCGTGCCAGAAGAGGCTTGCACATTGCTCCAGTTACCTGCCAAGTCTTTGGCTTTAATGCTCCAGTAAAACGCCGTGCCGGGTACAGGTGAGCTCGGCAGATGATACACTGCGCTGGTTTCCAAGCCCGCAAAAGTCCAATTGAGAATGTCAGTTGAGCCAGGAGACGTGCCAATAGCATATTGATACTCGCTAATGCCGCTTATTTCATCCGTGCCGTTCCATGAGCAAGATAGATCGTCATACTCTTTGCTGCGGATACAAAGATATTTGGGAGCATTGACCTCGCTCACAACAGGTGCTTCGCCGTCGAAGTAGTAAGGTCCTTTGTCCAGCGAACCATTCGGTACTCCATCCCCGTTGTAACCGCGAACGTGCAGATACCATCCTGTCTCTCCGGAAGATGCCTGCAAACTCAAAGCTCCGCTTGACCATTGCGTTTCGCTGCCAGTCCAGTTATGGGTTTCGGATTGATCCCAGCAGTACCTGTAGTACGCAACCTTTCCGGCGCCAAAACCGCTGGATTCGAAAGTGAATACGGGTGTGTTGTACCAAGAACCGACCGCTCGGTTGCCAATTATAGTGGACTCAGAAGGTGGTACCGAAAGTGTGTACCGGCTGACCTGGTTGGATTGACCGGACTCATTGCCGGCTTCATCGAAGGCAGAAACCCTATATGTGTACTGCACGTTAGGTGTCAGACCAGTGTCAGAATAGCTGGTTGTGGATGAGCTGCCAACGCACACACCATTTCGATATATCTTGTAGCCTGCGACGCCGATGTTGTCAGTAGAGGCGTTCCACGAGAGATTGATTTGATTAACCGAAACCGCATTGGCTGTCAGTCCAGTCGGAACCGATGGCGGCGTTGTTTCAGGTCCAACGTAGACCAACTTTATGGCATCTGCAATGACAACTTTGCTAGACTCGCCAGTGCCGTTGTGCAGTTGTATATACCCGGAAGTTCCGGAGTTGAACTCTAATCCACTTGCGAATTTGTACCACTGCGACCCGTTTTGCTGCTGATTAATCGTGAAAGAGCTAGTTCCATTCGAGTGCACTACTTTAAATGGGGCAGCAGTCGAACGGTTCGAGCCCTGCAGATAGTACGTGTATACGTCGTACTTTCCCGGAGAGATAATGTTGGGTGTCCACGTTGCTGTTGCTGACGGGCTCGAATCAGTGTGTGCCCAGTGGTACGAGCTTGCTGAGGGTGGCCACCCACCGGAGTAAGTGCCTATAGACCACGTGCCGGTAAATGTGCATTGTGGGTCGGCGTCATCGATAATAATGTCGTCTACTTGTCCCGTTGTGGTGAATGTATAATCTGCAGAATAAGACGTCAACCCTGAACCATTTGTGGCTCTGACTCGGAAGTGATACAAAGTGTTCTGAGTTAGACCAGTCAGATCGACCGAGTGGGTTGTGGAGTAATCGCTTTCAGTGACCGATTTCCCATATGATGTAGTTATCCCATAGTCCACGGCGCCGATGGACGGATCATCAGTAGTCCAGGTTATTCTTGCCGAGTTGCCTGTTATGTTTGTGACCTGTACGTTGTATATCGTGGGAGGAGAAGTATCGGCGGCAGTAGTGAACGTATAATCCGCCGAAACGGACTCGACACCGGCACTGTTTTGGCTACGTACCCGGTAATGGTAAGTTTGGCTGGCAATCAGGTTGACTAATGTCTGGCTATGGTTAGTGACAAGGTTCGAATCCAGTGGTGTAACATTGCCATACGCTGTGCTTAGTCCATATTCAACCTGGCTCGTAGAGGGTATATCAGTATTCCACTTGATATCAGCCGACGAAGAAGTGATGTTTTCTGCTCGTACATTGCTGATTGTAGGTGGTGGATTTGTGCCGAGCTCGAAGTTGGTAACATACATATTGCCAGTAACTTCGCCGATTCGCACAACAACCTGTCTACTCTGGCTTTGGTATCCTGGATAACTAGCTGTGACCGTATAAGTGCCCGGCGTCAAATCGATAAATGCGTACCACCCCATTCCATCGCAGCGCATCGAGCGGTTTTCAGGACCCGTTATACTTACCTGTGCACCGTATGCGCCGTCTGCCCAAGCTCCAGATGGCGCGAGTGTTACTTGGCCGCTGATGTGCCCCTTTGTCGGCGCGACTTTCCAAGGCATGGGAGGGATGTCCGCCCAGGTTGGTGTAACTTCGGCGACCAATCGCGGGCTGAAGCTCGACCAGGATCCTCCACTGTATGGCACGCGATAGGAGTATCCGCAGAATCCTTGAGCGTAGTTGCCGTTTGCAGACGGATCACGTGTCATCTTAAGCTCGAGGATTGCGTTGTCAAGCGAATTCAGATAAAGACCAGGACCTACCACAACGTGTCTATTCGCCTTTCGGTCCTTTTGGAAGTTCATCCACCTGACGTAGTCATTTGGATATGAGGCATAGTTGTAGTACGTCATTGGGATCGCCATGTCTACGATTCCTTCTTGTAGCCAGCTATCCCAGTCGGAGTATACCTCGTAGTAAGGACGCGTATTCATAAACGCACTTCGTGTAGAAGAAGTCGGCGAAGGATTCCAGGTTACGAAAGCTCCGGAAAGCTTGACATGTGGCTTGACCGCTTGGATTCTGGCGTACACCTGCCGTACAAGAGCTGTGACCTGATCCCGTCGCCATTGGGCAAAATCGGCGTCGTTATAAGCTGGAGTCGTAGTACGTCCGTAGCGTGCTTTAAAGCGTTCGATGCTGGTGGGGTTATATCCTTGACGTTGTCCAGTATAACGTATGTAGTCGAAATGCAAACCGTCTATATCAAAATTTGTCACCAGATCCATGCAAACGTTTACTAGGTACTCTAGCGCTCGCGGATGACCTGGATCGAAAGGTTTGTCAGATGGCTCGGCTCCGGAATCATCTCGGGTTATCCAATAGTTGTCCGGGTCAGAAGGGTCATTGTGTTGATAGTACACCGGAGAGGTGCTGCTTCCCGAACTTGTTGCAAATGTGACGATCCACGCGTGAACTTCAATTCGCTTCTTGCCGCCAGTAGTGTCGTGAGCAGCGTTGATTACGGCTTGCAGAGCGTTGAAGTCTGCTGGAGACAATCCCGAGAAATACGGTTCCCCTACGGCAGATGGGTAACATACATCAGCGCGCCGACGGACCTGCACAACCACAGCGTTGCAATTTGCCTGCCTTATCTTCCCCAAACTATTGGGGTCGCCGACAACGCCCAGCAGATCGTCGACTTGTGACTGGCTCAGTATTCCATTGCCCCATGCATCTACCCAGAACCCACGGAACTCCTGAGCATCTATGCTGGCTGATCCCAAAAGTAGAAACGAGGCAATGAAAGCCATCTTCCAGAACTGCGCAGAACGTATAAATAAGACAAACATGAGCAGCACCTCCTTGCGACCAAACCCAAAAGTCGCTTTTGGAGGAGAAAACGGACTTCTAATTAATAGTACGCAACGCGCGGGCGCAATGCCCGCCCGCCTGGTGCAATCACCCGTTCGATTTTCGAAATCCTCTCCCCTCCGATTGCATCTTACCTTTGATTTCGGCATTTTGTCAATGGAACTTATAAATTTCTTAGTCCTCAATCTAAAACACCTGGGCAAATACCTTGCCACTTTTATTTTCAGCAAATAGGTTTACACCGAGGCAAGAGACTTGGTATAATATCAGCGTCAGTGGGCGGTTAGTTCAGGGGGAGAACGCTTCGTTGACACCGAAGAGGTCAGTGGTTCAAGTCCACTACCGCCCACCAAGATCCAAGTAATTGTGCTCCCAAGGATCACTTCGTTACACCAAAAGTGATCCTCCAAAAACCCCAAAACGCCACTTCAGTTACGATCAAAAACACAAGCGGAGATACCTGTTGCTGTAAAAGTCGGTGCTGTCGCGCGACCACTGAAGAAGCTTCAAGCTTAGTTCGTAAACACGGCTTGCAGCTTTTCTAAAGCTCAGCAAACCCACTAAGACCATTTCCGCGTATTGACATCCTCTAGCGTGGAATGCATTGCGAATGGCGTTAATGGCATCAAAAGGGCATTTTTGCAAAACTCTCCCATGAAGGGTGTACATGAACACTTTTCCGCAAAAGCCGTTATTACGCCACTAACGCCATTAATGGGCGTGAAACACATTGAGCATTTCCCATTTACAAAAGAGATCTAACCTAGTTTGCGACTCAGAAAAGCAGGATGAATTCCAATTAACTCGGACCGTCTTGCAAAGACGCTGATACGCTGGTTGGTCGGACTCGTGTTTTGACACAGAATAAGCCGCTTACTAAAATCTATTATCGCCCGGTAGATAGGACTACGTGAAGAAACGGCTTAAAATAGACTAAATACGGTCTGACTAGAGAGCGTTTAGACTGACGCCTGAATGTTAGTCGGGCGAGACCGTGCTTTTGGGCGAAGAGCTTGACGTGCCGATTTGCATATCCGTGATAAATGGCATTTGAACCTCCAGGTGGTCGAAAAGCGCATAATAAAAATAGAGATAGAGTTCGACGACCCATAAAGTGCCAACGGAATACTACTGCAACTAGTGCGACTAGGCGCATGCGTTCTCTAAAGTTTATAGCATAGCGACAAAGGAATGTCGGATGTATGGATGCTCTTAGCTCTGCTATCACGGATGCGCGGAAGACAACAAGGAAGATGATCAAGACGAAGAAACGTGTAGCTGACTACGGCGAGGTGTTGACGCCTGAGCACATTGTCAATGATATGCTCGACCTGGTCAAACAGGAAACCGAGCGCATTGACTCACGATTCCTCGAGCCAGCCTGCGGAACGGGCAACTTTCTCATTGAAATCCTTGATCGCAAGCTTAGGGTTGTCGAGAAGCGCTATCGTAAGAGCCAATTGGAATACGAGCGCTATGCAATCCTTGCCGTATCATCGATCTATGGCATTGAACTGCTTGAAGATAACGCCGAGGAATGCCGCAGGCGCCTTTTCGAATTGTTCGACGGAGCCTATACTCGGCTCTTCAAAAGCAAGACAAAAGAGAAATGCCGTGAAGCGGTACGTTATATTCTCAAGCGCAACATCATCCAAGGGGACGCGCTTTCCCTAGAGACTGTAGGTGAAAATCCCAAGCCAATAGTTTTCTCTGAGTGGTCGCTGGTGAACAGTAGCCTGATTAAGCGTCGCGATTTTGCATTCCGAGAACTGGTTGATCAAGGATCGGTCCGGGAAACGTCTCTTTTCTCAGCTCCTCCAATGTTGTCGGACATTGGCAAGAAAGTGTTCATTCCCGAGCCGATAAAGGATTATCCGCCGGTGCATTTTCTCGAGGTGGCTTATGCCTACGACGACTAGTTACAATCCGGATGTGCTTTCGTGCCTGGCCAACCTCTCCAGCGACGAAGTCTTCACCCCGCCGCAACGGGCGAACGAGATGCTCGACCTACTGCCGGACACACTCTGGAGCGATTCAGAAGCACGGTTTCTAGACCCGGCGTGTAAGTCGGGTGTGTTCCTGCGCGAGATTGCCAAGAGACTCGACAAAGGGCTTGAGTCCGAGATTCCCGATCGGCAGAAGCGCATCGATCACATCATGAAAAACCAACTCTTCGGCATTGCCATTACCGAGTTAACCGGTCTTCTTTCCCGGCGTTCCCTTTACTGCTCAAAAACTGCGAACGGGAAGTATTCGGTTTGCACCGCCTTCGATAACCCACATGGGAACATCCGATTCCGTCGCATCGAACATACTTGGCGCAACGGACGCTGTGTGTTTTGCGGAGCGAACCGGGCGAACTACGAACGCGGCGAGGACCTGGAAACCCACGCCTATGAATTTATCCACACCGACAATCCGGAGGAGATATTCAACATGAAGTTCGATGTTATAATCAGCAATCCGCCGTATCATTTGAGCGATGCTGGTTTCGGGCGCAGCGCATCGCCCATCTACGATAGGTTTGTGGAGCAGGCGAAAAAACTGAATCCGCGCTACCTCGTGATGATTATTCCGTCGCGTTGGTTTACCGGGGGCAAAGGACTAGACAAATTCCGTCAGGAGATGCTCAATGATGATCGGATCAGAGAAATTCATGATTTCCCCGATGCGACCGCTGTGTTTCCTGGCGTCCAGATAAAAGGTGGCGTTTGCTATTTCAAGTGGGAGCGAGACAATCCCGGACCTTGCACAGTATACAATTACGTAAACGACAAGGTCTCAGTCCTGCAGCGTCCACTGCGTGAGCCCGGGGCAGATACGTTTATACGGTACAACGAGGCAATAGCGATTCTTCACAAAGTACGGCGATTCAATGAGCCGTCCATACGAAGCATCGTGAGCTCGAGGAAACCCTTCGGATTTCCAACAAACTACCAGGGTAAACCGAATCCATTTCCCGGCGCAGTAAAGCTCTATCAAAATGGCGGAATAGCATGGGTGAGCCGCGAGGACATTACGCAGAATACGGATTGGGTGGATCAGCATAAGATATATATCTCAAAAGCGTATGGCGCCGGGGAAGAGTTTCCACATCAGATACTCAATGCGCCCTTTTACGGCGAACCCAACTCGTGTTGCACAGAGACATATGTTGTGATAGGCCCGTTCCCGAGCAAGGAAGAAGCAATGAATGCCATTAGCTACGTGCGCTGCAAGTTTTTCCGTTTTCTTGTGCTGTTAAGAAAACCTTCACAGGATGCGACCAGCAAGGTTTACAGCTTCGTCCCCATGCAAGACTTCTGCAAGCCCTGGACAGACGAAGAACTTTACAAGAAATATGGGCTGACCGAAGAGGAGATTGCGTTCATCGAATCTATGGTTCGCCCGATGGATGCCAACACGGAGCCCAGCGATGAGTAACGACTTCTTCCCTCAACGCCCCAAAGTCGAGCCGAAAATTTACGCTTACGAGGACACCCACCCGGACTATGCAGGACTCCTCAAGGTGGGCTACACGACCAAGGATGTCCGCGAGCGCGTGGCAGCGCAGTATCCGACTGCGATGCCCGACCCACCACCGTACCGGATCGTTCTCGAAGAGCCGGCGATGCGCAACGACGGTACGGTATTTACCGACCGCGAAGTCCACCGCATGCTCCGCATAAACGGGATCGAGAAAGTAAGGGGAGAGTGGTTCCGCTGTACAGTAGAGCAGGTAAAGGCAGCAATAGTGTCAGTGCGGGAAGGGCAACTGTTTGAAGAACAGCGATATCTGGATTTTAAGATGAGGCCTGAACAGGAGGAAGCGGTTGAGAAAACCGTGGCGTATTTCAGATCCTACCGACGTGAAAACAATAGGCCTCCGCACTTTCTATGGAATTGCAAGATGCGCTTCGGCAAGACCTTCGCCGCCTACCAATTGGCGAAGAGAATGGGCTGGAAGAAGATCCTAGTCATGACTTTTAAGCCGGCAGTTCAGAGCGCTTGGGAAGAAGATCTAAAATGCCATGTGGACTTTCAGGGTTGGAAATTCGTTGCTTCGCGTGACGTGCCGCCGGAAGGTGCCCCCAAGGTGGAGCCGCCTTTTGTTTGCTTTGGCTCATTTCAAGATTATCTCGGTCGGAATCCCTCGACAGGTGGGATTAAAACTAAGAACGAGTGGGTGCACACTACACACTGGGATTGTGTGATTTTCGACGAATACCACTACGGTGCCTGGCGCGAAAAAGCAAAGGAACTTTTCGAAGCTGAGGATGAAAGGGAGCGCAAATTCGCCGAGGGCGAGGGCATTGATTACTTCGATGAAGAGATCCTGCCCATAACCTCCGATCACTATCTTTACCTTTCCGGCACGCCTTTCCGAGCCATTGCTTCAGGTGAGTTTATCGAGGAACAGATCTACAACTGGACATATTCTGACGAACAAAAGGCAAAGGAGGAATGGAAAGGACCTGATAATCCGTACGCCGCCCTGCCGCGAATGGTACTAATGACATATCAGTTGCCGGACGCCATTCGCGAAGTTGCAATGCAAGGGGAATTCAATGAATTCGACTTAAACGTGTTTTTCTCTGCAGAAGGTGTGGGTGACAAGGCCAGATTCAAGTATGAAAACGAGGTACAGAAGTGGCTGGATCTTATCCGGGGTGCGTATCTTCCCACCAGCATTGACAACCTCAGGTTAGGTGCACAAAAACCACCGCTTCCCTTCTCGGACGTTAGGCTTTTGGACGCGCTCTCGCATACGCTATGGTTCCTGCCGAGCGTTGCTTCTTGCTATGCCATGCGCAATCTACTTGCAAAACGACAGAACCGCTTCTATCACGACTACAAAGTCATTGTTGCTGCTGGCAATGCTGCTGGGATTGGTGTTGATGCTTTGCGTCCAGTTTTGGAGGCGATGGGTGACCCTCTGAAGACAAAGACCATCACGCTGACCTGCGGAAAACTGACAACCGGAGTTACAGTTCGTCCGTGGACGGGCATCTTTATGCTGCGCAATCTTTCCAGCCCGGAAACCTATTTCCAAGCCGCATTCCGCGTGCAAAACCCTTGGACGGTCAGAAACCCGGATGGAACGTCCCCCAACGAGGAACTGATCCTCAAAGAAGAGTGCTACGTTTTTGATTTCGCGCCGGATCGCGCGTTGCGGCAGATTGCGGACTATAGTTGTCGCCTGAACGTCAACGAAGACGATCCCGAAAAGAAAGTGGAAGAATTCATTCGATTCCTACCGGTGCTGGCGTACGATGGTAGCTCAATGAAGCAGATCGACGCCGCAGGTGTTCTGGATATGGCTATGAGCGGAACTACGGCGACCCTTTTGGCGCGACGCTGGGAAAGCGCTCTGCTGGTGAATGTGGATAATGACACATTGCGGCGCCTAATGGACAATGAGGAGGCAATGAAAGCCCTAATGAACATCGAAGGGTTTAGAAACCTCAACCGAGAGATAGAAACCATTATCAATAAATCCGACGCTGTCAAAAAGACGAAGCGAGAAGCGAATGATCGGGAACTATCGACCGAGGAAAAGAAGCAACTGACGGATGCAGAACGAGAATACAAGAGCCTAAGAAAGAAGATTCAAGAGAAGCTAATCAAATTCGCTACGCGCATACCCATTTTTATGTACTTGACGGATTACCGTGAGAGAACCCTCAGAGATGTTATCACGCAATTGGAGCCAGGCTTATTCAAAAAAGTGACCGGGCTGGACGTCAAAGACTTTGAGCTGCTTGTTAGCCTTGGAGTCTTCAATAGTGCTCTTATGAACGATGCAGTGTATAAATTCAAGCGATATGAGGATCCAAGTCTCGTTTATACCGGTATCAATCGACATGAGGGAGAGGACATTGGGCTTTACGATACGGTCTTGCGTCGTTCCGAGTACGATTCCGTATTTGTGAATAAAGAGAAATAGTTTCAAAGGACAGCTTGAGAAGTTTGGCTAGCAGCAAGCTGCATTCAACTTTGCTCAGCGGTGCCGCTTGGTACGGCTGCTTATAATTGCTGAGATGCTATGCCCAGCTCAACTGATTTTCGCTCGGCATTAACATTTAGCAAATCGGATCTGGAAAAAGAAGTGGTTTCCATCTGCGTCCTAAGATGAATCAATACAGACGAAAAGAGGCACAGGACACAAGAAATCTTGCACACTCTGGGAGCCATGAGCTTGATCTCAGATTTGTAGGCTTGTCAATCATGTGTTACACCAGACAGATGTAGTTTTCTAGCATTTGCTGTGCGGATCGCCAACCGTGGCAAGACAGTGGCTGACGGTTTGACTGTCTCCGGTAGCG
>Ga0123519_10007573_pt1 | contig 16770 bp, 19 predicted proteins | sample YelNatPaOPRAMG02_FD_87396 | JGI IMG/M metagenome (GOLD analysis project Ga0123519, IMG submission 87396) | Hot spring microbial communities from Yellowstone National Park - Yellowstone National Park OP-RAMG-02 (version 2) | ecosystem: Environmental > Aquatic > Thermal springs > Hot (42-90C) ... | reverse complement strand
CACGCGACAAATCCGTCTGGTGGAGGCCGTGGGTCAGCGATCGCCGCCAACGTCGAATTCGGGTCTTGAACGCTGCCAGCAACATCCACCAACTGCTGACAACGGAAATGGAAGGACAGTCGAGACCAGCGTATTTAAAGCCAGAGATAGGAGACAGGCTAAGGAAATCGTCGCAGAAAAATTCCACAGTGACAGGGGCCGTTTACAAAAGGAAGAGTCCCAAAATATACCGCTTGCACCCGATCCAGCGGCTTGACTCCGTTCGGTTGGAAGCTGGCACCGGCGTAAGATCGTCGGTAACGCGTAGAGTCCCAGACATACGGGTACGACCGACGCAATGGATCCGCGTACGGAACGAACGCTTTCTTAGAGCGCAGAATCCTTGACATCAGGCTCGGATTTCCGGTCGTGCGCTGGTCTTCCACGTCCGAGGAGGTTTCTATCACGCAGCACCGCACCTGCGAATTCCCGTAGCCACGACCCATTCTTCCGTATGGGGATAATGGTTCGTTCATACGATCCGACAGATACCAAGCGTGCATTGTGCATCTTCTGTAACGCCTAGAATGCTGCTGCGTACACTGCACGGAAAAAGGACGCGTTCGTCACACTCCTGAACGCTCGTCGAGTCGAGACAGCGTTGCTGAGCCCGCACCCGCAGACGCGATCTTGGTGATCTATTGCCATTGGCCCAGAGTGCTGCATTGGCATTGCGAGAAACGCTGAGAACGACCCCTGCTGGAAGGACGCGCACGTTTCGAGTTAGCATGCCAGATTAGGAGTCCCGGGGGTAGAGGCTCGATGCAGCTGTGGCTCGCTGACGCTGTCGCTCGCGCAGTCGTGCACGCTCGTGCAAAGGGTGCCATTTTCGGCATTGAAACGACTTCCACTGTAGTGCTCGATCACGGAATTCCATTTCTTGTGCGCATCGTGTCGAGCTTACGTGACAAACCGGTTAACGAACAAGGAGAAAGCGCTGCTAGTTCTGAAGAACCCCCGGGACCTGTAGATGCGGCGGACGGAGCGTTAGGGCTGGCTGAGCGTGCAGCCACTTCGCACGTGGAGCTAGGCGTGTTTCCGGACCCGTTCCTGCCCTATGAAGAAGACCTGTACGTGGGCGATGTGCCACCTGCGCACGTCTGCCTGTTAAACAAGTTTAATGTTGTAGAAGGGCACCTACTCGTCGTGACCCGTGCCTTCCGGGAACAAACGCACCTGCTGGACAGCGGTGACTGCACGGCAATCTGGCACTGTCTGCGCCAGTATCCGGGCCTAGGTTTCTACAACTCCGGTAAAGTGGCCGGCGCTTCTCAGCGTCACAAGCACTTACAGCTCATACCCCTAGCTGGTGTGGAGGCTGTGCCTATTCACGAGAAAGTGGAAGAAGCGGCACGTTCCCGCGAGGAGCAGACCGGATGTTTTGTGGTACCCGCGCTGCCCTTCAAACATGCGATCATTGGCATGCACGATCTCTACTCAGAGTCTAAATCGGATGCGGAAATCGGGGCAGCCATGCATTCCCGTTACATGCAGCTGCTGCACTTCACAATCGAGGAACTCGGTGTACCCGCTTCATCATGGATGGCGTGGGAGGCTCGGTCGCATCACCCGCCAGCGTCTGCAGTAGGCCATCCGGCAAACGACAGTGAAACGGCGCATCCGTTCCCGTATAACCTTCTCTTGACCAGCAACTGGATGATGTTGGTGCCTCGACGTCACGAAAAGTTTCTAGGAGATATAAGCGTGAATGCGTTGGGGTTTGCGGGGTTTCTTCTAGCGAAAAATGAGTCACAGAGGGATCTCATTGTGAAGCACGGCCCCTTGAAGGTCCTGGCGCAAGTGGGGATTCCCTGGAACCACTGAGGATCGGACAGGGCCGTCTTCGTGCGAATTGGATGTTTTTGCATGATGCTATATGGAGCAGTTGTTTCCAGCAGCGGTAGATGGATGCTGTCCTTAAGTGAGGACTGTGTGAAGGGTTTTGCACCCATCATAGTTTCCTAATACTAGATGCAGTTGAGCGTAATCGCACGGAAACGGTTGCGAACGCAGCAGAACGAGTCCTATGTAGTTTACAATAAAACGCCTGGGATATCGCATCTCGACAACGATGGCAGGTGCGCCATGCAACAGACATTGCTCGCTATCGTCATTGGACCTCGATACACGCAGTCATATCGAATAAAAGAACATCATTTTTGTTCAGCAAATTCCCAGGAAAATCGTTCTTGGTGGGTAGATACGGTGCGCAGACCTGGCTCGGTTGCTGATCTGCAGCGTACCAGAGCTTTGTGTCAGGCGAGAATCCGATGCCGTCATTTCTGGCTACCGTTTTTGTCTCATCGCAAGCCGTCAGCGTTTTACTCCAATGGCCACAATGAGTTCTCAGCCATTCCACTGGTAGTTCGCTCGACACAAAGCCGCTGGATGCTCTGGCAAAGCAATCGATGCTCCCGGATTTTGATCGAGGCTTTCAGGTCTTTGTGCATCAAGTGTTTTTGCGCATGATTGCTGGTGGAATCGTACCGCGGCAAGCCCTGTATCTGCAAATGCCTCGCTGAGGCATGTTCGGTCAGCTTTGCGCACACTCTCCAGCGCTTCCGGCTCTATTGCATGCGCTTCTTGTCTGCGCGTTTCAGGGTGCAGGCGTGCTCGAGATGTACATATTGTTTTCTAAACGCATCGATGGGCATCGTCCAAAATCGATGCCAGTACTCGGTTTACGCCGTCGTCGAAGGAGCCGGAGCGAAGCCTATGCGCGCTACAGCATGTCCGGTGCGATACGCGATCACCAGATAACGCGACTTGTCGACGGTTCCCGTTTCCAGCTCAGAGAACAAGTTGTTGAATGCCCGCTTCTCGTCATTGACCTATTGAAAGTATTGGCGAAAGCGGCGCGGCTTCATATATTCCTGCCAAATATCGTCTGCAGGAGCCGTTCGGACCACGATGCACGCTCTTTATGAAGCGTCCAAATCGTTTCCCCACTCAATACGGAGCTCTGAGCGTCGCGATGGCTCCCAACATGGTCATTCCGTGCCATGGTATCGCACCTGGCGTCCGGCAAGCACGACTCGTGGAAATCACGAGTCGTTTAGAAGCTGAGCAGCATGATCTGATTTCCGTCTAGGTCTCCAGTGACGTCCTCTTGATGGAGAGGTACGGCAACGGCCGTGATTTCCTTGAACCCCCAGTCGACGCTCGGTAGAAACGCATTCCCGCCATTTCTATGGAAGGCTTGAAAAAGATTCTCGTTTCTCGACGTACGCCTAGGTTTCATCCTGTGCATGCAGATTGACAGACAATCTGTTTCTGTCGTGCCTGCTTACATCTTCCCACTTGCTCCCTGCAAACGTGAAACCTTGAACGAGCTCCGCCAACATTCTTCGTAAATTTCACCGAATTTTTCGTTGTTGATCGAAGCGATCAGTTATTTTACCTCCTCGTCTACCTGGCGACGCTGCATGGTTGTGACCTTTGTTGTGTATATCCCGTTTATCTTTTGGATTTAGACACACTTGATCGACGATAACACTGAAACGTGTCACTTCTATCTATGTACACACTAATCCTCTGGTAACATGTCGTCAGCGTTTCCGTCGCGGGCACGTCAACCGACCGGGGCTCGCCTTTGCAGCCCTCACGAGCAGGGGCACAACAGCGACAGAGCAGTTCGGAATTGCTGAAGTTAAAGAGCGACTTGTGGAAGAACTGCGGTCTCACGTATGCGAGCGACTCGTCTATTCATCCGTGAGCATGTAAATTGGCTTTTGACTACACACAAGATGCTTTCGACTGGATTCAACCTCGGAGAATAGGCTGGCACGAAGAGCAGCTCAACGCCAATCCCAGCAACGTGCTGTTTGACAGATTTTTCGTGAACGAAAGCGAGTTTATCCAAGACATCGATAGAAGAATGTGAAACGTCGGAGTCAAGAAGAGTCATTGGACACCGGATGCGCTGTTGAACGATCCGGTGTGCTTAGCGATTTGCAGGCGACCAAAATGCAGCATCGCTGCTTCGACGGACGTTCTCGTCATTTTTGCGTGTCTACGGTTTACGGACAGCGTTTTGTCCGACTTTGAGTACCCACACGCAGACCTACCATTTCCTCCGAATGACTTGTCATTCAGTGAGATTTGCACCAGTTTCTCCTGTAAAAACCTTTCGCGATTCACTGCGGAATCGATACTTGTATTGTATTCAATCACACATGACAGTCTCCCAGGGAAGCGTACCTGTCTCTTTGTCTATCTGTGCTTCTTCATCATCGCTCATAGCCAAGGTATGGAAGCTTTTCATTACTTGGCTTCGTTGGTGGAGTTCCTCACCGGACACACGGGGTGGAATGGTCTCACACGGAGGCTGGCACGTAGCTAGCGTTAGCTCGGCTCCGTTTTGTGGGCACGAAGTTCAAATTAAGGACGACGAGAAGCCCTGTTCACCCGCCGGCTGTCTTTAGGATGACTGGATTGTATAAGTGACGTCGAGTTTCCGACGCCAGCGATGGCAGCATAAAAGCTGTCTGAGATCTTTCTTCAGTCCATAAGGTCCGGTTTTTTGTTAAATCATTACGAAAAAACAAGTAGAACACAAAGGATGAGCAGATCCAGGCAATCCAGACGTTACTGCCTTCCATGCAGAGATGTTCGAGGCGATACCAGCGCGTTTTTGGCGTGCCCTCCCGTTATATCGGAACGCAGAATATCTCGATTTCCATGACTCCGACATAGAGTCCCGAATGTGGCTTCGGCTTGCCACAAAAGAGCCGGGAGCGTTCCTGCATATGCGCCTGTGACTAGCTGACAGGCTCACCGTCACTAGAGCTGAGCAGCTCCGCGTCGCTGCACGATCCTGCTCACGCTGGGTGCACGAGGCGCCTCCTGGCCCCCAGCGACTGCAGTACCTGCGAGCGAAGCTTGCAAACGTCTGAAGCGATGTGCAAAGTGCGGCAAACAATCCGCACGCAGCAACTTGTATGGTCACGTTGTGCGCTTCACGCACCAAGAACGTCCACGAAACTCAAGGGCCGCCTCGCTCTTTCGTGTAGTCCGTGGGACACACCAACTGGCGCAGCGCTTTCACCCCGTCCCTCTGTCGTGTTCCTAATTCGAACGCGTGCAATCCTTATCAAACCCTCTCTCCAGAGGTGATCTCCGTAGAGAACGATGAGCATGCAACTATGCGTCAGGAAGAATACCTGCGACAAGTTCCCCACGTTCTTGCGTACGAAACAGATACCCCAGTAACAGGGCAAGGCAGAAGACGTGCCTGAGGGCCAACACACGCACAGCCCTCTTCCGCTAGAACATCGACATTTGGCCGCACTTTTCACACACAGACAACATTCTCGCAATAAAAACTGGTGTTACCGGTCCATTTTCATGCAACGCGGCCTCGTGTCTGGTTGTGAGCGCACCAGCTTGCCCAGCACCTCAGCGTCTACGCAATGTAGCAGAGGACCACCGCCGCTCCCCGAGAACGGTTGCGCGTACCGGCGACGTGCCGCTGCAGTCGCTCAACTCGCGCTGGGAACAGAGCGCTTAAACAACTTGCATGGCGGACTGGATCAGCAGTGGCGAGAGTTCCGAGAGCGAAGCGGAGATCAACACCATCGGAAACGTTCCTCTTCGCTGGTACGATGGCTACGAGCACATCGGTTATACCCGCGACGGGGAACCGCTCCGACGCCGTTACCCAGCGAACGCTTTGCAACAGCTTATAGCAGCTGGAGATGATCCCGAAAACTGGCGCAAACTCTATGACGAGAAAAACGATCGGGAGATCGAACTCACAGATGAGGATGTCAAGTTGCTCGTACAGTACAAACAGCGCCTGCTATCGTCGCTGAGCGGTGACGAGGAAATCATAGCCTGGGCGCCTCGCCAGGTGCTTCCTCTGCACCAGTCCGAGGAACCCAAACGCAGATTTCTTCCGTCGAAACATGAAGCTGCACGCATTCGCAAGATCATTCGAGGACTTGAAGAGGGTCGCATCGTACCTCTCTCGCAGCGGTACCAGCAGCGAGCACAGCAGCATGCACGCTGGCGATATCCCCAGGTGGACGTATGGACCGAGGACGACGATAGCGCATCGGATACCCTGGAACGTAAGCAGAGTCGCGCGGCTCGGGCACGTGCTCGCTCCTATGTCGCTGCACCAAAGCTTGCGCCCCCCGGACACATCGAGTCGTATAACCCACCGGACGAAGCGTTACCCACACCCGAGGAACGCGACGCCTGGGAACGAGCAGCACCCGAGGATCGGCTGTTGCCGTACCTCCCGCAGCGATTCTCCTCGCTTCGTGCTGTGCCAGCGTACAAAGCGTATGTTGAAGAGCGCTACAAGCGCTGCTTGGACCTGTATCTCTGCCCGCGAGTCCTGCGACGTCGCATGCAGACGCATGACCCAACGTCTTTATTGCCAGAGCTACCAGATCCTTCGGAGCTTGCACCATTCCCTGCACGTCTTTCGATGACATATTCAGATGGGAGTCAGCAATCTGCCGCTGCCCTTCGGTGTGTAGCCGTGCATCCGCAACTGGGCCACTGGTTAGCAACCGGCTCTGATGATGGCCTGGTTCGAGTTTTCGATGTCATTACCGGTGCTTTGGTATGTCGTTTGGACATGTGCGCCAGGCATTCAGGAAGCGCACCAGACCTGGCGAAAACAGCGCGCGACCCCGTGGTATCCCTGGTTTGGCTGCATGCACTCGAGCCGAGCGTACAGGAGATGCTCCTGCTGGTTGCCGTCGGACGTTGTATCTACATCCTCCGCGTCTATCCGTTGATCATGGGACAACGAGCCACAGGTGCGCGCGGAGACGATCCTGTGCAAACGCCGGAGTCGGCGGTGCCGCAGCGGGCGCCATCCACCTTGCCGCTTCCCGCTGATGTACAGTGGCGGGAGCTCAACGACGAGGATTGCGGGGCGCTGCCACGTGGCACGCTCCTTATCGAGCACGGCAAGCGAATTCGACACGTAGCAGTACATGCACGTTCCGATTATATCGCTGTTGTGGGCAGCGATAGCAACGGCAGCACAGTCTACGTTCATCAGTTGTCGCGACGGCATTCACAGACACCGTTTCGGAAGCACATTGCGGATGTTCAGTGCACCGCTTTCCATCCGAGTCGACCGTTTTTCTTTGTGGCAACGATGCAGCATATTCGGGTGTACTCGCTGGCAACAAGAAGCATCGTTCAGAAGCTTACACCTCGTGTTCGGTGGCTCTCAACGTTGGATATTCATCCTGGAGGCGATAACGTGCTCTGCGGGAGCTACGATAAGCGACTCTGTTGGTTCGATCTGGATTACGGCGAGAAACCTTATCGCGTTATTCGCAACCATTCCATGGCGGTTCGCAAAGTCTGCTTTCATCCGAGACTGCCGTTGTTCGCCTCAGCTGGCGACGACGGCACCGTGCACGTCTTTCATGCTACCGTCTACGATGATCTCGGGAAGGACCCGTTGCTGGTTCCGTTGCGGATCCTGCACGGACACCAGGTCAGCCAACGACTCGGCGTCTTCGATATCGCCTTCCACCCGCGTCTTCCGTGGTTGTTCAGTGTAGGTGCAGACGGAGCATGCCACCTCTGGACGGAGGTTTGAGCGTCGTGCACATGTGGTTAAACGTTGAGCGGGTCTCGTGTGGCTAGTAGGTGCTGGTGTCCTGCCCATGGAACACGCGCGGGGACCGGGACACACCAAGAACGATTGCGACCTAATCACCAATTCCTGGACGCAATGGAAACCTGCGAAACGAATACCCGAGAGTCGTGACGACCCTGGTGTCAGCGTCTACGGTGAAAGCAGCAACCACTCGAAGCGAGCCGAACTTGACTTGGACACAACACCTTGGAGGCGTCGCGTTAACGGGAACGATCGATTTGTTTCCAAGTGCTTTTGAGTCTTCAGCTCACGTTTGTTTCACCCTTGATGTGGTGTAGAGCAGGTGATCGACGTCACGATGCAATGTGACTTTAACATCGTGGACGCATTGAATGTAGGATATATATTCCTTAATGAAGAGGGCACGGGGGACTGCATTCCTCCTTGAGTTCAGTCACACTGGAGTGCTCTGATGGCTGAGGAACACTGAAAAAACAAGTAGATGCGCTCCGCACCATGAAAAGGTGTTCGCAAAATGCCTATGCGGTCAATGGTAGATGACAACCCGTTGATCACCGTACAGAAAGCAAAAGCGACGATCATAGACGCCACGGGCGTCTCTCTTTCTCAACAGACAATACGTGTGGTCGTGGAAACTTTGGGATACAGCCCCAAAAAACGTCCTAATTCAGGTACAGCCATCTTTCACCGAAATGGCAACTAAAGCGTGCGTAAAACTCAGAGATCGGTATGAAGCTGAGAGTCATTGGTTTGGTTTTTTTCCGTCGATACGACTCTCGTCGGATGAAACGGTCGGAGCGCTTATGGGTATACGCGGAGCAGGGAGCCCGTTCCATGTACAATGGAACTCGAAGAGAACGACGACCCCATCACCTGTTCTAGCTGCAGTGGATTCATTTGGCAGTCTAGGTTTCGTTCGTCGAGAGGGTTCATACAACAGTACCAACCACACCGCCGAATCATTGATGGATTTTCGCTCGACGTCTGACGACGTTCTTCTACTTGACAATGTGGCATTTCACCATTTCCCTTGCGTTCCAGCTTTTGCCGATTCTATCGGAATAAAGCTGCTTGTCATTCCTCCGCATACTCCGTGGTTGATGCCCATCGAAGGACTGTTTTCTATCGTGAAACGCAATGATCGCTCCACTGGGCGGATCGCTGCGTCTTTCTGTACACGGTGACACACCGGGGCACATGTCGTCTTTCTTCTGCAAGCTCTCTGCCCTGCGGGAATCTCCTCACCTAAAGGCATAAACAAGTTCCTTCATTTCAAAAAAAATTGGAGAGTGAGCTTCGACGTACATTTCAGAAGGTCGATATCGAGAGCAGCCAGCGGAGCGCATCGGCGATAGAAAAATACGGAGAGCTGACCTAGCACCAGATGGAACAGAGAGCGCGCGTTCTAGCAATCCCTGCATTCATGAATTTCATCAGAGTCAACAAACACATGGAGTATGCGAACTGAGACTCGCACGCCACCATCAATATCAGGCAACGTGTGATGCTGAGGACAAGGCCCGCAGACCTGTCGCGATCCAACGTTATGAGGCAACCCTTTTATGCTCGAAAAGTACATGGAGAAGCTGAAGCAGATAACAGTAGGCCGATCAAACAGGCTGGGAAGCGTCTGCGGGTTGGTGTATATCCTTACCATCCATGGTTATGAGGTGTTTTCCGTTTTTATCGGTATAGCTGTCGTGTCTATATCTTGGGGCGCTCGTGCAGTTCAGGTGCATCTGAAGCACCTGCGGCCAGCCAAGGCGCTCATGCGACGCTGCCCCGTACTACTACTACGACTACTACAGATCAAATTTCTAGTTTCTGGACACTGGTACTCGACAGGCATTCTCAGAGGATCGCCACACAAGGCAAGTCGCGTGAGCGATCGTCGCCTACTGCACCCCAAGGCGCGCACTCGGTGAGAGGATGTCGTAAACACGCACGGCCTTGAACCCGCCCCTGCTGCTGCTACTGCTGCCGAGGATGATGATGTTGGTGGTGGCGGTAGCGGAGGTAGTCGGGGCTCTGATGCTGCTGCTGCTGCTGCTGCTGCTGCTGTGTCGCAGGAAACGCTCATGTGTTCCATTCTGTCACTCGCGTTGTCTGCGCTGGTGACCTGCAGACGCAGCACCGGAGCCGACACGTCGACGCCTCGGTACCACCACGTGACGGACATCAAAGCGCCCGTTCCATATCAATCATGGCAGTCATGGCTGGGGAGTTTGCATCATCGAGGAGCACGCGCGGTGTCTCTGCGCGTGCTCGGCTCGCTAGTGGCTATCGGTTTCGGCCCAGGAGTTCTCGGCCCGCAGCTGAGCCTCTTCTTCGGGCGTAAAATCGTTTTCGATATTGAAGGTCGCTCGTATTTGCTCGGGGGTCTTGCCTCGTATCATGTCCGCGATGTGTCTACAACACAGATCCAGCAGAGATGGTATATCCAGAAAGTTTGCAGCCAGTGTTAAAGAGAATAGAAGACTCTGATCAACTCGCAGGAAATCGCGGTCCCAGAGCGTTCGTTCGCCTTTTGGGCGGTTCGGTTGCGCGTGGTATCGACAGTACTCAATGACCTTAGCCAGGGTCTTGGCGTCGATGTCTTCCAGAAGTATCCCTGACTCGTCGCTATCGGCAACGTCCTCAAGCAGGTTTCGAATAACGTTGGAGACTTTCAGGATGGACTCTTCTACGTCAAAAACTTCGCCTTCAGCAGAGCGCAGACGAATAACGCGCCCGCCCCGGTAACCTGGAATGAGTGGTGCCTCGGAAGCGCCGTCCGCGGTCTCCATCAAACACGCCACTGTTCGCTCGCAAAAGCCTCCGTCGTTCTACCTGCCGCTCGCGGTGGACAGAGCGTACGTGCTTGTCTCTGTATCGTTTTAAGACAGGCACCTTTCGTTTTCACAGGGTAGTCTACCCCAGCGGGAACGCTTCCCTCTAAACAGCAGCCAAGTGCCCCAGGAGCACCCGTGTGCAGCGCTCAGCGCTTGCCAGCAACACTGCACTGTGCAGGGCGAGAGTTGGCGCCGCCCAGCGCGCCTGCGCGCGGGACACCACGACGTCCCCAGTGAAGCGTTCCGCATTCCCCGATAGCTGGCACTGATCGACATCGGACACTGAACTGCTTGCTCTATTCGTGATTGATGAGGTTCTCCTGAACATTGTTTCTGAATATACAGCTTCGACAATCGAACTGCAACAAGAGCGGCTTATGGATTTGTGCGTAGTCTTAGGACTCTCGGTGGTGTTCGCGGAGAGGCTCCTTCGAAGCGCTCGCCAGTGAAATTCGTATCGTGACTGTCATCATGATGACGAGCGATACAATCGACTATAGTCTGTAAAGTATTCAGTTTTGTTATTCAATTCATACGTAGAGGCCTCTTTTGTCATGCATTCATGACGCGTAGCACAGTGAATGCAGGCATTATTGATGGACAAAAGAACCGGATACGGTTCTTCGGTGACTGGATCACAAGCTCCTGCTGATACGATACTGAGCATGTCACGTTCAGTTATCGAAACCATTCGGAACGCAAATCCTTCTGTCTTTGTGGCGATTGAGGAGACGGGATTCGATACCAGCACGGTACCTGTGACCGCGTACGCTCCCAGAGGCACCCGTACCTTCGATGCTGGGTGCCTGGAGAGGGCGTTGGAGTCGGCAGCGGATCATCGCAGCGCTCGCTTTCCGTGGAGCATGCGTCACTGTGTTGGATGAAGACGGCGCAGGCAGATTGGTATCTCTCAGCTTGCCGTACAGCCTGGATGCTTTTTCCGGTACTTGTTTTATCATGAACAACACCGTCGTCCTCAAAGCCTCTATCGAATGGGACCGCGAGCATTGCAGCGTGGAGCGGGTGTCGCTCAGAACACGCCTGTGATCGTCAGGTACGGCACTGCGAACGGAGGCAGAGGAGCATATCGATGCGATCCTTCTGCACCCGTGAAGAGCGTGTGCCGAGCGATACAAGCAAGCGTTCATGTGCCACAGGGCAGCGTTCTGAGCAGGATGAGAAGGCGGAGGCGGTGGCAGAGCAGGAGCATATGCTCTGGTCAAGGGGGCACGCCTCAGCACATTCAAGTGACACCGCTGCGATGGGTGCACCCGCACTGGGTACAAAGCTGATGAAAATGACAAGCTATCCGTTGATCGCAACTTTTGCCTGTGCCTGGAATGCGTCGACAGCGGCCTGCAACGGTGTCACTGGGGCTTTCATCGCGCTGCCAACACGCTTCGACCGCTGACTGCAAAGACAGAAGCAAAGAAGAGACCGGCGTATTGAAAGCCAGAGATAATTGGAGAGCAAGAGGAAGCAGCGGCAGGCGAAGCCAGCAAAAGCCGATGTTCATGATGGTAAAAAAAGAGACCCAAACTCCAGCGGGTACGCCCGTCTTCGCCCGATGGACCCGTTCCATTGTAGTCTGACACGGGTGTACGCGACGCTGCCGCATGCGTTCAGGTATACCTCCGAGAGATCCTCGGTATACGCCTGCCCTTACATACGGCAAGTCGATCTCAACGTCAAGTGCCGTAACACGTGCGGCTCCTGCTCCAGACGCCGGCCGCTTGATCGCAACGCAATCCCGTGTGCTTGACGAGCTTCAATAAAAACGCTTTGGTGCCGACGTTATCGTTGCACACCAGGCGCATGACCCGATGCGAAAGCTGGGCAAACGTCATCGCTCGGGGCTCGATCCGCAGCGGAACCTCAGCATGCTAACTCGCAGTCAAAATGCAGACCTTGTTTCTGATCGACGATGCCTGGACCTTTCCGGTGTCCAGATCCAATGCAGCCGTGTCACGTGCGCTCACTCACTCACACACACTCTCTCTCCCTAGAAAGCACAGATCGTATCTCTAGCCGCATGCACGTCTTGCGCGGTTCGAACGAGGCTTCTCTACGACAGGTTCATCGTTTGCGCTGTGGGTATGTTTCCGGTGCCAGTGATACCCACCATCCGCGGAGGCATGCGCTACGACCATCGCGATGGACTTTTGCGGCCTCCGCGGGCACACACACACACACACACACACCGAGTAACGCGGTTTATCGATTGCAGGGCGAAAGACAACCCGTTGCCAGCATAGGCATGGACAGGAGCATCCACTCGACTCGCTAGCGGCTCATCGAAGGGCCACTGGACCGCGTACGTTTCTTCGCTGACTCGTGGTCCGCTGCGTTCAATTGAGGTCGCGAATCTCCACTTGCACCTCTTTCTCCCGATCAAACTCATCTTCAATCTCGATCAAATGGCCCAGTTTGGCCTTTTTCGTGCGCAAGTAGCGGATATTCCACTTGTTTGGCGTAACCTTTACAGGCACGCGCTCCATAATGGATAATCCGTACCCACTGAGACCGGTGTACTTGCGAGGATTGTTGGTCATGAGTCGCATTTGCTGCACACCGAGGTCCACGAGAATCTGCGCACCAATGCCATATTCCCGGCTATCGACAGGTAGACCGAGATCCTCGTTCGCCTCAACGGTATCGCGCCCTGCATCTTGTAAGGTGTACGCACGGATTTTGTGCGAAAGCCCAATCCCTCGACCCTCTTGGCCGCGTAAATACACCAAGACGCCCTGGTTCTCGGCCGCAATTTTCTCCATCGCAAACTGCAGTTGCAGTCCGCAGTCACAGCGCAGCGAGCCGAAAACATCACCTGTACAACATTCACTGTGCACACGAACCAGTACGGGACGGTTACTGAATTGCTGCGGGTCCCCGCGGACCAACGCAAGGTGCTCGCAACCATCGAGCTCGCTAACGTACGCGTAGACCGTGAAATCGCCGTATTTGGTGGGCATTCTTGCACCCTGGGGCTCAATCCGGCGAACGAGCTTCTCCCGACGTCGTCGAAAACAAACGAGATCCGCAATACTCGTCAAGACCAGTCCGTGCTGCTTCGAGAACACTTCCAAATCAGGCATACGTGCCATACTCCCGTCGCTGTCGTTGACGATCTCGCAAAGGACGCCGACCGGTGCCAGCCCTGCAAGCCGGCATAGATCGAGACTCGCCTCTGTGTGACCTGCACGTTTGAGCACACCACCCTTGGCATAGCGCAGCGGAAAGATATGACCAGGTCGGCGAAAATCATCAGCTGTGGACCTGGGGTTCGCCAGCGCCCGAATCGTCGCACTCCGATCAGCGGCAGAGATGCCGGTCGTGACGCCGTGCTTTAAATCGACGCTAACCGTGAAAGACGTCCGTTTCGGATCTTCGTTATCGGGCACCATCTGAAAAAGGCGCAATTCGTTCAGACGCTCCTCCTCCATGGACACACAGATCACTCCGGATGTGTGGCGAACCATGAACGCGATCGCTTGAGGTGTCGCCTTCTCTGCAGCGAGGATAAGATCACCTTCGTTCTCCCGATCTTCATCATCAGTAACGACAACGAATTCTCCACGCTGCAGAGCTGCAATTGCATTCAGAACGGACTGCTCACCAAAACACCAGCCGACGTCTTTATCAGTGGTCGCAAAGCCCGAGGCGCCTACGCTCCCGTTCTCGGTCTCCATTTCCGCTTCAGGCGCGTCTCTGAGTGAATCTCCTAAGCGCTCGGCCTCGCAGAACACACCTCTCGCAGCTAGCGACTGTACGTGCGACGAGTTCACTGCAGCGGGCGCTGGTGCAGGCGTCGCTCCCGGTGCTCGCTCTGCAGCGGTACCGTCACCAGCGCTCTGAGCCAGTGCACCGCGCATGAGACTTAAGTTCTTCATGGTGCCTATGATTTTAAAATAATTGCGCCTTCCTAGAAAATTTGAGGCTAGTTGTCGTCGAGCGTGAACACCAGAGACCGACCACGAGACCCTAGCGGGAACGCACTGAAACATGAGCCGCAGCAACCTGTTTCGTCGCACTTGTTGCTTGCCAAGTCGTGAACTTGCTAGTGTGTTCCCAGGTCGCACGAAAGATAGATCGCAAACTGCGCTTTCTTGTCCAAACGCTCTGGATATTCTCGGGGGAACACGACTTTTGACGAATGCGTTGTGCTTCACACTAGGTCACCTGCGCAATGTCGCACGAACACCGAACTCTTTTCAAAAGAAAAACGCTGTCGCCAACGGTATACAGTAATATCGGTGAACGCGTCCTAGAGAAGACGTCGCTAACTGAGGTGCAGACGCCACCCCGTCTTTCTCGACCGGCCACCCACTAATGCTTCCAACTGTTTCTCATATAGTTCACATTTTAGCAATTGTCCAATAAATTTCTTTCTTGTCAGCTCTGGAGGTCTTCTTTCCATCACCGCACATCTCCTGATATTGATTGCGGCGTGAGTGTCTCGGTTCACAAACTCCATACGTTTCTTGCCATCATTGGTTGTACTTACTAAAGCAAGTAGCCCTCGAACTTATGCCCTTCTTTCCATTTGCTCCTCCGTCAGCGGTCCGTACTTTGCTACATCCTCACGGCTCCTTTAAAAGCCCCACACACCACGCCCGGATGAGAGGTCTAGTTTTTCCGGAGGAGCTCTGAAAGTGGGTTAAACCGGGGTGTTCGGGCGACGGGTAAGGAAGCCCACGCCAGGGACCTTGACCGCAACGAACGGACCGGCGGAGGCAGCAGCACGAGGAAATATTGACGAGAGTTCTGAGCAGTCATCCGCTGCTCCCGAGCCAACGCTGCGGGTTCCGGCGCAAATCCCGGATCCGTCCTTGAACTCGGGCTCAATTTTACCTTCTACCTTGGGTACCTACCTCAACTTTGGAAACAATGTCGGCGGATACTTTGGAAGACGGCTGTCGATATGCTCGTGGTCGAAGCTGGAACGAGCGCTTACCCGCCTATATGTTTGGGGAGCGGATACTAAGCCGCTGAAAGGTTGGTTCGTAGACTGTTCCCAATGGTTGCGGGTAGCTTCACGCGTCCACCAAGGTGACGGTCGCATTCGAATCGACCTTGACTAATGTACTTCTGATTCTACGCTCGCGCTGCGGCAGAAACTCAATGAACAACTGGAATGCAGGAGGCAATGGTGGCATGTACGTTCACACACCACGTGGGGGTGCGTCTAAATCGACAACGTATCTCTGGAGTACCGCAGCGTTACTCCTATTCCCTCACGCGCTACGACTCGATAGGTTTCGCGTCATGGAATATTTGCGGTGTGGCCTCGATACTAGACGACGAGATATCGAATTACCAGTACAGTAATGAAGAACTGATACAAGTCGAGAACTCTACAATAGGAAAAGATACCCAACGGGATACGGAGAAGGAGGCACAGGAAACTCATGATCCACGTAGATGCGAAATAACCAGAGAAAGCAGCTCAGGAAAGAGCCCGAAGAAGAAGAAGACCAACAAGAAAAGACAGAAGAATAGAGAGAAGAACTCCTGAACGAGCCCATAACCACTTATTCCCCGAAAGGGCACCCCAGCAGGAACTCAAGAAAGCTGCCGCCAAGCCAAGTCACCTACTCACAGCGTTGAAGATCCGAAAAGCCATGCATACAAATCTTTAGACCAATTGGCACGCGAGTATGTAGATGGGAATCAGAAGATTGCCAGAGAGCTGGGACTGCTTGCACCAGAACGCAACAGTTGCAAACCTCAGTACCTGAAACGACGTACCAAAACTCGGATTGATGAATGCCACCGACTCAACAAGATCGTCAACCGCACCGCCATACGCGCCAACGCCGGAGACAAGGAAGCGAAGGCAGCGCTACCGGTGCCACAGGCGCAACATGAAGAAGCTATCAAAAGAAAGAAGAAACTTTCCAGAGAAGACAAACGAGAGGATCGAAACCGCAGAATCGCCTCCCTGGCGAAATCTATGCTGGAGAGCACCAACGAAGATGAGACCTGGCGCTACATTCGATCGAGACTGGACCCACCAAAAAAGTGCTTGGGGCTCACACCAATCGTTTATAAGAAAGCGCTGAGGACGGAGAGTGCCTCAGTGAATGAGGCCTGGACGGACCACGGCACAGAATTACATGAAGACGCAACTGGGCACTGCCAAGACAGAATCTATTGGCACCAATGTGCTGCCAAACTACAGCGCCTCGAACCGGTACCGGAATGGAACGACCCAATCTTCTGGCCTGAATCTGTTCGGACCCTGCTATGCTCAAGCAACCGCAAAACACCTGGCATCGACGGTATCTCTGCGGAGTGGATGATACT
>Ga0123519_10007571_pt1 | contig 16776 bp, 16 predicted proteins | sample YelNatPaOPRAMG02_FD_87396 | JGI IMG/M metagenome (GOLD analysis project Ga0123519, IMG submission 87396) | Hot spring microbial communities from Yellowstone National Park - Yellowstone National Park OP-RAMG-02 (version 2) | ecosystem: Environmental > Aquatic > Thermal springs > Hot (42-90C) ... | reverse complement strand
TTTTTTAGAGAAGACATATCTTGTAGGGCGCCTATATTTTAGCCCGGTCCAGTATGGACATTTTGAACATTGATAACCCAAAGTTACAGTTCCATTGAACACTGTCTTATTTCTCTGTGGAATGAATTTAGAACCACATACTGGACATTTACTCGGATTATGTCTATTTACCTCTGCTGTTTTTATTTCGATATTTATCTTATCAGATTGGAGTGCGATTTTCCTTATTCTTCTCCCTGTTGCAGCATATGACACATTCTTCTCTTTCAACTTTTTTAAGACGATTTCACGAAACTTCTTCTGCGAATTAATGACGCCATTTTCCAAAGTGGCTTGGAGTATTGCCTCAACAATCTCCTCTTTTTTAGGCACTTTATGTACCATGTTATACAGATTGCATTCATTCCATATATTCTTGATTGTGCAATCGAAAGTATGTAGAGCACAGAAAATATTTCGTGGAGTAGAGGATAAGGATGAGATGACCAAGTTAACAGACAAACAGATAAGATGGATATGCAAGCATGTGATAGAAACAGAAGATTGTGATATAATTGTAGAGAGCAAGGGATACTGGTATAACTACCGTATATGTCGTGCTCTTTGATTTGCCTCTTTGGAGGTGGTTTAATAAATAACAAAACCTTGCGAAATTACTTTCATGGTCTACAACATTTAGACTTGCTCTTCTTTATTTGCTTCTGACGCTTATCTGTTTCGCCTCGTAACCTGCTTCCTTTATTTTCGTGAGATATTTTGAGATATCCACGTTTTCGGGTTCTGCGATAATCACTGCCTTCTTCTTCTTTAAATCCACATCTACCCTTTTCACACCATTTATTGATTTTAACGCCTTCTCGACTGCAATACTACAATGTTCGCAGTGCATTCCATTTACTTCGAGTACAACTTCTGCTTTTGGTTTGAAAATACGCAAATCATCACCTCTTTTTTAACCTTCCCTTACCATCGCTTTACTTTTTCTTTTTCTTATTTTTTTTCCCTATTTGCTTTTCTTTCTCCGAGTTCCATCTAAACAAACCACATGTAAACATCATGAAATATTGAACACAAACTATCGAACACTATGTAAACAAACTCCAATTATACCATATCAGATATACACCCACAACTACAAGCACGACCGCACTCCCTTTCTTTATCAATGGCAAATACTTTGTCAATCTTTCCACAAATGTGCTTTTTGCAAAAACTATTGCCATTGTAAATATTATCATCATTATACCCATCCCCAAGCCATACATCAAAAACGCACCAAAGCCGCCTATAAATCCGCCTGAAATCAACCCTGCCGCAACGACAGCAAGAAATACAGGCGCATGACACCCCATAGATGCTGTGCCATATCCTACACCATAGGCAAAAAGCGCTCCAAGCCCTTTCGCATCCTCTCGAGTTCCAAACCTTTTGGAATATGCATTTTCGATTTTACTTACTATACCATCTACCGGCTTGGAGAAAATATACGTCGGTAACTGAATGTCTAAGAACATGATTACTCCTAATACAATCAAAACAACTGCAACTGCAGGCGCCGCATATATTATGAATGCGCTTGCTCCTGCTCCTAAAATACCAACAAGAATACCAACCAATAAGTATATCGCAATTATACCTAAAGAGGCTGCAAAACCGCCTGCAATCCCTTTCTTTATTAAATGCTTCCTCTTATGAAGATTAGGTTGCATATTTTCAGATTTCGAAAGGTAGTATCCTATGTATCCAGGCAAAAGAGGAAAAGCACATGGCGAAAAGAACGCAGATACTCCTGCTAAGAATGCAAGTATTGTAAGACCTGTTCTTGGCATAACTGATAAAAATCCACTATTCGAAGATTCGAGTTTACTCTTAATTTTATCACAAGACACCAAGCCGGTTTCTTCATGTATAATCTTCCCTTCTGCATTTATTATTACTATCTTTGGAGTTTCGGTAACCTGATATTTTTCAACTATCCCATCTGTATCTTTTGCAAAATACCAATCTGCACCAACCTTTTTCTTATATTCTGATAACTGTGCAACACTTTCTGAACGCTGCACATCTATCGATATTATTACAACATCAGGCATAAGGGTCCTAAGTTTCTTTAATTCCAAGGTCTCTTTATCGCACGTTGGACAATTTACTGACATCATATCCAATACAATTCTCGAACCCCTGAACGATGATAAAGTCAATGTCTTACCTTCTGTATCCTTAATTGAAAAACCAGGCGCTTCTATGCCTGTTCTCTCAGGCTTGGCAAATACATACAATCCAGGCAGAACTATTAACACCACAACAAGCATTACCAAAAATACAACTGCTTTCTGAGATTTGAACAGCCTGTCGAGTAACTCCAAGCCGCCCTTTTTGTATAACGCAAACGCACCTATAAGAACCGCAATAAGGATTAGCGCAGGTGCAAACAGACATGCATCGCCACCTGATGCAGAGAAAAACAAATTCCCTCCAGGCGCAACATCTATATAATTCCAAGCATATGTTACAGTCTCGCTTTTATCTTCAATAACAAGGACTACATAATATCTACCTTTTGCCTCGCCGCTCTGCCATTTCCAACTTAATTCAAGCATATCTCCATTCTCTGTTATCTGCAGATTCGAACCTACTGCCTTTATTTTTGAACTATCTTTCAGAGCAGCCTGTATCTCTGTTATAGTCAATTCTTTTTCGTATGGACCAATGACCTTTATTTCCGCACTTACTATGTCCTCTCTGCCCCAAATAGATGCAAATTTCGCATCTACCTTAACACCATCTGCACTTGTAACATTCATACCATATACAAATACTGAATTTACATCTAAACAAATCGAAGATGGCGCACTTTCAGAACCAAAAGATACGCTACCCCCCTGTCCTCGTTCTATCACATACAACCTTAATCCTATGCTACTCCCTTTTTCTATCTTCAATCCGCCCGATATCTTTGCAGAACCTTTGTATGGCGATAAAGTATCACTCAACGGCTTGGAATCTGTATTTATCGTACCTTGCATTGCCTCATTCCCATTAACAAGAAGATAAGCAGCAAACTGGCAGTTCAATTGTATCCCAGAACCTTTTGCATATACCGTATAATTTACAGAAGTAACCTCAATATCTCTTATTATTTTTTCAGATGTAAACTCCCCTACAAGAGACATCGTAAGAATACCTAAACTTGAAGGAAAAGTTTCTTCTCCTGCATTACCTAACGACCGAGATAACTTCCCTCCTGAAGATAGATATAATACTGTGCCAAGAGAACTATATGTATTTTCCCCATTTTCTCTATTTTCTTCATTTTCTCCTCTCGAACCAGTCGCAGAGACATTTTCCGAGATTTCCAAGCCTACCAAACATACAAGAACAGGGACAATTAGAATAAATGCAAAGTAAATGGCAAACACACGCCTTAAACTCAAATTAATATGTATATTAACACACATCTCAGCACCAATCAAAAAACACACTCTATCGTTAAATCTTTTTCTATATACCCTGTTTTTTTCTCTATCCCATGTTACACTAACATATCGCGATATAATCTTTCTTATAATATTTCATTTACTCGTTACCCATTAACCTATCATCCTAAAAACTAATCAGAATTTATTAATAAAAGATTGACAATAAACATCGATAGAAATACATCTATAGGAATATATCAAAATATCTGAGATTAAATCTGATGTTAAATCTGAGGTTTGCGTACTAAAGAAGTAAAATGGATGGAAAATAAGAGAGTATTGCAGATAAGAGGCGAATAAGATGGAAATTAGACCTGGGATGCTATTGGAGGCTCTTCTTGGTGAAGACATATTAAATGTTCGAGCGTTCGAGGTTAATCCTACAATTGTTAGGCTTGGGGAAAAAAAATAAAATTTCATACCGAACTTTTACCAAGAATAAACTTATGTATCGAAATGCTCGTTGTTAAATTAACCTGCACCGAAACGGCAATCGTAGAGTGGAGTGATGATAGTAGAGATACCTACAGGCATGTTGCATATGAAGCAAAACAAGAGTTTGGTAGGATTTTCGCTACAAAGGAACGATCTTTGGTATTTGATGGAGTTTTTACAGTTCCAAAAGACATGGTTGGTTCTTTTCGTAGTAAATATAATTATATCGACTGGAATATGGAACTCGAAGTCTATATTCCGAATAATAAGAAAATTTCAAGAGATATAGAACTAAAAGTAGAACCTAGGTTATATCCTTTTGCAGAGGGAGATAAATGAAAACGACATGCAATGTAGCATTTTCAGGGCAGGAAAGCATTACAATGCCGAATGGTAAGCAACACCCTATGTATCTAATTGGTCAAGTAGTTTCAGGCTTGGTTACTATCTCTTCCTCATCCCAGGTTAAGATAAACAAAATTACTGTTTGGGGTGGGTTCAAAGTCCATGGAAAAGGTGAGACTGAAAACTTTTTTTCTATCCTCAATGAAGATGATAAAAACCAAATCTCGCCAGAAAAGCCTGTCGTCCTCCCTTTTAGTATGCAAATTCCTGATGACGGTCCTCTAAGTTACGATGGGGAATGTGTAAAAATAGATTGGTTGATTAAAGTAGACATAGATATTCCTTGGGCGCTCGATGAACATTCATATCATTACATCGTAGTGGTTCCCTGTATAGACGACCACAAATAAACATAAATTTTATTTTTCAGGTTGGTTATTTATTAACAATGAACATTTTAGAAGATATTACTAGTGCGCTCTTTGGTGAGATGAAAGCAGAAATTAGAGAACTTTGGCTTTGGCCTATGACTGCGAGGCTTGGAGAACCCCTAAGATATAGAATGGTAATCTTCCCAAAAGAGAATGTGGAATTGACTAACATTATGATTAGATTGATATGTTTCGAAAGGGGCGTTCATGGACATGGGAAAAATAGATATATCAAAACTTATGGCATCTATGAAGATAGAAGAGACTTAGGACCTGGAATCCTTACAGCAGCACAACCTATGAACCTAGAAGGCGAGTTTATTATTCCAAGAACTTTGCCAAGTAGTTTTATAGGCAGATACAATTCTATAGTCTGGAATGTAGAAGCAAGACTTATGATAAGCAACTGGCCTGACGTAGTAAAAAACATAGAAATTAAAGTAATCCCATATCAGTATCCATATAACCAAACTATACCGGAAAACGCACAAACTCAGAATATAGTTCCTGCAAAATAGGTGTTTGAATGAGAATAAGATACAGTTTTTCATTTGCGCCACATGAAAATGTTGTTTTACCAACAGGCGAACATGTTCCTCTTTATAGAGTTGGTCAGACAATATCAGGTGTTGCAAGGATTGTTGCAATCGAACAAATAAAAATTAACGGCATTAGCGTATCTGTAGGATATAGAATTAAAGGAACATGTAATCCTGAAGAGGCATTTGCCCCTGTTGGTGGACTTCAATTGCAATATTTGGAACCAAATGTGCCAATAGATATCCCATTTACATATGTACTACCTCCGTTTGGTCCTATTTCTTATAAAGGTGTGCTTATGACCATCGATTGGATGGTCAGGGTAGTAGTTGATATTCCTTGGGCTTTTGACGACGAAGGGTTCGCAATCTTTCTTGTGGGCTCTGCTTAATTCATGTTAAAAATCAAAAACTATTTTAAACAATTTAGAAAATTTACCAAGCGCTCGGAATGTATCTTTCTAATACCATAAAAAGACCTGCTGCAATAAGGATGATTGCAGATATTTTCTTTACGTGAGGCATGAACTTTTGCAATTTGTCGATAATTAACTCTTTTGAGGTTGCTACGAGAACTGAAACAATTACCATGACCAAGCCCATACCAGTCGCATATACCAAAAATACGATAAGAGCAACTGCAAATCCTCCTGAAGATAACGCCATCATCGTAACCATGATAAAAAGAGGGAGAACGCAGCCTGTCGATGCAAGGGCATATCCAAGCCCGAATATAAAGAATGACAACGCGCTCTTTTTCATCGGTGCTTTGACAGGTACGGATATCGATAAATTAACATCTGCAAGCATGAGAGAACCTACTATGATAAGAGAAACACCAACTACAATGGTAAGCCAGGGAAGATAGTTCATAATTTCGGTCGAGGCTAAAGAAATTGGAATGCCTAACGCAAGAAAGACAGCAAAGAAACCTAACGCAGTAACAGAACCAAAAGCAGCGCCTCGTAACCCTGCTCTCTTAAGTTTTTGTTCTTTCTTATCTTCTTTATTTTCAGACTTTTTGCAATTTTCACACTCTGAATTATTTTCATCTCTTGAAAGATAATATGTTATGTAAGAGGGGAGCATAGGAAAGTTGCATGGTGAAAAGAAAGACATCATGCCAATTGCAAAGGTCATTGAAAAAAGTATGATGTTAGAATTGGAAGACATATCCTGCTCGTTTTCGCTGCTTGAAGTAGTATTTCTTGCTTTCTCAATCTCAGATATCAAAATGCTTGAATCTATGGTCCCTGTATGGTCAAATTGAATTATACCATTCTTATCTATTACAAATAATCGAGGGATACTTGTTATTCCATAACTGCTTGACACGCTCCCTGTTTCATCGACACAGAAAGTCCAATTGTCTGCGTTTTCCTTTTTGTACCCTTCTAATTTGCCCAAATCGTTTCTATCAACAGAAATCGAGATTAGAATAAATTCACTTTCGTTATATCTTTTATAGACTTCTTTTAACTCTCCCATCTCTTCTTTACATGGTTGGCAATATATAGCCATAAAATCAAGAAGAACAACTTTTCCTCTCTGTTCTGATAATTTTATTCTATTTCCATAAGTGTCTGTTAAAGTAAAGTCAGGCGCCGCTTTTCCTTCTTTAGATGTAAATTCAATTACCAAAAACAGTCCTATTATACCAACTAGAATTAGCGCAACTATGACAAACGCTAATATCCTATTCCTCTTTTCCATTAGAACCACTATCTTTATGATAAACTATTCAATATTTGAAACTTGCCCAGGTTCTGATAAGAATCCTGAGAAGAAAAGAAAGTAAGGATTTGCAATTTAAGAAGAACCAAATCTAAAAATCAAATCTGATTTTTAATTCTACGAAATATAATTCTAAAAGATACTTAAACTTAACTTTATGCCGAACACTACCACGACAGATTTATTATATTTGTTGTGGATAGGGTAACTGACAACACCAAAGGATGGGATTGGCTTGGAGGCTAGTTCGGAGAAAAGACCTGTAAAGATTACAGATACTATATTAAGAGATGCTCACCAATCGCTTATGGCAACAAGAATGCGGACTGAAGATATGGTCCCTGTACTTGAAAAACTCGACGAAGTCGGCTATTTCTCGCTTGAGATGTGGGGCGGCGCCACATTCGACGTTTGCATGAGATATCTTAATGAAGACCCATGGGAAAGGTTGCGCACTATTCGGAAGAAAATAAAAAAGACAAATTTACAGATGCTCCTTAGAGGTCAGAACCTTGTGGGATATAGACATTATGCAGACGACGTTGTGATAAAATTCGTTGAGAAAGCAGCCGAGAATGGGATTGATGTATTCAGGATTTTTGATGCCGTTAACGATATAAGAAACATGGAACTTTCGATTAAGATAGCAAAAAAAGCAGGAAAAATAGTAGAAGGAACTATCTCCTATACGGTAAGCCCGGTTCATACACTTGAGCAGTACATTTCACTTGGAAAACAGTTGAAAGACCTAAATTGCGATATCATTTGTATAAAAGACATGGCTGGGTTCATATCGCCAATCGATGCATACAACCTCGTAAAAGGGTTAAAGAAAGAAGTGGGTTTGCCCGTCCATCTCCATACTCATTGTTCGAGCGGAATGGCACCTATGAGTTATTATGCAGCATGTGAAGCAGGCGTTGATATTCTCGATTGTGCACTCTCGCCATTCTCGTGGGGAACTTCACAACCGCCTACTGAAACTATTGTTGGTGGACTTAAAGGCACACCATACGATACCGGCTTGGACCTAAAACTTCTCTCAGAGATTGCAGAACATTTCAAAAAAGTAAGAGAGAAATACAAGAATCTACTCGACCCCATAGCCGAAAGAATAGATACAAACATACTTGTGCATCAGATACCTGGAGGTATGATTTCCAATTTAATATCTCAACTTAAAGAACAGAATGCATTAGACAAATACCAAGCCGTACTTGAAGAGACTGCAGTAGTGAGAAAAGAACTTGGTTATCCGCCTTTAGTTACACCGACTAGCCAAATAGTGGGAACGCAGGCTGTATTTAATGTTCTTACAGGCGAAAGATACAAGATAATTTCCAAAGAGGTAAAAGAATACATAAGAGGATATTATGGCAAATCGCCTGCACCTGTTGATGAAAATGTAAAAAAGAAAGCAATAGGTGATGAAAAACCAATTACATGCAGACCTGGAGACATGATAAAACCCGAACTTGATAAAGCCCGCGCAGAACTTGGCGATAAAGCAAAATCAGACGAAGACGTGCTCTCATACACACTCTTTCCACAGGTTGCATTAAAGTTCTTTGAAACAAGAACAGAAGATGGAACAGATAAAAAACTTGTTGCTGCAATCGCAGCCGCAGTCCTTGAAATGAAAGCGCGCACAAAGTCGAAGTTAAGCCATAGATTCAAGCGTCCCTCAAAAGGATATTCAGCATGGGCGATGGCGGGTCGAATGGCTATGATGAGGCATTAGTTGGAATGGTATAGGAATATAAGAGGGATATAGGAGGGTTGGTATGAAATTCAAAATAACAGTTGATAAAACACCATACGAAATAGAAGTTGGCGGAGAAACACCCACACCAACGGGTTTAAAGGTAAACGGTGAACAATTCAATACTAAAGTAGACAAAAAGGGAGACATTCTTGTAGTTACAGTTGATGATAAAAAATACGAAATAGGAACCAAGGTAAAATCTGAAAACAATTATACTTTTCTCGTAAATGGGAAAGAGCATGACATTTTAATAGAAATAGCAGCAGCCCGTGAAGTTAAAGCAGCAGAGAAAAAAGCACTTCCTATATGTGGAAAAACTACGATAGGTGCAAGAGGTAAGGGAGATGTTACGCCACCTATGCCAGGTAAAATAATATCAGTAAAAGTAAATAAGGGGGATATTGTAAAAGCAGGACAGGTGCTGTTAATTCTGGAAGCAATGAAGATGCAGAACGAAATTCTCTCACCGATAGACGGAAAAGTAGAAGATGTAAGATGCCAAGTCGGAGATTCTGTATCTGCAACAGACATACTTGTTGTGATAAAATAGCAATGAAAGAGTTGCCTTAAGGTTGCGTTCTTAATGCCAAAAGTAAGTGTTGTCGTGCCAACATTCAATGAAAGGGAGAACATCGAGCCACTTGTAACAAGATTAGATGCCGCGATGGGTGCTGCAGGGCTTGCGGGAGATTACGAGTTGATAATTGTAGATGACGATTCTCCAGATGGAACTGCAGAGGTTGTTCGTGAACTCATCTCAACTGGGAAATATCCTATAAGATTGCTTACGGGCTCGAGGAAAGACGGGCTTGGGTCTGCTTATAGACGTGGGTTTAGAGAAGCAAAGGGAGATATTATATTCGAAATGGATGCAGACCTATCGCATGACCCTCTGTACATAAAAGATTTTATTCATGCAATAGAAAAAGGTGGACAGATGGTTGTTGGGTCAAGATACATAAAAGGCGGAAAAGTTCCCGATTGGTCGTTCCATAGACGACTAATATCGAAAGGAGGGAACTTGTTTGCAAGGTTCTGGCTTGGGCTTTCTCCAAAAGATGTTACAAGCGGATACAAAGCATACAAAAGAGAATGCATAGATTTGGTTCTTGATACAAAATGCGAAGGATATGTATTCCAGATAGAAACACAGTATCTAGCGAAAATTAGGAATGTAAAAGTAGTTGAAGTTCCCATAGTTTTTCTTGATAGAAAAAGAGGAAAATCAAAACTAGGAACAAAGGAAATAATAGCCTTTTGGAAAGCAGTATTTTCCATGAAAAAGCGATGGAAAGGGTGCAACTGAAGTTCAGCAACTAAAGTGCAACCTAAAACAATTAACTAAAATAGATAGGTAATAGGTAGGTAGTTTTTATAAACATAATAATCAATCAGGCAGAGGGGTAATTTTATGGACCTTATAGAATCTATTAAAAATAAAGCAAGGCGTGCAACTAAAAATAAAATGATTGTGCTTACAGAATCTACAGAAGAAAGAAACTTGAAAGCGGCAGATTATGTCTTAAGAGAAGATATTGCAGAAATAATGTTTATAGGTTCTGAAGAGGAAGTAAAAAAGAGAGCAAAAGAATTAAAATTAGACATTTCGAAATCGATAATCGTTGACCCGAAGGAGAGCAATAAATTTGAAGAATATTCATCTAAATTTTACGAACTTAGGAAACATAAAGGTATAACAGAAGAGCATGCACGCGAATTAATGCACGACAGAATGTATTTTGGCACTATGGCCGTAAAGGTAGGAGATGCTCACGGCTTGGTATCTGGGGCGGTGCATAAAGGCGCGTATGAGACGCTAAGACCTGCACTTCAGATAATAAAGCCCAAGCCGTATCTGTCCACAGTATCAGGTGCATTTCTCATGTGTCTGCCTACGAAAGAGTTTGGCGAGGATGGCGTGCTCGTATTTGCAGATTGTGCAGTTGTGCCCGAACCTACTGCAGAACAACTTGCAGATATAGCAATCGCAAGTTCAGAAACTTTTTCAGCATTAGTTGGAGCGACGCCGAAAGTTGCTATGCTATCCTTTTCCACAAAGGGCTCAGGTGCTGAAAATCCAGTTGTGCATAAGATAATTGATGCAACTAAGATTGCACTTTCGAAAAGACCCGAACTAATGTTAGACGGCGAACTCCAGGCTGATGCTGCACTCGTGCCTTGGATTGGCGAAAGAAAAGCACCTGGAAGCAAAGTTGCAGGTCATGCAAACGTTCTCATATTCCCTGACTTAAATGCAGGTAACATAGCATACAAACTTGTAGAAAGATTAGCAAAAGCCCGTGCGACAGGTCCTATATTACAAGGATTAGCCAAGCCGGTAAATGACCTCTCCAGAGGCGCATCCTGGGAAGATATTGCAAATCTTATTGCGGTTACCGTAGTTCAGGCTCAAAATGAATAAAATACATAAAATAATACAACAAAGAAACAAAAGAGAAACAACAAAACGATAAGATTTGCATCAAATTATATCGGAATCCGATAATCTCAATTTTTACCTTGTTTTTGGAGTTCCCTCGACTATTAAAGATTTACCAGTCATTTCATTTGGTATGTCTATTCCAAGAATAGAAAGCATGGTAGGCGCAATATCAGCAAGTCTTCCGTCGTCTCTTAGTTTTACCTCTTTGCCTTTGTCTGATACTAAAGTGAAAGGTACGGGATTGCTCGTATGTGCAGTATGTGGTTTGCCTGTATCGTAGTATATCATCTGTTCGCAATTTCCATGGTCTGCAGTAAGAATAAGAACTCCATCTTTTTCCTTTATTGTTTCGTATATTCTACCCACGCATTTGTCTATTGCTTCGAGTGCCTTAATTGCAGCAGGTAAAACACCTGTATGTCCAACCATGTCAGGATTCGCAAAGTTAAGTATTATTACATCATAGATATCCAATTTTATTTTTTCAAGAACAGTATCCGTAACTGGAAATGCGCTCATCTCAGGCTGGAGATCATATGTAGGCACCTTTGGCGAGGGTATAAGTATTCTGTCTTCACCTTCAAATGGCGTTTCTTCACCTCCGTTAAAGAAAAAGGTTACATGAGCGTACTTTTCGGTTTCTGCGATTCTAAGTTGTCTAATTCCATTCTTAGCAAGGACTTCAGCGAGTATGTTAGTCATGCGTTCGGGCGGGAATGCTTCGGGGACTGGAAAGGTCTCATCATATTCTGTCATGCATACATAATGAACTTTCGGATGAACTTGACGTACAAAACCATTAAAATCGTCGAAAATAAATGCCCTTGTAATTTCTCTTGCACGGTCAGAACGAAAATTATAAAAAATGATGGCATCTCCATCTTTTATTGTAGCAATCGGTTTTCCGTCGTCGTCTACGATAATCGTGGGTTGAACAAACTCGTCAGTTTCGCCCCTCTCGTAAGCCGCATCGACAGCCTGTTGGGCGTTCTTTGCTTTTAAACCTATACCCTGTGTCATCGCATCATACGCACGCTTTACCCTTTCCCATCTTTTATCTCTATCCATTGCATAATATCTGCCCATCACAGTTGCAACTTTTCCAAGAGATATTTCATCCATTTCATCTTCGATTTCTTCGAAATACTCTTTTGCAGATTTTGGAGGCACATCTCTGCCATCGAGGAATGCATGCAGGTAAACCTTCTCTAAGTTGTGTGATTTTGCAAGATGTAGCAATGCTTTTGCATGGTTGATATGTGAATGCACGCCTCCATCTGAGAGAAGTCCGTAAAGATGTAACGCAGAATTGTTCTTCTTAACGTGTTCGATTGCATCTAAGAATACCTTGTTCTTCATAAATTCTGAACTTTCTATTGCTCTGTCGATTCTAGTGAGGTCCTGATATACTATGCGACCTGCACCAATGTTCAAATGCCCTACTTCTGAATTTCCCATCTGACCTTTTGGCAAACCCACATCAAGACCCGAACATTTAAGAGAAGTTGTAGGATACTCGGTCCAGATTCGGGTTAGATTTGGAATATTTGATAACTTTACTGCATTCCCTTCTTTACGCTCGTTTAATCCCAAGCCGTCAAAGATTACCAACATTAACGGTTTAACCATCATATCACATCGCCTATAACGTTCACTAAGTATTTATTTTCTCCATCTTCACTCTCAGTTAGAAATGTAATAAATGCAATAACTGAAAGCCATCTTTCCTTAGTCTGTTAATTTCCATTCGATTGTGCACAGAACTTCGTGAATTAGTTCAAGGTGATGGACTTCCTGATAGATTTTATTGATAGATTTATTAAAAAAGAATAAATTGATTTTTTGGTAATGGATAGGTTCCAAAATTTGCAAAACAATTATAAACAACGACTTCTTGTTGGACTTTGAGTTTTATGGAAGAAGGAAAATCAGAAATGGAGAGTTCACTTGAGTGTCCAAAAGCACTTATTAAGGCATTGGTAATGAAGAGCATAAGGATAAAAAGAAAATTATCTCCTCATGCGATAGTTAAAAAAATTATGAAAGAGAGCGGGCTTGTAGACGAAAAATGGCTGAATTATACTCGTATAGTTTTGCATAACAATTTACACATTGACGAATATAAAAGAGTGCCAAAAGAAGATAGAGTGCTTTTTATTCCACATTGTCTTAGAGATGCAAAGAACTGCCTTGCAAATGCAGATGAGAATGGATACCATTGCAAAAAATGCGGAAAATGTATCATTGCACAGATAGTATCAGAAGCAGAAAAGAATAAAATGAAATGGTATATATGCGGTGGAGGCTCGCAGGTAATTAACATCGTAAATAAAATCAAGCCAAAAGCAATTGTAGGGATTGCATGCTATAACGAAATCCAGATGGCATTGAAGAAACTAAGATGTGTAAATATCCCAATCCTTGCAGTTTTACTCAAGAAAGCAGGATGTATAGGAACAGAAGTCGAACCTGAGGAAGTTTATGAAATCCTAAATATGTAATGAGTTTAGGATACTACAAAGAAAGAGAATTAGCGAAAGAGAAAAATGGTTGTAATGTATAATATACAAAGATGTCAGAATTAATGATTGCGCTATCAACTCTTTTTAGACGGAAAGGTGGCTTGGGACAGACTGAAAAAGACCTCATGCATGCAATGACATTTGACCTTCATTGGTTTGGTGCTACTGAGGCAAAGGCTTTGGTCGATGCGGGCTTGGATGAGGATTTGTTAAAAAAAGATGGTGATAAGATAAAGCCAAATTTTGATATTCAAGGAGTATCAGTTCCGATAATGTACACTCCAAGCGAAAAGTTTGTTTCCGAACTTCGTTCTTACACCCCTAAAACTAAAATAGAGAGCGAAAAAAATGAAAAAATTCCTGTTTTTCGTAAAATCCTTTTAAGAATCTCAGAAAAGACAGGGATTGCAAAAACAGAAATCATGCGTGAGATAAATCGAAAGAAAGAAAGATTAAACATGGAAATAGAAGTGGTAGGTCTTATAGTTGCAAAGAGACATGGCATAGATATCTCAGATTTAATACTAGAATGCGAATCTGAAATACTAGCAAGAGCAAAGGAATAAGTTATGTTTAACAGCAAAATTGTTAAACAAATAAACGAATATAGAATTGAGATTTTATCTGCGCTTACGGCTATTCTCGGCATTGTTCTTGTTATAAATTCGCATAATATTCAATCTGCGTTTTTATCGTATGTGTTGTTTGCAAGTAGCATTTTTATCTTTTCATTTCGTAGGCAGTATCATAAAAGTTGGATACGCACTGTGATACTATTCATGTTACTTACTCTATTAGGCTTGGGCATTTCATTCGTATTTGCTTTTATTCATAATTCAAATATTTTCAGATTTGCATTTGCTCTAATACTGTACTCTGTCTTTATTACGATTCTTTTTATCTCTTATTTGTATCTATATGTATTGCGCGAAAGATATTATGTTCATAAGTATAAGAAATGGGAGGAAGAAAGCAAGCGCGCTGCTGCCGAATACCTTGCTCGTGAAAATGCAAAGAAGGAAGCCTCAAAGAAATGGTGGGAAGAGGACGATATACAACGTCCTTTTATAAGAGCCCAAGAAGAGTTAAATCTGGCTAGAAAAGAAGTAATTGAAAGCGGAAAATTTGTTCCTGAGGCTATTGAACTGTTTAATCAAGCCCAAATTGAAATGATGGACCGAAACTATGCAAAAGCATTGACACTTGCAAGAGATGCAAGGATGCTCATGAAAGAGGGAAAAAATTAACTTTTTGTAGTATCCGCAAATTATTTCGCGAAAGTATTTTAAGAGAGAATATTCGGAGCACGGCGAACCAAATAGGGAAGACAACACACTCATATGTTTGTATCATTTCGCACTTGAGTTTAGATATAGATACCTTCGAGACGTCTGAAAAGATGAGGATACGAAAAAATTACGGGATACTACACTCGGATTGAGTAAAACGAAAAAAATATAATTTGCAAGAATAAATAACGTCTCGTGAATAACTATCTATGTTTAATGTGCGGAAAGAGAGTTCACTCCGATAAATTTCATCTGTGCATATCGAGCAAACTTGAGGAAAGGACAAATGAATTAGAAGATAAATTCAAAGATGCTATAAAGTGCGAAAACGCAAATAAGTTTGAAGAATCTATAAAAATTCTTGATGAACTCATCAGAGAACATTCTCTACCCGAAGCCATGGTCAAGAGAGGCTTGGTTCAAATCAGGCTTGGAAATATATCTGCCGCAATCTCTTCTTTTGAGGATGCTGTAAAAACTGACCCTTCATATGTTACTGCAAGGATTATGAGCTTCTTTGCAAAATCGCCTCGGGGGCTTGGTAAACTCCCTGAAGAGTTAAAGAATGCAAGACCGAAAGGAGAACTTGCATCTTGGTATTACGACGGCACGGCATTGTCTCAAGTAGGTTGGTGGGCTGAAGCCTCTGAATGTTATGAAATGTGTTATTCTGAATATTCTCAAAATCTACTTGTGCTGTTAAATCTTGGTAAGTCTCTGTATTTCGCAAGTTCGTATGAGCGCGCTTTTGAAGTCCTTGATAAGTTGACAAAAACAGACACATCTTTGAACAACTTGCCTGTCTTTTCTACTGTTTGGGTGTATAAGGCGGCTGTCTTACGTGCGCAGGGTAAATATGCAGACATGTTAAAAAGTGCAGAGGAGGCAATAAAGTTAAATCCAAAAGATGAGTATGGCTGGATGTATCGAGGTATTGCACTCCTTAAGTTTGGAAGGAACGAGGAAGCGCTTGCAAGCCTGCACAACGCGTTTGAAATCCAACCTAAAAGTTCTATGATATGCAACTATCTTGGCTTGGCATACCAAGCGCTAAACAGAAGATTGGAAGCGCTCCAAAGTTTTACAAAAGCAATAGAATTAGACAGTTCAAATATAGAAGCAATGAAGAACAGAGCAGAAGTTCTTGCGAAACTAGGGTCTTACGAGGAAGCGCTTGCTTGCTATGATAGAATACTTGCTAAGGGAGAAAAGGCAGAATACTTGATTTCGAAAGGAGACTTGCTTGCTTCCATTGGAAATATCCAGGACGCCTTGCAATGTTATGACCGCGCTATTTTTCTCTCGAACAATAATCTTGAGGCTATACTCGGAAAGGCAAATCTGTTAGAATCGATAGGAGAATATTCAGAAGCAATAAAATATTACGACAGAGCACTTGAGATATTCCCATCTTCTGAAATAATATGGAACAACAAAGGTGTGGCGTATTGCCGAGAGTCAAGATGGCAAGAGGGCTTGGCTTGTTTTACAAAAGCAGTTGAACTAAATCCGAGATACGTATCTGCAATTATAAACAAAGGTGCTGCGTATTCTAACCTAGGGGACAGAGAAGAGGCTATAAAATGCTACGATCAGGCTTTATCTATAAGTCCTACTGATATCGATGGACTGCTTAATAAAGGAATTGACCTTGAAGCGCTAAATAAAATGGCAGATGCCCTCAAGGTTTTCGATAAGGTTCTAAGACAAGATTCTCAGAACTTAAAAGCATTAAAGCATGCAAGCGGATTGCATCTGAAGTATGGAAATCTCGAAGAAGCAAATGAGTTAATA
>Ga0123519_10007569_pt1 | contig 16778 bp, 17 predicted proteins | sample YelNatPaOPRAMG02_FD_87396 | JGI IMG/M metagenome (GOLD analysis project Ga0123519, IMG submission 87396) | Hot spring microbial communities from Yellowstone National Park - Yellowstone National Park OP-RAMG-02 (version 2) | ecosystem: Environmental > Aquatic > Thermal springs > Hot (42-90C) ... | reverse complement strand
TTTCAAGGATAGCCTCCGCTAAGATTAAATCAAGCTTTGTTGTAATCTTCAAATTTGTTTCCTCTCCTTTCACAGTTCTAACCTCAAAACCTGCCTTTTCCATAAGCTCAGAATCATCAGTGACAAAAATTCCTCTCTCCTCTCCTATTTTATGAGAATAAAGAATATCTTTCAAATGAAAACCTTGGGGTGTCTGGACTCTAAAAACCTTCTCCCTCCTTATAGTACTCAAAACCTTATCATCCTCAACCAATTTTAAAGAATCTGTCTCTTCGATAACAGGAATAGCACTCCCATAATTCTTTACACCTTCTATAACCCTTGTAATCAATTCTCTGGAAACAAGAGGTCTTACTGCATCATGGATCAGAACAATGCACTCCTCCTCAATAGCTTTAAGCCCATTCTTAACAGAATCCTGCCTTCTCTCACCCCCTTTTACAATCTTATCTATCTTGGAATACTTCTCCTTCAGTTCCTTCCATTGAGGAGGATTGTCAATAACAAGGACAATTGAATCTACAAGTTCATGGTCAGAGAAGGTCTCAAGGGACCATTCGAATATTGGCTTTCCCTTAAGGAGATGAAACTGTTTGGGAAGGGGATCTTCAAATCTCTTCCCTTTTCCAGCAGAAAGAATTATTGCGGAAACTTTACTCTTCATTAAATCTACCAAAAATCATTTTACCTGCTGTGGTTTGAAGAACAGAGGTAACAGTTATATCTATGTTTCTTCCTATCATCTTCCTTGCATTATCAACCACAACCATTGTTCCATCATCAAGATAGGCTACACCTTGATCCTTCTCCTTTCCTTCTTTAAGAATGAAAACTTTCATTGTTTCTCCTGGCAGAACAACAGGTTTTAGGGCATTGGATAATTCATTTATATTTAAAACTGAAATTTTATGTAATTGAGCCACTTTGTTGAGATTGAAGTCATTGGTGATAATTTTTGCCTCCAGTTGCTTCGCAAGTTCAATAAGTTTTGAATCCACATCCTTAATCTCAGGGAAATCAAGATCAGAAATAATTACTGAAACAGTTGAAGATTTTTGCAATCTCTGAAGGATATCAAGCCCTCTTCTTCCCCTTTGCCTTTTAAGGGGATCTGGAGAATCTGCTACCTGTTGTAGCTCCCTCAAAACAAATTGGGGAACTACAAGGGTACCTTCTATAAATCCTGTGTCGCAAATATCCATAATTCTTCCATCTATTATTACAGATGTATCAAGAATTTTGTAACTTCTTCCTGCACTTTTTTCCCTTAAAAATGTAAACAAAGTTATGGGGTTGAACCATTCTGACTTTTTCAAACCAACAATGAAACCCATATAAGGAAGGACAACCAGAGAGACAAAGGAAATAAATTGGGAGGTTGTTTTATCAGGAGAAATAATTCTATAGATACTGGATAGGAGCCAACCAAAAATTATTCCTCCCCAGGTCCCAATTGTTGCACCCCAGATTACCTTGAACTGAGCTTTTTTTATCAAATGCTCAATATAAATCGCTATAATACCAATAAAGACAGCTATAACTGCTCCATAGATTCTCGGAACACTGAAAGGAGGGAAGAAATATCCAATTACTCCCATTGCAAAAACAAATAAAATTCTTAAAAATATATAGCCCATATTTATCTCCTAGGTAAAAATATGGTATTTAAATTTTTTGCTAAGTTTGGTAAAAAAGAGACCGGAAGAGGGGCGAGACTCCATGTTTTCTGAGCTTTTAGGCTCACAAAGGAGTAAGTCTTCTGCTCTCCCGGTCTCATATTGGTTGATTGTGCTTTTAAGGCACATCTTAACCGGGAGGTTGAGAGGAGAGCAGAACCCCTCTAATTCATCTTCGGAGGTTTTAAAATGATTAACTATTTTTGTGGTATCGATACTTCCAAAGATTCCTTCTCCTTCGCACTCTCCAATGAATCCTCTTTCATCTCCTCTTCTTCCTTCCCTATGAACCTCCACGGTTTCCTCTCCTTCGAAAGAATTATATCCCCATTTAAAGAATCCCTCCTCATTGGTATGGAATCCACTGGTATCTACCACCTCAACCTCCTCTCCTTCCTCAGAGAAAGAGCTTATAAGGTATCTGTTATCCATCCTGCAAGACTGAAGAGTTTCTTCCGCTTCCTCAACCCTAAACCCTCTAAGTCCGATTCCAAAGACGCTAAGACAATCTGTAAATTCCTTATGGCTTACAGACAAGAAAATAACCCTCCTCCGCCAATCGCTGATATGATTAAACCCCTTGTAAGAGAGGAAGAGAGAATTTCCCAATCCATTGCTAAAACTAAAACCGAGATCAAAACCCTCCTCTCTATCCTCTTCCCTGAGCTCGAAGGTAGATTTCCTATTTTTGCCAAAAATACCCTCTCCATCCTCCTTGACCTCCCTTCCTCCCAAATCATAAGGGAACTTCCAAGGGAAGGCTTCTCCCAATTCATCCCAACAACAAGAGGAAGAAAAGTAAAAGGGATAGAGAAAATATTCGAACTTGCCCAATCCTCTATCGCTGGTAATTTCCCAATGACAGAGGAACTCCTCATGTTTAAAATCAAAAGACTCTTCTACTTCGAGGAGGAAAGAAGAAAAATAAGAGAGCTCATTGAAAGTGTAGCAGAAAGAGCCTTCCAAAGAGAAATCAATATCCTTACATCCATTCCAGGAATCGGGAAAAGTTCTGCTATCACTTTTATGACAGAGATAGGAAGTATAGAGAGATTCTCCTCCAAAACTAAACTCATAGGTTTCTGTGGTCTTGACCCTGTTATCAAGCAGAGTGGGAAATACAAAGGTCAGTTCAAAATCTCTAAGAAGGGGAGTTCCCATGCAAGGAGAATAGTATGGATAATGGCTGATTCTGCAAGAAGATACTCCTCCTACTTCAGGGAATACTATGAAAGGAAAAGAGAGCAGGGAAGGACTCATAAAGAAGCAGTTACTGCCACAGCCACAAAGCTCCTCAAAGTGATATACGCCCTTCTCACTGAGAACCGTCCCTTTGAGGAAAGAATTTCTAATCATAATTCAATATAGTTGACCCTTTTTATATTTTTAAAACCCTGTAAATTTCTTTAACATGAGAAATTCCCTCTATTTCAATTTCGAATTTCCCTTTTTTAGGGATGTTCTTTTCTGGGATTACTATTTTCTTAAAACCAAGGGATTCAGCTTCTTTAATCCTTAATTCTGAATCCCTAACAGGCCTTACCTCTCCCGCAAGACCAACCTCTCCAAAAAATACTGTTCCTTCTGGAATTGGATTGTTTTTCTTACTTGAAATTAGAGATGCAATTAGAGATAGATCGGATGAAGGGTCTTCAATGTAAAGTCCTCCCGCAACATTCACAAAGATATCCTCTCCCGCAAAACTGAACCCAAGTCTTTTTTCCGTTATTGCAATCAACATTGATGTTCTTGCAGGATCAAGGCCTATTGTTGTTCTTCTTGGAGATCCCAGATAGACAGTAGGGCAGACTAAGGTCTGAATTTCAATAAGCATGGGTCTTGTGCCTTGAAAACCACAATAAATCGACACTCCTGTCTCCTTTCCAGCGAGATCGGAAAGAAAAATATTTGATGGATTTTGAACAGGAAAGAGCCCCCTCTCCTCCATCTCAAACAACCCGACCTCAGAGACAGCTCCAAACCTATTTTTTACAGCTCTTAAAATCCTATGACTTTGAAATCTTTCTCCTTCGAAGTAAAGGACTGCATCCACAATGTGCTCGAGAGACTTTGGTCCTGCAATTATTCCTTCTTTTGTAATATGCCCAATTATAAAAGATGTTATCCCCTCCTTTTTTGCAATATTAAATATTCTTGATGTTACTTCCTTAACCTGTGCCATGCTTCCTGGAAGAGAATCAAGATTGGATGAAAAAATTGTCTGGATAGAATCACAAACGAAAAAGTCAGGCTTCAGAGAATTGAGCTTTTCCTCTATCTGCTCCCAGAGAGTTTCTGAGAGGATATAGAGCTCTTTTGCTTTAACGCCGATTCTTTCCCCCCTCATCTTGATTTGGGAAGGGGATTCTTCTCCTGAGACATAGAGGACTTTATAACCCTTTTTCTCAAGAGCATGGGAGACCTGAAGAAGTAAAGTGGATTTTCCAATTCCAGGCTCTCCTCCTATAAGGGTAATAGAGCCCTTTACAATCCCACCTCCTATACATCTGTCAAACTCTGATATCCCCGTTTTTATCCTCTCAAATTTGTCAATGTCAATTTCTTCATAGGAAAGGGGCTCATTCATAGAAACTATTATTTCCCGCTTTTTTCTCTCAACCTCGACAAAAGAGTTCCAGCTGGAGCAGGAAGGGCATTTTCCAAGCCATTTTGGAGACTCATATCCACATTCTTGACATATGTAGGTTATTTTCATTTTGACCTGAAGCCTATTCCAAAATAAAATTGGGATCTCTTCTTTAATGCAAAATCTTCAAATCCAGCAACTAAGAAAAGGTTAGAAGTGGGATAAACCCTTGTATAGGCTCTAAAAATTGGTCTTGGCTTTCTGTTCAATTCAAAGGTATCTATTGAAAGTTCAAAATTCTTTAAAGGCTGGAAGCCAAATCCGAGCCCAAAACTTGATTCTATAAATCCTGCTTTTGCGAAAAAGCCCTTCTGCCTTAAGCCACCGAGAAAAGAAATTTTCATTTTTTCATCCCAGGGGTCCTTTAAAATCTCTCCTTCAAAAAAGCCACTATTTTTTCCATATATTGATAGGGTTAAATACCCTCTTGCCAAACTGTCAGAAGAAAGATACTCGGCTCTGAAACCGTAAGAGGTATCAGGAAAAGTATACCTGGAGATAAAATCCCTCGATTCTTCAATTGTCTTTTTTAGCTCTTCCAAATTGCCTTCAATCTTCTGATAAAGGGATGGGTCATTCAGAACCTTTGATGCAAGCCCCTCTCCTCCTTTTATTTTCCATGCAATCTCTTCCATTTCCGAAATTAATCTCTGTGCCTTCTCCATTGTTTGATTGAGATTTTCAATACTCTTGCTAATTTCCTTCCTATTCTCTGAGATTAAGGAGTTGATATCCTTTGAAATTCTTCCAAAATCAGAAGAGATTCTTTCAAGATCAGCCTCAAGTCTTTTTGCGAGCTCTGAAAAGGAACTTCTTACCTCAGGATAATCTAAGTTCAAACTTCTCGAAATTTCCCTCAAATTCTGGGTAGCTATCTCAAGGTTCAAAATTAGATTTTTAAGTCTGTTCTCACCAGAAGGCTCTGTGAGAGCATCCTTTATAACCTTCCCAACAGATTTCACATCTTCTCCGAGGGAATAAAAGGTCTGCCCGATTTGATCTATGGAAAGAGGTTGAATCCCCATTACATAGGAGTTCTCTTTAAGAAAAGGTTTTTCAGGAGGACCTGGAAAAATCTCCACATATTTTTCCCCCATAATTCCCATTGAACTTACAGCTGCCTTTGAGCCTTCCCTTATTTTCACATCCTTGTAAATAAACATTGTTACCTCTGCCATCCCTTCCTTCAGGTCAATATCCTTTACCCTTCCAACCCTTACTCCTGCTACTCTAACGGAAGAGTTCTTTTCAAGTCCGGCAAGGGTTGTAAATCTCGTCTTCAATATGTAGCCTTCCTTTTTAAATATTTCAACTTCTCTGGTTCCGAGCCAAAGAACAAGATAAGCAAAAATTAAAAGTCCAATTGCAGTAAATATTCCAACTTTATATTCTGTTTTCATCTCATTCCCTCCATTTTTAAATTATTTTTACAGGACCCTCAGATTCACCTTTTATAAACTGTTGAACAATTGGATTGGAGGAGTTTTTAATTTGCTCTGGTGTTCCAATTTCAATTATTTTTCCCTCATGGAGCATTGCAATTCTATCAGCAACTTTAAAGGCACTTACTATATCATGGGTTATAATAACCGATGTAACACCCAGGGAGTCCTTCATTTTCAAAATTAGCTTATTTATTGAATCTGCCCTTATAGGATCAACTCCAGTTGTTGGTTCATCATAAAGAAGAATTTTTGGTTTTAATGCTATTGCCCTCGCAAGACCTACCCTCTTTTTCATTCCTCCACTTAATTGGGAAGGCATAAGTTTTTCAATTCCTGGAAGACCAACTCTCTCAAGGCTATCTTTAACTCTTCTTTCAATCTCATCTGGTGGGAGACCAAGCCTTTCTAATCCAAATCTTATATTTTCTTCCACTGTCATTGAGTCAAACAAAGCTGCTCCCTGAAAGACCATGCCAAATAACCTTACTACTTTAAACAATTTTTCTTCACTTAGACTTGTTATTTCTATATCATCTACAAATATTTTTCCTCTATCAGGTTTTAACAATCCTATAATGTGCTTAATCAAAACAGTTTTTCCTGCTCCGCTTCCTCCCATAATAACCATTATCTCGCCATCTACAATCTCAAGATTTACACCATTGAGAACTTTCTTCCCATCAAAACTTTTATGAAGATCAATAATCCTTATCATCTCTTCATAGAAAAGGGTAGAATTTTTGCAATAAAGAAATCTGCTATTAGAATTAAAATAGAAGAAACAACAACAGCGGAAGTTGTGGATTTTCCAACCCCTTCTGCTCCACCCTCTGTCTTTAGACCTTTATAACAGCCGATTATTGCAATAATTCCACCAAAAAATATTGATTTTATAAGTCCTGAAGTCACATCCCACCATTCAGTATAAAGAAGGAGAAATTCATCGAATAGAACTGGATTGATTCCCATTAACTGAACTGAAACAAACTTTCCTCCTATTAGACCTATAGCATCACCGTAAGCAGTGAGAATTGGAACCATAATAATTGCAGAAAGAAATCGAGGTACAACAAGATATTTTATAGGATCAGCACCAAGAGTAAACAATGCATCTATCTGCTCTGTTACTTTCATTGTTCCTATCTCTGCAGCCATTGCAGAGCCAACCCTTCCAGCAATCATAAGCCCTGTTAGAACAGGAATTAACTCTTTGGTAAGAGATATTCCCACAACTGATCCAACATACATTTCACCTCCGAATCTCTTCATCCCTATAATTGTTTGAAGGGCAAGAACCATCCCAGTAAAGAGAGAGGTTAGAGAGACCACTGGAAGGGAACGGTTCCCAATCTCCATTAACTGTGCAAAAAAAACCTTTTTCTCAAAGGGTTTTGTGAAAATCTTTTTGAAAACATTTGCAACAAGTATAGATATCTCTCCAAGATCCGCAACACCTCTTCCCATTCTCCAGAAAAACCTTGCGATTAAAGGAAATCTTTCAATTTCCAGCATTAGAATTCCTCATAAGGTGCAAGATCTTCAAATCTTGTGAATCGATCAAGAAAGGCAAGCTCAACCGTTCCTGTTGGACCATTCCTCTGTTTTGCGATTATTATCTCAGCTATTCCCTTTTTTGGAGTATCTTTTATGTAAAATTCCTCTCTATAAACAAAAGCTACAAGATCCGCATCTTGCTCAATTGCTCCTGATTCTCTGAGATCTGATAGTTGAGGTCTTGCTCCTCTTCTTTCTCTTTTCTCTGGTGCCCTGCTCAGCTGAGAGACTGAAACAACGGGAATTGAAAGTTCTTTTGCAAGCTCCTTCATTGATCTTGATATTGCAGATATCTCCTGGGTTCTATTTTCAAATCTTGCTCCACCCCTCATTAATTGAAGATAATCAATAAAAAGGATGTCCAATCCCCTTTCCATTTTCAGTCTTCTTGCCTTTGCCTTCATTTCAAGTATGGAAAGAGATGGGGTCTCATCAATGAAAATGTCTGCTTTTGAAAGAACATTCTGAGCCATTATTATCTTATCCCATTCTGCCTGGCTTATATATCCATTCTGGAGTCTTTGAATATCAACCTGAGCCATAGAACCAAGAAGCCTTATACCTAAATGTTGTTTTGACATCTCCAGGGTAAATATACCAACTTTCTTTCCAGATTTTACTGCCACATTGGTTGCAATATTCATAGCAAAAGCTGTTTTACCCATTGAAGGTCTTCCAGCAATTACAATAAACTCGCCGTTATGGAGACCTGATGTCTTTTTGTCAAAATCCTTGAACCCTGTAGGTATTCCAGAAACCAACTCACCTCTCTTTGAAAGAGCTTCAATGTAATCAACGGTTTCCTGCATGATTTTCTTTATCTCTACAAATCCCTGTTTAACCCTCTGCTCTGAAATCTCGAAGATTTCGTGCTGGGCAATATCTAATAGCTCATCTGGATCTCCAATGCCCTCCATGCCAGTTTTTGCTATCCTCAGGCTCGAAAGTATTAGTCTCCGGGTTAAAGCCTTTTCCTTAATTATGTTCAAATAGGAATCAATATTGAGATTCTTAGGTACACCGTCGAGAAGAGATGAAATATAGGATGTCCCTCCAACATTTGTAAGCTCTCCTGAGTTTTCAAGTTCCTCAGAAAGGGTAACAAGATCAACCCTCTCCCCCCTGTCTGCCATTTCAACAATTTTTTTCATTATCTTCTGATGGGGTTCAAGGTAAAAGTCTTCAGGATTTATAACGGATAGGACTTTATGAAGATGGGAATTTTCTATAAGGATTGCTCCAATAACTGCCTTTTCTGCATCTGCATTGTGAGGAAGGGATTTCTGAGGAAGGGAAATGAAATCTCCCATAAATTCCTACTCCTCTTTGACAACTTCAACCTTTAATTCTGATGTAACCGAGGGATGAAGTTTTATAGGAATTGTGTAAATTCCAAGCCTTTTTATAGGTTCTTTGAGAACTATTTTCTTCTTTTCTATCTCAAATCCAGCCTTTGACAGAGCTTCCCATATATCTGTGACAGTTACAGATCCAAAAATTATGTCCTTCTCTCCACACTTTTTCGGAATTTTTAAATTCAATTCCCTCAATCTCCTGTCCAGCTCCTCGAGTGTCATTTTCTCTATTTCTATCCTTCTCTGAATTTCCTCCATTCTTTTTTTAACTCTTTTAATGTTTTCCTCAGTTGCAGGAAGAGCAATTTTCTTTGGGAAAAGGTAATTTCTTGCATAACCATCCTTTACATCCACGACATCCCCAATTTTCCCAAGATCTTTCAGATTCTCTATTAAAATTACCTTCATTTTTCCCTCTATTCAGGTAAAAATGGAAGAAGAGCCATTATTCTTGCTTTCTTTATGGCTGAGGCAAGTCTTCTCTGATGATATGCACAGGTTCCAGTCATCCTTCTTGACAATATCTTCCCTTTATCAAGGACAAATTCTTCAAGAAGAGCAACATTCTTGTAGTCAATGTAGTAGATATCCTCAGCACAAAATTTACAGAATTTCTTTCTTGGTGTAAAGAACCTTCTTACTTGTGTTTGAGTCTCCTTTTTACTCATTTTTTTCCTCCTCTTCTAATTTTTCAAAGGAAATTTCACTCTTTTCAGGTTCCTTTTCTTTTTTCGTGCTCTTTTTCTCTTTCAGCTTTTTCATCTTCTCAACTTTTTTAAGGTGTTCGTCCATTCTAATCGTTAAATACCTAATCACCTTTTCCGATTGCCTAAACCTTCTTTCCAGCTCTTTGGGAATAAAAGGGTCTCCTTCATAGAGAAAGAAATAGTAATTTCCTTCAAGAAACTTTCCAATCTTGTAAGCAAGAGCTCTTCTTCCCCAGTGCTCTTCCTGGATAATCAAACCTTTAGAGTCCTCAATAAACTTCCTTACCCCAGAGAGGAAATCTCTTATTTCTTCCTCACTAAGTTCAGGACTGAGAATAAAACCTGTTTCATACTTTCTCATATATACCTCCTTATGGTTTTAGCCCTTCTCTAAGAGAAGAGCAAGGAGAGATTCTCCTGTTAAACCTATTCATTGCTTCATCAATTTTCCCATCTATTAAAAGCTCAAGAGCTTTTTCTGCCTTATCAAAGGCTTTTTCTAAAAGGACTAACTCATCGGATGTGAAAGGTGAGAGAACATAATTAACTCTTTCCCTTTCAGGTCTGCCAATCCCTATCCTTATTCTTATGAATTCTGATGAGGAAAGTTCAGAAATCAATGATTTAAGACCTTTGTGAGTCCCACCCTCCCCCTTTTTTCTAATTCTTATTTCCCCAGGTGGGATGTCCATATCATCTAAAACCACTACCAAGTTTGAAAGGGGGATGGGATTGGATTTGAGAAATTCAGAAACAGCTTTTCCACTTAGATTCATAAAGGTCTCAGGTAGTAGCAAATTTAATTCCTTATCAAAAATTTGAATTTTAGCAATTTTGTAAAGGCTTTTTTTTCTAAATCTTGCTCCAAATCTTTTCGCAATCCTTTCAACAAACTTCCTACCTGCATTATGCCTTGTATCTTTGTATTCTTTACCTGGGTTTCCAAGACCTACCAAAACCCATTTCATTCTATCCAAATTACTCCTCTTCCTCTTTTTCCTTTTCCTCTTCTTTCTTCTTCTTTATAACCTCTGGCTCTTTCAATTCCTCAGTTGGTGGAGGAGCAGTAACTTCCTCTTCAACGGGTGCCTCCACAAAGGCAATAACTGTTTCAGGTTCAGTTATTATTTTTATTTCCTCAGGAAGCCTTAAATCTTCAACTTTAATGGAGTCTCCTATATCAAGGGAAGAAACATCCACCTGAATATTTTCTGGGATATACTTTGGCAAACATTCGATTTCAAGCTCTCTAAAGGCAAAGTCAAGAAATCCGCCCTTCTCAATACCAACCGCTTTTCCTACAAGGACAATAGGAACTTTAACCTTCACAGGTTTGTCAAGGGAAACCTTGTAAAGGTCAAAGTGAAGAATTGTTCTTTTTACAGGATCTCTCTGAAAATCTTTTAGAAGGACATCGAACTTTGCATCCTTTGTCTCTGCCTTAAATATGAAATTTTCACCCATTTTGGCTACCTTTACCACATCCCTCAAATCTGCTTCTATAGGTAAAGGTTTTATGTCTGGTCCGTAAAGTATCCCTGGGACCTTTCCTATAAATCTTAGTTTCTTAGCATACTCTTTACCAAGTTTTTCCCTTACATTGATCTTTAATACAAATTCTTCCATTTTCACCTTCCTATATAGCAAATATAGAGCTCACGGAGCTCTGCTCAAATATTCTTTTTATAGCCTCAGCAAAAAGATTAGCCACAGATAGAACTTTAATCTTATCAATCAATTTTTCTTTTGGAATTACTATTGTGTCAGTAACAATTAGAGCTTCAAGGGGTGAAGCCTTTATTCTTTCTACAGCCTCACCAGAAAGAACGGGATGGGTGCAAGCAGCCCATATTCTTTTAGCTTTTTTACTTTTTAAAAGTTCTACCGTCTTTACAAGGGTTCCAGCTGTGTCAACCATATCATCAATTATTATTGCATCTTTGCCTTCTACATCACCTATTAAGATAGATTCGGCAACTTCGTTGGGAAAAATCCTCTTTTTGTAAACCATTGCAAGATCAGCAGAAAGGGAATTTGCCATCATCCTTGCCCTCTCCACACCACCAGCATCAGGTGAGACAACTACAGGATTTTCAAGGTGGATAGATTTAAAATAATTTACCAAGACAGGGAAAGAATAAAGATTATCTACAGGAACAGTAAAAAAACCCTGAATCTGAGGTGCATGAAGATCCATTGTTAAAAGCCTGTCAATTCCAGCTGCTTCAAGGAGATTTGCAATCAATCTTGCAGATATGGGAACCCTTGGCCTATCCTTTCTATCTTGACGGGCATATCCATAATAGGGCATGACAGCGGTCACTGAGCGAGCTGATGCCCTTTTGAATGCATCAATCATTACAAGGAGCTCAAGAATATGAAAGTTTACTTCTCTGGAAGCACTCTGAACAACAAATATATCTCTACCCCTTACATTTTCAAGGATCTGAAAATTTACCTCTCCATCAGCAAAAGTTCTCAAATCTGCTTTACCTATTGGTATTTCTAAAATATTGCATATCTTTTCTGCAAGTTCCCTGTTGGATGAACCAGAAAAAACTTTTAAATATTTCTTATTCATTTGTCAATCTTTGGCTGGGGTGGGAGGATTCGAACCCCCGAATGGCGGATCCAAAGTCCGCTGCCTTACCGCTTGGCGACACCCCAATCAATCTATAAATAATCTTTCCCAATACTCTTTCCTTCCAATGCTCTTTACAATTTCAACCCTGTAAGGTGTAAAATTTTCCTTTGATTTTATTGCATCATTAATATTTTCAACAATTCCATAAATGCAAGAACCACTTCCACTCATTAAAACTTTCTTGAAACCTTCTTTCATCATTTTTTCCTTAATTTTTCCAAGTTCTTCATATTTTCTCAGCACAACTTCCTCTAAATCGTTCCTCAAATATTCAAGTTTAATATATGTGCCTAACTCTTCTATATTAAAATTTTTTGTAGAAAAAGTCAATCCGGCTCTGTCCCATTCATTGTAAGCCTCTTTACTGCTTACTTTTATATCTGGAATAACAAGGAAAAAATACAAATTTTCAATATCCTCAATTTCCTTTATAATATCCCCCTTCCCTTCTCCTATACAAGTCCCACCATGGAGAAAGTAAGAGGTGTCAGCAGATATTTCCGATGCAATTGGAACGAGCTCCTCAACCTTCAAGTCATTGAAAAATATTTTTCTTAGAGCAATTAAAGTGCATCCAGCATTGGAGGAGCCACCACCAAGTCCTGAACCAGGAGGGATCCTCTTTTCCACATAAATCCTTACCCCTTTTCTAATTCCAAACCTCTTTTTGAATTTATCCACAGCCTTATAGATAAAATTATCTTCATCCCATGGTATGTCCTGCCTATCTCCTTCTATCACAATTCCTGAATTGATCAATTCAATTTCAATAATGTCAAATAAATCAATACTCTGAAATATGGTTTTTATTTTATGATAGCCATCTGGCAGGAGACCTTCTATTTGGAGTCCGAGATTAACTTTTGCAAAGGATCTAATCTTCATATTACAATCTCTTCAAGGGAAACTTTTCTAAAAGAATTGGAGATTTTAAAATCTAAATTTAAGTTAGAACCTTTTTTAATCCATTTTATCCCTATTCTTCCTTCCAATCCCTCCCCTTTCCAGATAATATCTTTTGGAAAGTTAGTTCTTTTGAAGTATCCCTTTATTTCGAGGGAGCTACTTCTATTTTCAGAAAAAACTGATAAGATATCGTTCTCAGAGATTTCTTTTTTCAAGAAATACTTTGAAAGCTCTATCAAAGATCCTTCCCAGTAAGATTCAGACCTGGGTAAAAGCAAAAAGGTCTTATCTGAGATGAAAATCTGGAAAATAGGTGTTCCAATAATAGATAAACCTTCAATTTTAAGTTTTCTTCCTTCATAGATAAAGAAAAAATCGAGATATTCTAAATTTTTTCCATCATAAAGGTAAATCCTTCCTTTACCGTAAATCTGATTTCCTTCGGAAAGTTCTGTAGTTCTAAAGGTAGCACAGGAGCAATAAACAAAACAGAAAAAAGCCAAAAGAAAAGATCTCATAAAATTATATTAAGATAATTTTTGGATTTTATAAAGAGATTTAATCATCCTTCCTGAGTTAAATATTTTGAATGTGAATTTTCTTGTGATAAAATTTTAACTTACTAATTACAGAAGAAAGGAGGATTGATGAGAAAAGCGATATTAATATTGACTTTAACTTTCCTCTTTGCTGAAATCTCTGCCTATTCAGCAGAGCCTATTTTATTTGGAGTTTCGAGATACGATCTCCTTATTAACAAGAAGTTTTCCAAAAAGGACATCGATACTTTCTTCAGGGAGAATGCTTACAGAGGGGCAAATTTTATAAGGATTTACAGCTACTTTTATGCTCCATTTAAATATGGCGATTCATATTTTGGTGGATTCCCAAATACCTACATTCCATGGAAAGTAGTTAGGGAAGAGGCAAATTACAGAAAGATTTTTGACCTTACAAATTTCTCAGAAGAATACACTGAAAGACTCAAGTGGTTTATGGATGCGGCAAAATATTACAATATAACAGTTGATATATGCATTCTCGATACTGTTGCATTCCGATGGGACGAAACATGGTTTTATCATCCCTTTAACCCTTCCAACAATATTCAGGGATTCGATGGAAACTATGGTGGTCTTCCATGGAACTCTCGAATTGATAGAACATATTTCGAAATTTACATGAAATATCTTGCGGATATTCTAAATCCTTACCCCAATGTGTTTTTTGAGCTAATTAATGAAGCTTACCCTGACAACACTGGAAATATGTCAGAATTTTTAGGATTTATCTCATGGATGTCAAGAAAGGTAAGGGAAATTTTCCCTGGCAAAGCAATTGCTTATTCAGGAGAAGCTCCAATGCTATCATGGCCCTATTATGACATTTTCTGTGCCCATTTTGTTACAGGTCCTGAAGCAATTGACACATGGCATGGAGGAGTATATATCCTTAATTACCTCCAAAATATCCCTGCTCAAAAACTTTTAAGCTCTGACGGAGATGGAAATCCTGATATAATATGGGAAAAGATTATAAATAAAAACCAGGATGATATTAACTACATATTCCGGATAGCCTTTGAAAGAAACTGGTGGGTTGATATAACAACACTGGATTACAAACAATCTTTCTGGGTTTTGGATAATGGATCTGAAATTTACAAGTCAAGGTTTGGTGTTTATCCTCCAAATAAAGGGGTAAAAAAGGATCCCCTTGTAACTGAAAGTGAAGAGACTGAAAACGAGCCACCAAAGGGGAAACCTCGAAAGGGATAAAATTTTTCAGAATTGAGGAAACTCCTTTTAAAAAGTTTAATAATAATTTTCCTTTTAACTCCATCAAAATTGCAAAGTAAAAATTATGACATTGTTATAAAGAATGGAAGAATAATAGATGGAACATCCAATCCATTTTTCATTGCAGATATAGGAATAAAGGGGAAGAGAATAGAGAAAATAGGTTTTATTGATGAGAAGAAAGGGGAAAGGATAATAAATGCAAATGGTTTAATTGTTACCCCAGGTTTTATAGATGTCCACACCCACACTGAAGAAATTATCCTCAGACCCTCTGCGGAAAACTATGTTTTCCAGGGAGTAACAACAGTTATTGCTGGAAATTGCGGTTCCCATGAGTTCCCCCTTAAAGAATTTTTTAAAAAACTTAAGGCAGAAAAAATATCTTTGAATTTTGGTTCCTTAGTGGGACATAACACTATAAGAGAGAAGGTAATGGGAAAAAAGAACGCAGAACCCACTGAAGAAGAGATGAAAAGGATGGAGAAAATACTCGAAGAAGAGCTAAGAGCAGGAGGTCTTGGATTATCCACTGGTCTTGAATACATTCCTGGAACCTTCTCAAAAACTGAGGAGATAATTAGATTGGGAAAGATTGTAGCAAAATACCACGGGATTTATGCTACTCACATGAGGAATGAGGATTTAATGATAAAGTCCGCAATAGAAGAGGCTATAAGAATTGGAGAGGAATGTGGAATTCCTGTTGAGATATCCCACATAAAACTTTGCTCAGAGGAAGTCTGGGGGAAACTGGAGCTAATTTTTAATCCTGTTGAAGAAGCGAGAAGGAGAGGAGTTGAAATATTCATGGACCAGTATCCCTATGTTCATACATCTACGGACATTTCCATAATGATTCCAGCCTATGCTCTTGAAGGAGGAATTGAAAAATTCAGAGAAAGAGTAAAAAATTCAGAATATAGGGAAAGAATTAAAAGAGAGATTGAAGAGAAAAGACTTTCTTCATCCAAAATTGATAAGTTAAAAAACATTATGATTGCCAACTATGAGAAAAACCCTAATTACAATGGAAAATCCCTCGAAGAAATTCTTTTAATGGAGGGGAAAGGTCCTGAATTAAAGAATGCCTCTGAGCTAATAGTAGAAATTGTTGAAAATGGAGATGCAAGCGCTGTCTTTTTAGAGATGAATGAGGAAGATGTAAAAGCTCTAATGAAACTTCCCTATTTATCGATTGCATCGGATGGAGGAATTCGATTCCCTGGTAAAGGATTCCCCCATCCTCGCTCCTATGGAACATTTCCAAGGGTTATCTCAAAATATGTTAGGGATGAAAAAGTATTATCCCTTGAGCATGCAATAAGAAAAATGACTTCCCTCCCTGCAGAGGTCTTCAGAATAAAAGAGAGGGGTATGATAAAGGAAGGTTTCTTTGCTGACATTGTCATTTTTGATTATGAAAAAATAAAAGACAATTCAACCTTTCAGAACCCTCATCAGTATCCTTCAGGGATTCTCTATGTAATTGTCAATGGAAAGGTTGTAGCTGAAAATGGAAGGCAAACTGGAGAATTTCCAGGAATGATAATTAAAAGAGGGAAGAATTAAAAAATAAATAAAGGGCTACAGACAAAGATTTAAAGCCCTTTGCTCATCATCTCTAAGAATTCTTTGTTTGACTTTGTCTTTGAAAGTTTATCTATCAAAAGCTCCATAGCTTCTACTTCATTGAGCTGACTTAAAACTTTTCTCAGAACCCAGATCCTGTTTAAATCCTCCTTTGGAATGAGAAGTTCCTCCTTTCTTGTTCCTGATCTTGAAATATCGATTGCAGGGAAGACTCTCCTGTCAACAAGACGTCTGTCAAGGTTAATCTCCATATTTCCAGTTCCTTTAAACTCTTCAAATATTACCTCATCCATCCTCGAACCAGTATCAATAAGGCAGGTGGCAATTATGGTTAAACTTCCACCCTCCTCAACCTTTCTCGCAGCTCCAAAGAATTTCTTAGGTTTGTGGAAAGCATTAGCATCAAGTCCTCCTGAAAGAACCTTTCCAGAGGGAGGAACTATTGCATTGTG
>Ga0123519_10007565_pt1 | contig 16780 bp, 12 predicted proteins | sample YelNatPaOPRAMG02_FD_87396 | JGI IMG/M metagenome (GOLD analysis project Ga0123519, IMG submission 87396) | Hot spring microbial communities from Yellowstone National Park - Yellowstone National Park OP-RAMG-02 (version 2) | ecosystem: Environmental > Aquatic > Thermal springs > Hot (42-90C) ... | reverse complement strand
TCATAAATTTTATTATTAATTATAGCTTCTAATCTATTGATATTTATAGTTTTATCTTCATTAATCCAAGATTCAATATTTTCAATTGATGAATGGATAATTAAACCTCTATCTTTACCTGAAATTTGGTCTGTATACATCGTCGCATTATTTTCATACATTAGTTCCGGAAATTTCATCAAATAACGTTCAACATATTGTTTCTCATCTGAAATTAATTTTTGAAATTTTGTTGCAGAATGATGAACAATTGGCTCTTTTTGATTTAATTCATTTAACATAAACAAAATATCAGAATTACTATCTTTTGCCTCTTGTTGCCGCAATGAATTTTGTTCTACTTCTTCACAAATTTCTTGGTTTTCAATTTCTGTAATTATCGGAATATTAAAAGTAATTTGTTTTTCTTTATATTCTTTATTACTATATATTTTTAAGGACTTACTTAATTTATATGTGTTATTAATTACTATATCATTCAAATCATCAATGTTTAATTTCAATCCTTCCATTATCAATTTCATCAATCCTTTTGGAGATTCACGAATAATTTTATTAGCAGTTCCGATATCTTCAGCATCTTCCGCTTGGGTCAGTTTTAAAGTCGACGAAATTACTAACAAATCTTTTGCACGAGTGAGAGCAACATACAATAATCTTTTGCTTTCTTCAAATTCCTTCTGCATTTTAAATTTGACCGCAGAGTCCAACAAAGGTAATTTTATATCTTCTTTTAGTCCTTGTTCGTTGAAAATTGAGAATTTAAAACATAAACCATTAGTTTCATCAAAAACAATATTGTCAGTATTAGGAACACGATGATTTGCATTATATAAAATCACAACTGGATATTCTAACCCCTTTGCTTTATGTATAGTTAAAATATTCACACCATTTTCATTGGAAATTTGATTTTCACTATCGCCAGCTCTGCTATCTTTATATTTATCAATCTCTTGTAATAAATCGCTTAGAGTTATTTTCCCGGCTGAAATAGCTTTCTGAATAAATTTTATAAAGTTATTTACATTTGAATATATTATATCTTTAATGATATTGTTTTGAAAAGTAGATAAATAATTAGTTGTTAAGAAAAACTCACTTAAAAAATCTGATAAATTTAAATTCAAAAATTTAGTTTTAATTTCAATTATTAAATTGTAAACATCTTGCAATAAAGAATAATCATTAATTTGTAATTTAATATTTTCATCATTATTTATAAATAAATTTTCAAATGAACCCCATAAAGATTTATCTTTATTAAAGTTACGGATTTTAAATATATCAAAATCAGATAATCCAAAGAAATTAGATTTTAATAATGCCGCAAAAGTTAAATCATTATTTGGATTTAATAAAAATTTAAAAAAAGTTATAATATCAATAACTTCTTGTGTATCAAAATAGTTATCGCTATCATTTAAAACATAAGGGATTTTATTTTTATTAAATTCTTGCAATAAATTTGATAATCCATTTCTTTGACGAGCTAAAATCAGTATATCTTTGAATTTTAATGTTTTAAAGTTATTAATTTTCGAATCAAAAATTTTTGTGCCGGCATTAATTAGTTTTTTAATGTAGTTTACAACGCTTTGTGCTTCGGTTGGAGAATCAATTTCATCATCTTCTTCGTTAATTCCATTATTTGCTTCTACTTCATCTGAATTATCAGAATTACTTTTTTGCTTTGTGGTTTCAATCAAAGTAAATAAAAATTCAACAGAACCATATTTTTCTATTACATTTTTCTCATTTGTAATATCAATAACTTCTTTAAAATCTTCGAGATATGGATTTTTTCTTGCAAATATTAACTCATTGTAATTAACTGAATATTCAAAGTCATTATTATTCATTAAGTTTGCAAATAAATAATTTACAAAAGCTGTATTTACAAGATTAAGCCTATGACTAATTTTTAATTCATTTAACCCAAATTGAGTTTTCCCTTTAAGTACAAAGGCTTCCTCATTTTGTTGATACATTTTTAAAGAAGAATTCGCTGAAAGCTTGCCTTGTTTGATTAAATTATCATTTATTGACTGAATCTCATCGTAAGTTGTTTTTATAACACGAACATCGGCATTTCTAAACCCATAAATACTCTGCTTTGGATCGCCTACTACAAATATTTTTGAGTTATATACTGCATTTTGTAACGATGGGATTATTTTTTTCATTATAGAATATTGAATATTGTCTGTATCTTGAAACTCATCAATTAAAATATAGTCAAATTCTGCTTGAACTTTCGTTAAAATTTCATCGTTTTGCAAAATTTTGTAAGTTTTCCATAACATATCATTATATGAAATCAACGAATTTTCTTTTTTATAATCTTCTATTTTATCATTAATAATTTTAGAAAAACTAAATATATTTTGTATAAGAGAATAATATACTTTTAAATATTCTGTTTTTGAACATACTCCGATAGAAGATAGATTGTTCTCAAAATTCTTCTTATCTTCTTTATCTAAATAACTTTTACAAGTTTTTCTCCCAAATTTTATTTTTACTGTATCACTCCATAAATTAAATAAATAATTTAGGAAATCTTTTGGATGCTCTATTCCTTTAAAATCAATTTCTTTTAATTTATTGATATTTTCTATAAAAACTTGACTTTTGTCTTCCGAAGATAGCCTTTCAATTATTGGCTCTGTAAAATAACTCAAACTTTCATTATGTAGTTTTTCTGCATATTTAACCACTTTCTGATAGTAATCAGTTTCAAAAGCATGATAGCTATCTGCAAAACTATTTAAACTATTCAAGAGGTATTCATAAACATTTGGATTTTCAATAATGAAATATACTAATTTGCTTAACAAATCATTGCTAATAAAATCGAAAGCCTCCGCAATATTAAAAGAATAAGATTGAGGATTAGTTAAAAGTTCTTCTAATATTTCATTAAAATAATTATCAACCAATGTTTTCAGTTCAGGTTCATCAATAATGTTAAAATTTGGATTAAAACCCAAATCAGTTGAATACTCACTAAAAATATCTTTGCAAAAGCTATGAATTGTTTGAATTTTTGCCGAAGAAATATGCTCTCGATAATTCATTAATTTTTTGTATTCCATCAAAAAATCAATATTTTCTACCTTGTTTTCTTTTAACTTGTCAATTTCTTCGCCCAGCCTTTTAATTAATCTTTCTTTCATCTCGGAAGCGGCTTTCTTCGTAAAGGTAATCGCCACAACACGATTAATTTTTTCTATATCAAAATCTAAAATTAAATTAAAAAATTTTTCAACTAAAATTGTAGTCTTTCCTGATCCCGCATTGGCAATTACAATTTGATGCCTATCATTAACCAAAGTTGCAAGTTGTTCTTCTGAAAATTCCATTTTCAATATTATTATATTATTATTCTTAAAAATACAAATTAAGAAAAATAAAAGAATAGAAAAAATGTTTAATACTTTTAAGGATTAAAACATTCCTTTTAAAAAGACTAATTTAAAATCTAAAAACTTACTATTTCGTCTTTGTAATAAGAAAATTGGTAATTTACATTATCAATTACTTCAAATAATATATGTAACGTAATCACGACTTAATAATATAAGAAAAACAATAATTAACAAAATATATGTTAATTTTGAATTTTGCATTTAATTAATTATAAGAAAATATGAGTACAACAAAGAAAACGACGAAAACATTAGTTGTAGTGGAATCTCCATCAAAAGCAAAGACAATCAATAAATACCTTGGTCATAAATATATAGTAGAAGCTTCTGTTGGACATATAAAAGATTTGTCAAATTACAAATTAGGAGTAGATATAGAAAATGGATTTAAACCAACATATATAACGATTAAAGGCAAGGCTCCAATCATAAAAAATTTAAAAGATAAAGCAAAAGAAAGTGAAGATGTATTAATCGCAACCGACCCTGACCGTGAAGGTGAAGCAATTGCTTTTCATCTTGCTGACGAAATCAAAAAAGTAAACACAAAAATCCAAAGAGTTATATTCAACGAAATTACCAAAACCGGTATAGAAAAAGGATTGAAAGAAGTTCGGCAAGTAGATGAAGATTTATTTATGAGCCAACAAGCTCGCAGAGTTATGGATAGAATTATTGGATTTAAAGTATCACCGTTCCTTTCTAATGTGTTAATTGGGAAAACTACGGAAATCTTATCTGCTGGTCGTGTTCAATCTGTTGCTCTAAGATTAATTTGTGAAAGAGAAAATTTAATTAATGATTTTGAACCAATTGAGTATTGGAACATTTTTGCAGATTTTAAAAATTCTGAAATTAAAAAATTAAAAACTCAATTAATTGGCTATAACAATAAATTAATTAAAAAACCCGATGGTTCAAAAAAAGGCAAAACAGAAAAAGAAACTCAGGAAATATTAAATAAATTATCAAAACTACATTATATAAAAGATGAAAATGAAGCCGATGAATTAATTAAAAGAATTAAACAAATAAATTCTTTTGAAGTAATTTCAAAAAACATTAAAAAAATTAATAGGAAACCTGAACCACCATTTACTACAAGTACTTTGCAACAAGAAGCATCACGCAAATTAGGTATGTCAAATAAAAAGACAATGCAAATTGCTCAAAAATTATATGAAGGTGTTTCATTAGGAAAAAATGGCGAAATGGGTTTGATTACTTATATGCGTACCGATTCTGTAAGAATTAGCCCTGAGGCAATAGATGCGGTGAGAGGTTTTATCAGTAAATCTTTTGGACAAAATTATTTGCCTGATATTGCAAATACATATACCACTAAAAATCAAAATATACAAGATGCTCACGAAGCAATTCGTCCAACAAATTTAGAAATTAGTTTAGATGAAATAAAGGACCATCTATCTTCGGAAGAATTTGCTTTATATAAATTAATATACCAAAGATTTGTTGCATCTCAAATGAAATTTGCAGAGTTAGAGCAAACTTCTATTGACATTGTAGGCTACGATTTAACTTTCAGAGTTACAGGTTCTGCGGTTATATTCGATGGATTTTTGAAAATTTATGAAGAAGGAAAAGATGATGAAAATATTGATGACGAAAATAGTAATTCTTTGCTACCACCGGGTATCAATAAAGGCGATAAATTTTCATTACTCCTTGCTTCTAAAAAACAGGCTTTTACAAAAACGCCAGCAAGATACAATCAATCAAGTTTAATCAAAGAATTAGATGAGTTAGGAATTGGAAGACCAAGCACTTATGCAACAATTGTAAGCACTTTGTTAGATAGAAAGTATGTAATTTTAGAAAGCAAATCTTTCCGCCCAACTGAACTTGGAATTATTGTCAATGATGTTCTAATCGCACATTTTGAAAATATATTTAATGTAACTTTCACAGCAAAAATGGAGGAAGAACTTGATTCAATTGCAACAGGTGATAAAACATATTTAACAATTATGCAAGAGTTTTACCAACCTTTTGAGCAAACATTGAAAAAGGCTGAACAAATACATGCGGAAAATTCTGACTTAATTTGCCCTAAATGTGGTTCACCACTTATCATTCGTGTCAGTAGAAGAGGTCGTTTTCTTGGCTGTTCATCATATCCAGACTGCGATTATACTCAATCGCTTCCAAAAATTAATGGTAAAAATGAAGTAAAACAAGAAGAAAAAGCACCTATTCAAATATACCCTGATGTTAAATGTCCTATTTGTGGCAAAGAAATGGTCGTTAGAGAAGGAAAATTCGGACGTTTCCTAGGTTGTATCGATTACCCTACTTGCAAAGGTATTTTACCATATCCTTCAAATATTGAATGCCCTGAATGCCATGAGGGTCATCTTGTTGAAAGATATTCACCAAAACGGAAAAAGAAATTCTGGTCTTGTTCAAATTACCCAAAATGTAATTATATTACAAATTATGAACCTATTGATAGTAAATGCCCTAATTGCGGTAACTATTATTTGGAATATCATTTTCGGAAAAAAGGCGAGGAATGGGAAAAATATATCCAGTGTCCTTCTTGCAAAAGTATTATTGAAGAAAAAGATTTATAAATTAATCCCTTTGATTTAAACTATAAAGGAAATAAACTGCAATCTCTCTTTTTATTTAAATTTATCAGTCAAATAAAGTCTTAAAAAACTTTATTTGACTTTATTTTTTAAAAATAAAATAAACTGCAAAAATTAATAAGGCAAAACCTATAATTTGATTAGTTCTAATTGTCTCATTTTTGAAAACGAAAAAAGTAAAAACACCAAAAACTGTCAAAGAAACTGCTTCTTGTATTACTTTAAGTTGCACAAGATTAAAAGGACCACCATAATCATGGTAACCTATCCTATTAGCAGGAACCTGGAAGATATATTCAAAAAATGCAATTCCCCAACTAATTAAAATAATAGCAAATAGTGGTAACTTATTCCAACCTTTCATTTCTTGAAATTTTAAGTGTCCATACCAAGCAAACGTCATAAATGTATTGGAAATTATCAAAAGCAATAAAGCAAATATCCCTTTCATCATTCAATCATAAAGAAATTTAAAAATAGAATAAACTATATAAAAGCAATCAATTATTATTAATAATATTAACGAATTAGTCCATTAATTAATTCATCATCAGCAACATTCGGCAAAGTAATTTTTAAATTTGGATTACATTGCATAGCTCTTTGAATTGCGGTCATAGCTCCGGGATTTCTTGCCCAACTACGTCTTGAAATACCATTATTTACATCCCAAAAGAGCATAGCATTGGCTCTTCGTTCGGCATCTTTTGAACCATCTAATAAAAGGCCAAAACCGCCATTGATAACTTCACCCCAGCCTACTCCACCACCATTATGCAAGGAAATCCAAGTAGCACCACGAAAGCTATCACCAACAAAATTTTGCACTGCCATATCAGCAGTAAAAGCAGAACCATCATAAATATTCGCAGTTTCACGATAAGGTGAATCTGTCCCTGAAACATCATGGTGGTCCCTACCTAACACAATAGGAGCAGTTATATCGCCATTAGCAATTGCATCATTAAAAGCCTTACTAATTTTAATCCTTACTTCTGCATCAGCATAAAGAATACGAGCTTGTGAACCAACAACAAGATTATTTTTACCTGCTTCTTGAATCCATTTTAAATTGTCTCTCAGTTGTTGTTGAATGTCTTTCGGGGCATTTTTAAGCATTTCTTGAATAATATTAGACGCAATTTCATCAGTTTTTGCTAAATCTTTCGGATTACCTGACGTGCAAACCCAACGGAATGGACCAAAGCCATAATCAAAACAAAGCGGTCCCATAATATTTTCAACATAAGAAGGATATTTAAATTTATTGCCATTTATAATATCTGCGCCTGCTCTACTTGCTTCTAATAAAAAAGCATTGCCATAATCCCAGAAGAACATACCCCGTAAAGCAAGTTTATTAATTGCTTGAACCTGCCTTCTCAGAGAAGTTTGAACATACTTTTTGAATTCATCAGGATTTTTCGCCATCATTTGGTTTGACTCTTCAAAAGTCAAACCAACAGGATAATATCCACCTGAATACGGATTATGCAAAGATGTTTGGTCAGAACCAAGTTCAACTGCAAAATTAGATTCTACCATTTTCTCCAATAAATCAACAATATTTCCCAAATATCCTATTGAGATTGCTTCTTTGTTTTTCTTAGCAATTTCTGCACGAGCAAGTAATTTATCCAAATCTTCATAGTATTCTGTAAGCCAGCCTTGCGAATATCTTTTAAGCAATGCCTTAGGATTAATCTCAGCAATAATACCTACTGCCCCACTTATTACAGAAGCTTTTGCTTGTGCCCCTGACATTCCACCTAATCCCGAGGTAACAAATACTTTACCACTTAAATCTTCACCTGTCCGTAATCTTTCTGCATTAAGCAAAGTAATTGTAGTACCATGAACGATGCCCTGTGGTCCAATATACATATACGAACCTGCTGTCATTTGTCCATATTAGAAACACCGAGAGCATTAAATTTTTCATAATGGTCTTTTGATGAATAATTTGGAATTACCAACCCATTAGTAACAACCACTCGTGGAGCTTCTTTATGTGAAGGGAAAAGTCCCATTGGATGTCCTGAATACATTGACAGCGTTTGTTCATCCGTCATTTCGGCAAGATACTTCATCGTTAAACGATATTGCGCCCAATTTTGGAATACTGCCCCATTTCCACCATAAGTTATAAGTTCATAAGGATGTTGTGCAACAGCACTATCTAAATTATTTTGTATCATCAACATAATTGAGGCGGCTTGCATAGATTTTGCCGGATATACATCAATTGAACGAGCATAAATTTTGTGAATAGGTCTGAAGCGATACATATAAATCCTACCATAAATACGAAGTTCCTCTGCAAATTCTTCGGCTAACTCTTTATGGAATTTTGGATTAAAATAACGCAAAGCATTCTTTAAAGCTAATTTCTTTTCTTCATTAGTTAAAATATCTTTCCTTTTGGGCGCTCTACTTATATTCGCATCAAACGGCTGAATCTCAGGCAAATAATCAGGAATACCTTGTAAAATTTCTTCTTGAAATGATAAATTGTTCATAATATTTTTATAATCATTTTTATTTCACAACATTTGCTAATAATAATCATTATTACTAAACAGCAAAACTATCTTTTTCTAAATTAATTAAATAAAATAGAACTAATTAGTAAACTTTATTTAAGATAATTTTGTTGTTATAATAAACATTTTTTTTAATTTTTATTATACTTTTCTTCTAACTTTTGAATTTCTTCATCGGTTAAATTATTCTTTTCAAAAATTTCCCGTATTTGCTCCCATAAATACAAGCCGGCATCGTGTCCATCGCCCCAAACAGGCTGAATACCATAATTTCCAACAACATTAAGTTCTTTTAACTCGTATTTTCCGGGTTTCATTGTATTTAATCCAGGGACAGTAATCCGCTTTTTCCCATCAATACTTGGAAATTCTTCACCTACACATTCAGCACAAGGACAATTATCTCTTAATGATTGTAATTTAATTGTAAATTTAGCTCCATCTTCAAATTCTACAGATATTAAATAAGGTTTTGGTCTGTAAATTTTTTTTGGTTTTTGATTATTCATAGTCTTTATTCTATTAATTTTAACATAATTTCAGGATAATTAGTGCCAATTCCAATTACACCTTTATTTATTGCTTCGTAAAATTCATTTTTTGAATCAACATCATAAACCCCAATTGGTATATTGCTCTGTTTTGCATTTTCCATAAACTTATCAGTTAATTCAGAAAAAGAACAAATTACAGCATCGCAATTTGAGATAGATTGAATTTTTGCCGGCAATAAATCAAATTCGGGAATTTTAATTGCAGCAGTAAGATATTTTTTATTTATATTTTTTATTATTTTAACTAATTCAAAATCGAAAGAAACAAAAACTGTTTTCTGTGCATATTTATATTTTTCAATAGTTTCAAGTATTTTTTGTATTAATAATTCGGGGAAGTAGTTTGATGGCTTAATTTCAACAATTAAATAGGCTTTATTAACAATTAATTGCAAAACATTATCTAAAGTTAAAATACGCTCTTTTGCAAATTCTTCACTAAACCAAGAACCGATTTCGTAATTTTTCAAGTCGTTCAAATCTGTTTGGTTGATAGATAAATCAGACTGCGAAGTTCTTGTTAAAAAATCATCATGAAAAGCGACAACTTCAAAATCTTTAGTCAAATGAACATCAATTTCAATAGCAGGAACTTTTAATTCTAATGCTTTTAAGTATGCGGCACGTGTATTTTCAGGAGCAGTTCCGGAAGAACCTCTATGCGCAACTATTAATAATTTATGACTGAACATATATTGCTTTATTGATAACATTTATTTTTCTATATTCCGCTTTGTTCTTTATAATTATTTTTTTAATTTTGAATGTTTTAATAAAAACAAAATTAAGTAAAATTTATTGCAAATGAATATTTACTAAATTAAAGTAACAAAAATTCAATTCGTTCGTTATTATATTTAAGAGGAATTGTATTTATTTAATTTAAAATTAAAAAAATTCAATGGGTTAAATTGATTTATGGGATTAACAAAAACTATTTCTTTAATAAAAAAAGCAAACCAACAGAACAAAACAGTGATTGAATTTACTGATGGCGAGAGTATCTTGTTAAATTTAGATATTGTTCTAAAGTATTCTCTTAAAAAGGGCGAAAAACTTTCGGAAGAGCGATATCAAACAATTATTGATGATAACAGTATCTTAGAAATTAAAAAAGTTGCTTTTAATTTTGCATCTCGAAGAGTTCGGAGCAAAAAGCAAATATTAGATTATTTGCAACAGAAAAATTACACACCGGAAGAAATTGATGCTTCAATTGACTTTTTAAATGAATATAAGTTAATTGATGATTTCAAATTTGCAAAAATTGCTATTCAATTTTATGCAAATAGAAAAAATTATGGGAAACACAGAATAGAACAAGAATTACTCAAAAAGGGCATTGAACAAGAAATCATAGACAAAGTCCTTAATAGTGCAATAGAAAACGATGAAGATGAAGAAAAAATTGCTCAAAGATTAATCGATAAAAAGAAAAAAAATATTTTAAGTAAAAAACCTACAAATCGTTATTCTTATGCCTATAACTTACTAAAAACAAGGGGTATTTCAAGCATAATAATTAGAAAAACGCTTGGTAAATTTGATTTTAAAGCAGACCAATTAGAAAATACTGCTGATTTTGAGTAAATTTTAAATTTACAAAATGAACAAAATCAAACTCATAATCGCTTTAGTTCTACTTTCCAGCATTGTTATAATTTCATTTTTAGTTTTTGATTATTATCAAAATGAGGACAATTTAGACCAAATTGAAATAACACAAGCTAACTCTATTATAACTACTATTAATTTAGATTTTCAACATACTCTTGAATCTAATCTTCAATTAGAAGATTTTATTATCAATGAGTTAAATACAGCAGCAGCTCTTGCCGACCATATTAATAATACTGGTAATCCAAGTTTAAAACAAATAAAAAGCATAGCCGATGAATTTGAAATTACAAATATTGAATATTTGGACAATTATGGGAACTTGCAAATTTCAAGTGCAGATTCAATTCATTCTAAATCGCCTTCAAACGAACTTCTTAATTATATAAATTATCTCAAAGATACGAATGTTTCTTATCTTGATTTAGGCACAATGGTAAATCCTTATACAAACAATACAATGTATTTGTTGTTACGAAAAAGAACACAATCCAAAGGTTTCATATTAATCGGTATTAAAAATCGCAATTTAATTGAATTAAGAAGAAGTTTTGGAATTGGTGCAAAAATTGCAGAATTTCTAAAAAACTCTGATATAAAATACATTATTTTACAAGATAAAAATGGTATTTATGCCGCATCAGATAACTATTTAGAAACTCCTTCAATTCAAAGCGATCCTTTTTTACTCCATTCCTTTTCTAATAAATCAATGGATACCAGATTTAGTCAATATCGTGGTCAAAAAGTATTGGAAATCATTAAGCCATTTTCTATTAATGATGATGAAATCCTTACTCGTATTGGGTTTAGTCTTGCTCAAATAGAAGAAGTTCGGCAAAGTTCTTCCGAAAGAATTCTGTTCGCAGCAATTTTAACTTTTGTGATTTTGATTGTTTTGATGTCCTATATTTTAACAAGAAAGAAACTTACTACATTAAATATTGAGCATTCAAAAATCAAAGCACATTTAAATTTTATTTTAAGCAATATTGCCGATGGAGTTATTGCATTAGATTCTGAAATGAGAATAATCGTTTTCAATGATGCCGTAGCTAAAACACTCAATATTTCTCAAAACGTTGCCTTAAATCAAGATTATTTTAACTTATTTAATATTGACTTGTTCAATGTGAAAGAAGCACTTACTACTAAAAAATCAATTTTATTAGAAAAAGTTAAATATATTACTACCGATTCAATTGAACGATTTCTGTCCTCAACTACAAACATCATCTTTAATGAAAATAGTCTCGAAACTATCATCATTTTAATTAAAGATATTACTGAACAATTAAAAGTTCAAAAACAATTAGAAGTTAAAGAACAACAATCTGTTATTGGAGAACTTGCATCAGGCATCGCTCATGAGATACGTAACCCTTTAAACGCAATTAATATTATAATTCAAAGATTTCAGATGGAATTTGAGGTCAAAACTAACGACGAGGAATTCCAGCGTATGCTCAGAATATTAAAAAATGAAATTCAAAGAATTAATAATATTATTGAGCAATTTTTAAGTTTTGCTCGCCCTCCCAAATTAAATTTTCAACGAGTAAATTTAAATGAAATAGTTGATGAAATTATTTTTCTGATGGAAAATCAAGCAAAACAATATAAAATTAATATATATAAAAATTACGAACAATATACTTTTTTAGAAATTGATGCAAATAAAATAAAACAAGTATTAATAAATTTAATACAAAACTCAATTGAAGCAATGCCTGATGGCGGAGATATTGTAATAAGCACACAACAAACTTTGGAACAAACTATTATTAAAATAACTGATAGCGGGAAAGGTATCCCAGAAGACAAAAAGAACAAAATATTTTCTTTATATTATACAACCAAAAAGAATGGCAATGGATTAGGTCTTGCAATTGTTCATCAAATTGTTTCTGAACACAATGGCGAAATTGTTTGTAATAGTTCTATAAATAAAGGAACAACATTTGAAATTACTTTACCAAACTCACATAATTTAATTTAGAGTGATTATGAGCAATTTATTACAAAATTTCAATATTTTAATTATTGATGATGAAGAAAGTCAAAGGACTTTATTAAATGATTTTTTGACAAAGAAGGGATTTAAAATTTTCACTGCGGCAAATGGCACAGATGGAATTGATATTTGTCAAAATAACAAAATAGATTTAGTTTTAACAGATTACCAAATGCCTGATATTACCGGTGAAGAAGTATTAGACAAAATTCAATTGATAAATCCTTTAATTCCAATTGTCATTATTACTGCTTTTGGAACAATACAAAATGCAGTAAGATTAATGCAAAAAAATGCTTATAGTTATCTTACCAAACCGATAGATTTATTAGAATTACTTGAATTGATAAGGAATTTAAAAGAAACTCAATTTTTAATTAAAGAAAATGAATTAATAAAGCAAACTTTGAGGGAGAAGTATTCTTTTGACTTAATTATTTCTAATAGTAGAGAAATGGAAGAAGTCATAAATACCGCCGGACGTGTAGCAAAATCAAAAGCACCAGTTCTTTTACGTGGAGAAAGTGGAACAGGTAAGGAATTAATTGCACGTGCTATACATTCTTCTTCCGATAGAGCAGACAAGCCATTTATTGTTGTTAATTGTGCGGCTTTGCCTGAAACTCTTTTTGAAAGTGAACTCTTCGGATTTGAAAAAGGGGCTTTTACTGGTGCAACTTCTTCTCGAGTTGGAAAATTTGAAGAAGCCGATAAAGGAACTTTATTTATTGACGAAGTTGGCGATATTCCACTTTCTATTCAAGTAAAATTACTCCGTACTTTACAATTCGGCGAAATTCAAAGGCTTGGTAATAATAAAATTATTAAATTAGATGTTAGAATAATTTCTGCAACTAATCGTAATTTAGAACAAATGATCCAAAACAATGAGTTTCGTGAAGACCTTTTTTACAGATTAAATGTTGTATCTTTAACTTTGCCTCCTTTAAAAAATCGCAAATTAGATATTCCTATGTTAGTTAAACATTTTATTGAATATTATTCTAATTTAAATAATAAAAAAGTAACTAATATTTCATCAGAAGCATTAGATACAATTATGAAATATGAATTTCCCGGAAACATCCGTGAATTAGAAAATTTAATTCAAAGGTCTGTTGTTCTAACACGTGATAATACTATTAAAGTAGAAGATTTGCCAAATTATCTTTTATCAAAAAGTAATCACGAAGACAATATTCTTAATGAAATAGAAGTTGGCGATTTAAACGAAAAAGTTGATAATTTAGAAAGAACTTTGATTTTTAAAGCTTTGGAAGAAACTAATGGTAACCAAACCAAAGCTGCCGAACTCCTAAATATTTCAGAAAGAACTTTAAGATATAAATTATCTAAATTTAAAAAATAAGAACCGACAATTTTGTCGTTTTGATTGTTTTTGCGACAAAATTGTCATACTAATTTGCTTAATAAAAAAACAAGATTTACGTTTTAAGATATTGATAATAAACGATATAATAAATAGTTAAAAATTTTGGTATAATTTTGGTAATATTATTTATGTCCTATTTGGAGGGCAAAAAAATGAAAATAAAAAATTATTTTGGAATTATCATCATTTGTATGCTATTTAACTTTGTGTTAAATTCAAATGCTTTTGGACAAGAGAATTTAGCACAAAATAAAGAAGCCGCAAAAAAAATTGAAAAGCAGTTACCAGTAACCGATACATCTAAAATAAATACTCCATCACAAAACTCAACAAATGATGTTTTTATTGATAAAGATGGTGATGGTATTAATGATAACCGATGCGGACGTGGAATGGGTCTGCAAAAAAATAATAGACAACATCAATGTATCCCAAATTCTAATTGTATGCCAAGTGGTCAAGGAAAACAAATGAGGCACGGAAAAAGAGGACCAAAAAAGTAAATTCCATTGCAAGTATTTTTTTTTAATTTGTGAAAATCTTCAAAATAAATATATAAAAATTATAAAATAACTAATCTCCTTTATAATTTAAAAATATATTGGCGGGCAGGATTTTCCCATTCATATAAATTTCAGGATTTACAACTTCACAAGTTACAAAACGAGTTCTAACACCTGCTTCTAAAAACATAGTCAATGTTCTTTCGTGTGCATTTTTCCATTTTCCATCTGTATGTTGGTCATAAAAGTCTTGACCATTTTGATGGATAATTACCTCGTCAATACCAGTTTGGATAATAGCACGGGCGCAATCAGCACATGGTGTCCAAGGAACGTATAATTTACATCCTTTTAAGACTGTGCCTCTTCGTGCGGCGTTATAAATTGCGTTCCTTTCGGCATGCTCTATCCAATAATATTTTTCACTATCCTCTCTGCTGGTTCTTTTTGCTTCTCGGTCAATTTCAACACCACGTGGCAAAGAATTATAACCAGTAGAAACAAGAACATTATCGGAATCTACAATAACAGAGCCTACGTGCGTCATTGGATCTTTGCTCCGCATTCCAATTAAATAGCATAACGTGATATAAAGTTGGTCCCAATCTGGTCTTTTCATCTTTATCTGTTTTTTTTAAGAATACAAAAATATGAAATTATTTGTAATAAAATGATATGGCTAACGCTTATCTGAATTTTTAATTCTTCAAAACTTATTCAGAATGACACATCATTATTTAAAAAATCATTTAAAAATTTTATTTTTTATTGATTTTTAATACTTGGGTTGTAATTGGTTCTATATGTTTAAGCAAAATTACCAAACATATTAAAATTGAAATATATGGATAATATTGCAAAGTAAATAAACCTTGGAAATTGTATTCACTAAAAATTTTATCAGAACGAATAAATAATATCAAAGGAACAAGAGTTGTAGCAAAGGCACTTTTAAAATGAACATCATCTTTAATAATTCTTGCTATTAGATAAAGCAAAAGCCATATAACTGGCACTAATGGCGCTATATAAAGGAATCCACCGAAGGCAGTGGAAAGTCCCCTACCACCTTTAAATTTAATAAAGACACTAAAATTATGCCCAATTACTGCAAAAAGTAAGGCAAATAAAGCACAATCAATTGAACCATTAAGAAATTTTGACAAAAATGCAGGGAGCAAACCTTTGCCCATATCAAGCAACAATACTGAAAGACCAATCCATTTTTTACCTGTTACTTCGTAACTATTTCTTGCCCCAATATTTTTTGAGCCTTCTTGTCTCAGGTCATATCCTGCAAATATTTTAGATAAAATTAAAGCAAAAGGAATTGAACCTATTAAATAACTAATTATAGCTATAAGTATCAATGATATAATCATTTTTTGTCTGCTAATTTAATTTGAAAAAACGATAATATTAATAAAAGAAAAAACAAGAAGTAAGCAATAGCAGAAGCATAGCCCATTAAATCTTCTTTGTTGAAAGCATTCTCAAATATATAATAAACCATTGTTGTTGTTGAATATAAAGGACCCCCTTTGGTCATTACAAAAATTTCAATAAACACTTGAAATGACTTTATTAAATCTATCATTAAAACAAAGGCTATTGTATTTCTTAAATTTGGGATAGTAATATAAATAAATTGTTGCCAGAAATTTGCCCCTGAAAGTTTTGCATTATCATACAAATCTTGCGAAATTGTTTGCATCCCCGCTAATATTAAAACCATATAATAACCAACGGACAACCATATATCCATTGCTATTATTGAATTTAACGCTGTCGATTTGCTGAGCAAAAAACCCCTTGCACTTGTATGAATATGCAAATATCTTAATAACATATTGATATAGCCACTTGGAGAATATAAATTTGTAAATATCAATGAAATCACAACAAGCGAAGTAATGGAAGGCAAAAAATATGATGACTGAAACAAATTCTTAAATCTTGTTATCTTATTATTGACTAACTCTGCTAAAATTAACGAAATAATTAATGTAACTGGAACCGTTATTATTGAAAAATATACTGTATTCCATAATGATTTCCAAAAAAGCTCATCTTGAAACATTCTTATATAATTTTGAAAACCTATAAAAGTCGT
>Ga0123519_10007551_pt1 | contig 16803 bp, 13 predicted proteins | sample YelNatPaOPRAMG02_FD_87396 | JGI IMG/M metagenome (GOLD analysis project Ga0123519, IMG submission 87396) | Hot spring microbial communities from Yellowstone National Park - Yellowstone National Park OP-RAMG-02 (version 2) | ecosystem: Environmental > Aquatic > Thermal springs > Hot (42-90C) ... | reverse complement strand
GCCAGGATAAGGCTTTTAAAAAGCTTACTTTTCTCCATACAGAAGAGTCGGTTGAGTCGGATACAGGACCAGATATTCATGATAAAAAATTGCTAAAGTCACCACACTTTTTAAGGAGGAGCCACGAAAATATTGACAAGTTTTATCTGTTGAGATAGAAAAATATTGTATCCTAAAAAAACTCTCTGGAGGGTATTCATGAGCAAATTAAACTGGCTGGACTGGCTTTGCTTCATCCTGGTTATCATTGGAGGGCTCAACTGGTTGCTGGTTGGGGCCTTCAGCTTTGACCTGGTCAAAGCAATATTTGGCGACATGTCCACCATTGCCAGGATTGTTTACATCCTGGTGGGCGTAGCTGCTCTGTATATCTTGCTTTTTATTCTTCCCAAGTTGGCAAAAAGAAAAGCAGCAGCGCCAGCGGCCTGATTCAAAAGAAAAAAGCTGATTTTAAGACTCGGGGCTCACCGAGAAGAAAGCAGGTATGCCCCGGGAGTCCGCTTGTCGGCAGAGCTAATCATCGCAAGACGGAAAACTCAGATCTGTGACCTGACAAGAGAGCCGGCCACACTTTTTATTACGTTTTTTTCTATAGGCCTTCAGGATAAAACAGAGCGTTCAGCAGGAACTTGTAGGTGCCGTGGCTCTGAGCCCGGTGCTGAGCCCGAATTCCGATTAGAGCAATATGCCCTTTTTTCAACTTCATATCTACCACTGCTGCTTTGCGGGCCAGATAGTCCTCACCGAGCAACCAGCCGCTCATCAGGATGCCATCTTCCGGATAATAGGCCACAACTTTTCTGTCCCATCCAACTGGCGGAGTCCAGGTATCAAAAGCCAGGCTCTGTGAAAAGACGGCAGCCACTTCTTCTGCTAATCCATAACCGAGCGGTGCTCCGTTATCAACTTTAAGCTTCAGAATGGAAGTCGGGCAGAAGAATTTCGTACGGTCTATTCCACTCAGAGCATTTCTGGCAGGTGCCTCAAGCTCCCTGATAGCTAATTCGCTGGCTTGATTCAGGGTGATCAGCATTCCACCTTCTTCCACAAAAGCCTTCAGAGCATCAATTCCTTCCTTTTCAATCCCGCCTTCGTACTCAGGAGGCATAGGAGCCATCATCCTGAAGAAACGAGCAAACTCAGATTGTTGAGAGGGACGACCGGTCTTGATCACATCCACACTCTCGCTGGCAAAGATGATCACATCAAACTTGGCTTTAAGGTTAATCTTCTTTTCAGCTGGAGATTTAGCTTCCTTGGCCGGTTTGAAATCGTTGTTATGGATAATGGTGTAAGTTATTCCGAGGTCATCCAGCATGTACCTGGTCCAGCCTTCATCCATGTTTCCACGCCACGACTGGTAAATAGCGATTCTGGGGAACTTGATTCCAGCCAGGTCCAGGCCAGTTACTTCTGCCAGCCCCTTTATCGGCACCGGCCATTTGCCCAGAAGGCTTTCCAGAGTCTTTCTGGTTTCAGCTGAATTTTTAACAATAAAAGCTCCGGCCGGCAGTTTACCGTCTTCTGTTTTTATTTCCGTCTTGGCTCTCCAGATTTCCGATTTGTTCTTTAGAAGAGCAAAAGCTACGGCATAAGAAGAATTCAATCTCGGGTCTAAGACCAGATAGGCGGAATCAGGCCCAGAGGCCTTAGGATATTCCACCTTATTGACCATGGTCAGGGGCACTTCAAATGGTTTATCAATCTGGTCGCAGCGCACTCCCATCTGCAGCGGCAGAGTCCAGGCAGCATTATCGTAGGGTGGAATCGGTGGTCCACCGGGATATTGTCTTAGGTCGGGGTATTTCTGTCTTTCAAGCAAAGCCCAGGCATAAGCCCGGTAGGGCTGAGCTGTCAGGACTACAAAGGAGCCTGCTGGGTAATACTTTCCGTCAGCGATAAAGTCTTTGGTTGCCTGGTGGACTTCCACTCCGCCAAACTGCAGGATTTCAATCATCTTGAGGGCGGTAAGATAATCCTCCTGGTCCTTGGAGATGACAAAGGCATAGGGTTGATTCTTCTCTCTGACCTCAAGGCTCTGCTTAGACATCAGGTAGGAATTGAAAAGAAAATCTTCTTTGTTCAGCCAGGCTGTTTTAACCAGACTCTTGGAAAGGGTCAGCTCGTAGTCCACGATGTCGCGCAGCCGCCACCAGCCACCCGGCCAGGGATCTATGAAATCCATGCGCTTTTCGTAATACTCATCAGGAACTTCAGTTGGCTCAATGTAAATCGGGCTGGCCACCTGGACCGAAGCCGCTTCGCTTAGTAGCCCGACTACGTTGTGGAGCCAAGAAGTGTCGTCGCAGGCTCCGATCCACCACCCGGTATAGCTACGGCCATGAACTACTCCTTTGTAACCATGTTTCTGCAGGTCATAAGCCATGTTGATGCCGCAGAGGTTAACGCTGCGCCAGAGCAGCGGATGAACATTCGGCAGAGGAGGGTCCATAAAGGGCGGAACAAAAATTCGGGCCCCGTTGGAACCCATCTGGTGTTCATCAATGTGAATCTGAGGAAACCAATCGTGATACAGAACTTTGGTTACAGCCCTGGTTTCGGCCAGGTTGAACATGAAGAAATCCCGGTTGTTATCATGGCCGGCATAATAATGATAAAGCCAGGGCATGTTGCTACCTTCATATTTAGTTCCGAGATACTTCCGGTACCAATCAACAACCATCTGGTTGCCGTCGGGGTTTATGGTTGGCACCAGCAGCAGGATGACATCCTTGAGGGCCCGGTTAACATCAAAGAAGCCTTTGCCGGTTACCAGGTCATAAGCCAGCTCCATGGACATCTGGGAAGCGGCGATTTCAGTAGCGTGGAGGCTACAGGTAATCAAAAGTATGGTCTTCCCTTCCCTGGCCAGTTGTCTGGCCTGGTCTTCGCTCAACCCGCGGGCCTCTTTCAGCTTCCGGGCTATTTCCCGGTAGCGGTCCAGACTCTTCATATTCTCTTCATCAGTGATAACCGCCATGATCATGTCCCGGCCCTGGGTGGTCTGGCCAATATTGACCACGGCCAGCTTCGGTGATTCCTTATCCAGCAGTTCAAAATAAGCTTTAATCTGGTTGTAATCAGCCAGCTTGCGGTCTTCCCCCACCCTATGACCTAAGAATTTATCCGGTGGGGTCTGAGCCGTAGCTACTGTAGTAAACAGAAAAGCAAAAAAGAGAATGATTGAAATTTTAATGGCTCTTCTCAATTTTAGACCTCCTTCTTAAATCAAATCTTACATTCAGATTTTTCGTTTTATCACTCTAAATTATTCCAGTCAATATATAAATTTCTAACTCAGAAGAACCCAGATGATTTTTTAAGCCTTGAAATGTGGAGATAATCATATTGTGGAGCGAGATCGACAAACCCAGACTGAGACGAGTTCGTTGCTAACCCCTTCGGCTATGCCTTAATTAGATTCAGGTCATATTCCAAATCGCAAACTGGGGAATCAAGAGTGATTCTGTCTATATAGTGATCCACCCTAATAAGATTGAGCTTTTTATCAAGAACTCCAGGTTCTTTTCTAATCTCTTGACTGCCTGATTAAAATCATTCTCAAGAGCTGGATAGCAGCCATTGCAGTTGAAGCCACATAGGTCATGGCCGCAGCTTTAAGCACCGAGCGGGCTCCGTTTAGCTCTGCTGAATTCAGGAAACCTCTTTCTTTGAGAATGATCAAGGCCCGTCTGGAAGCATCAAATTCCACAGGAAGGGTAATCACTGTGAAGAATACTGCTGCTGTAAACAGCAAGATTCCTAAATCCATCAGGACTTTAGCTCCACCTCGGTTGAAAATCAGACCAATAAAGAAAAGAGGGAAAGCCAGGTTTGAACCCAGGCTGGCTATCGGATAAAAAGCGTTCCGTAAGACCAGAAAAGAGTACCTCTGAGCGTGTTGAATGGCATGCCCAGCTTCGTGGGCGGCTACTCCCAGGGCAGCGATAGAAGTGCTCTGATAAACGCTGTCCGATAGCCGCAGAACTTTTTTTCTCGGGTCATAGTGATCTGTAAGATGACCCGGCACTCGTTCTATACGAACATCATTCGCCGGACTGTATCGGAGAATTTCCCCTGCCGCTTCTGCCGCGGTCAACCTGGAGACAGAAGAAACCTGGCTGAAGCGGGAAAACGTAGATTTAACTTTGCTTTGAGCATAGAGGGCAAAGATAAGGGCTGGTATCAGCAGCCAGAAGGTATAATCTAAATAGAACATCTGTTCTTCTCCTGTCTAATGAATTTTAGCTGAAAACATAAAACTCGTAAATAGTTAGAAGGGTCCAAAAAATTAAGACATTGCTGCTTATATTGATCAAACAAAAAAATTTAACTTATACATAACAAAAAAAGATATTAATCTCATTCTTTCTTACTTAGTCAGTCTTGGAGCTTATGAATGGCTGCTGGTCCGGCTCAGCTCTCAAGCACCTTTATCGCCCGGTCAATGTTGGAAACATCCATGATTACGGCAATTTTTTCCGCGGTCTGACTTAAGGTTCCGTAGCAGTACTCAATGTTAATCCCTTCATCACCAATCTTGGTAGCCACTTCTCCCAAAGCGCCTGGTTTATTCTCCAGATGGATTAAGAGCACATCTCGTAGTTCAGTGGTGTAGTTAAGCTTATTCAATACTTTGACCGCCTTACTCAGGTTCTTGGTATAGATTTTGGCCGTGTCCTGGAATACACCTATGGCTTCAATGTTTATCTCGTTCTCAGCCAGCTGCCCCAGCATTTCCCCCAGAACAGAGGGTTTGTTTTCCAGGATAACAAAGATTTCTGTAATTCTTTCAAATTCCATCACTCCCTCCACTAAAGTCTCATTACTCCCCTTTAAATTTCTTACTATTCTTATTTATCTCAGAACACAAAATATTTCAACTCTTATTTTAGCCAAGGAGATAAATGGCATAAGTGGCGTCACTAAAACAGAATATACTTCCCATTATCTGCGCACCGAATTTAAGCCCTAAGAATTTCAAAAAACTGTCCCGGAGGCAAAGACTTTTAGGGCCGATTGACCCGCCTCTAGCAGCTCAGTTCTTTAAAAAATCTTTCCAGGATTCAGTATCCCGTTGGGGTCCAGACTTTGTTTAATTTTTTTCATCGCCTGAATTTGGGCGCTTTCCAAAGAGAGCCCTAGATAATTCTTCTTGTAAAGGCCGATGCCATGCTCGCCCGAAATAACTCCCCCCCGGGCTGCCGCATCCTTAAACAACTCCTGCCTGGCTGCTTCCAGCTTATCTTTAATTTCATCCAGGTTGAGCGGCACCATCTGACCGTTTTCGTACCTGGCTTTCATCAGATGGGAATGAACATTCCCGTCGCCAGCATGGCCAAAAACAGGCAACCACAGGTTATACTTTTTGGCCACTTCCTGAATTTTTCTAACATGCCCAGAAATCTCTGAACGCGGAACACAGATATCAAGAATATCTACGGTCTCTTTTTTTATAGCTTCATAGATTTCTGAGCGAATCTTCAAGACCTCATCCTGCTTAGAAGGAGTATCAGCCACAAAGACATCTATGGCTCCATTTTCCAAGACCACATCGGCTATCTGATCTGTGAGACGGCCCAGGTCATCTTCGGATGGCGAATCAACAATAACCATCAGGTGGACTTCTCCCTGATGAGTGGGCCAATTGAGATTCAGATAGCGTTCGCTCAGGTTGATAACATCCAGGCCGACAAACTCCACTGCCATGGGCACAATGCCCTTTTCAAAAATCAAAGGAACATTATCAATGGCCTGTTCAATGCTGTTGAAAGGAATGACCATGGTGCGGAGAAAAGTCGGCCGGTTCATCACTTGGATTATGGCCTTAGTTATAATTCCAAGGGTTCCTTCAGAACCGATAAATAGATTTACCAGGTTATAACCGGTAGAATTCTTTACCAACTTTCCGCCCGGATGAATTACCTGACCATCAGCCAGAACCACTTCCAGGCCCCGGACATAATTTCTTATGCTCCCATACTTGACTGCCCGACTGCCGCCGGCATTGGTAGCAATCATTCCTCCAAACATAGCTCCTTCGTCTCCCGGATGGGGCGGAAAATAGAAGCCTTCTTTCTCCACGGCCCGGATAAACTCGCCGAGGGTAATTCCAGCTTCCACCACAGCTAATTGATTCTTCCGGTCCAGCTCCAGGAATCGGTTCAGGCGTTGCATGGACAGCACTATTCCCCCATAAACAGGGACACAACCACCGGCTAGGCCGGTTCCCCCACCCCGCGGGGTTACTGGAATCTTATTTTCGTCAGCCAGTTTGAGTATGGCTGAAACCTCTTCGGTACTGCCTGGTCTGACCACGACCTCGGGCGCACATCCTGGCAACTGGCAGACATACTCATCATAGGTATAACCGCAAATTTCCTCCTGGCAGGTCAGCACATTATTTTCACCGCAAATGGTAATCAGATTTTTCAAAAAATTCTGGTCAATTTTATTGTACATTTCCTTTACCTCTTTCTGATTTCATTCAAATAAATCATTATTATAACCAAACTCAGTCAGAGCCTCCTAAATATACACCTGACGATTCTACCATCTCGTTCTCCCAGATTCTCCAGCATAGCTAAATTTGCTAATCTCACTGCGGTTCAAAATTGCTTTTTCTAAAGCCTTTTAATCTCGTTTTGACTGACTGAATCTGGTTGAGAAATAACCTTTCTGCAAAAGCAAGTTTATTTAATGCCATCTGACAAAATGAGCTATATATTTAAACTGACGATTTAACAGCTTCTACTATGGCTTTAGCATCAATTCCATACCTAGAGAGAAGTTCCTCAGGCTTGCCGGAGCGCGGCAGCTCCCGAATGCAGAGATGTTTCCAATGGCTTTTTTCAGGCAACACCAGAGCCACTGCCGTCCCCAGCCCACCCTGCTCAAAGTGATCTTCAACCACAACTACCCGGCCGCCTGTCTCTGAAGCAGATCTTATTATTGTCTCGGCATCTATGGGTTTTACGGAGTAAGCATCGATCACTCTGATATTGATGCCTTCATTCTTCAGAAGCTCATAAGCTTTGAGGGCTTCATGGTCAGTAATGCCGGCACCGATCACTGTAACCACATCATTTTCGCTCTGGCGCAAGACTTTAGCTCCGCCGGGAGGAAATTCTTCTTCTGCTGAATAAAGAATCGGGGTGGCCGGCCTAGTTGTCCTGATGTAAGTTAATCCTTTATATTTGGCCGCCTCTTTAACACATTTTTCAGCGCAAATGGCATCTGAAGGATAAAAGACCAGACAATCAGGAATCGGCAGAAACATAGCTAAATCTTCCAGCCCCATCTGCGATGGCCCATCTTCTCCGATGCTCACCCCAACATGAGAGCCACAGAACTTGATGTTGGAGAAAGAATAAGCAGCCATTCTAATCTGGTCATGAGCCCGGGTCAGAAAGGCGGCAAAGGTAGCCACAAACGGCAGAAAACCCTTGGCTGAAAGCCCCATAGCCATGCCAACCATATTCTGTTCGGCTATAAAAGATTGAAAAGAGCGCTGGGGAAAAGCCGCAAAAAATCTATCGGCATAAGTTGAATTCTTGACATCGCCGTCAATAACAATAACCCTGTCATTCACCTTGCCCAATTTTTCCAGGGCAATTCCGTAAGCTAAGCGAGTAGCAGTTTTTTCTTTATAAGCCGGTAGCTCAAAATCAAAGGAATCTTTCCACCTTGGAGTTTTGCCTTTTTCCCGGCTCTTCACATATTTTCTGGACTCCACCTCAGGCATCGGCCCTAATTCAGCCAGAGCTTTTTCCAGTTCTTCTGGCTTAAGAGGCTTGCCATGCCAGCCGTTTTTGTCCTCAACAAAAGAAACGCCCTTGCCCTTTGTTGTCCGGGCTAATATAACTTTGGGCTTAGGACTTTTTCTGGCCGCGGCTAAGGCCTCCAGAATTTGATCAATCTTATGACCGTCAACCCGATAGACATCCCAGCCAAAAGCCTGAAATTTTTTGGCATATGCCCTCAGGTCATGCTGGTGCATGGTTGAGTCAGATTGACCGAGGCGGTTAACATCTACGATTGCTACCAGGTTAGAAAGACCCAGCTCCCGGCCGGCATTGGCTGCTTCCCAGACTGCTCCTTCAGCGCATTCCCCATCTCCCATCAGGACAAAAGTTCTGGCTTTTACTCCAGCCAGCTTCTGAGCCAGGGCCAGACCAACTCCCACTGACAGCCCCTGACCCAGTGAGCCGGTTGCAGCTTTAACCCAGGGCATTCTCGGTGTGGGATGTCCTTCCAGGTCACTACTGATTTTTCTCAGGTCCAGAAGAGATTCCTGAGGAATGATTCCAGCTTCAGCATAAGCCGCCCAGAGAATCGGAGCCGCATGCCCTTTGGATAACACAAATTCATCATTTTCCCAGGCGAAGGGGTCCTTGAAGTTGTAGCGCATCTCGTGAAAAAAGAGGCAGGCCATGATCTCTGCTGCTGACAGGCAGGTGGTGGGGTGACCCGAGCCGGCGGCTGTGGTCATTTTCAGAGAATGAATTCTCAAACGTTTGGCTATCTTTTCCAGAACAGATTTGGATGGCATAAATTAACTCCCTTTAAGATTAAGCTTTTATTATATTGGTAAAAGAGACTACTCTCAAGAAAATTTGCTTTATAATTTCAAAAATTTTTCATCAGGCAGAAAAAAATTCCAGCCAGGAACCTAGGTTTTATTCTGAACTTCTTTCACTCGCCCATCTTAGCCAATAACCCTCTAGCCCTGACCTGCTTAAACATGCGGAAAAAGAAAAACAGAGCCAGAGTGAGATAAATAAAATTCAGACTGAAAGCCTTAAGCAGCTGCTCGGCAGGAAAAGCTTTCTGAAAAATTATGGCTCTCATCCCCTCAAAAACATAAGATGCCGGAATTATCATGGCCAGCTTCTGTAGAAAACTGGGTAGGACTGAAACAGGATAAAATACCGCCGATATCGGCTGGAAGAGAAAAGCCACACCCCAGGCCAAAACTTCTGCCTGCTGCCCAAATCTGAGGATCAGACCTGTGGTCAAAATTCCTATTGACCACCCCAGGATAACGAGACTTAACATAAAAGGCAAAAGATAAATTCCAATTATGAACAGGTTAAAAGAATACAAAATCCAGGCCAGCAAGGAGCTTATGAGAAAAACCACGACCACCTTGAACACGGCCACCAGCATCAGCGAAACCAAGTACTCTCCTATGGTTAGGGGGCTGACAAACAGATTCAGAAAATTGCGAGCCCAGACTTCTTCCAGAAAAGAAACAGAAATTCCCTGCTGCGACCTGAAGAGGATATCCCAGAGGATTAGAGCGCCCAGAAAAATGCCCAGAAAATTCGGAGCAGATTTTCCTTCGGCTGATAGTTTGGTGATATAAAGACTGACAAAACCCCAAACCAAGAGGTCTAAAAGGGGCCAATAAAATATCTCAACCAACCGGGTCAGGCTGCGACGGTAAAGATAGATGTGCCTTAGAAACATGGCTGAGATGCGATGTATTTTCACAGCCGCACCTCCCTGGCAACCTTTAAGAAAACATCTTCCAGGTCTTCACCCCGGAATCTGGCAATTAAATCTTCTGGAGTCCCCCGGGCAATAATCTCGCCATGATGTAGAAACAAGAGCCGGTCAGAAATCTGTTCCATTTCCTGCATATTATGCGAAGTATAAAAAATGGCCATTCTTTTAGTCCTCTTCATTTCCAGAAGATAAGTACGGGTGCGGTCGGCGATGTCTGGGTCCAGGCTGGCCGTGGGTTCATCCAGAAGCAAAATTTCCGGCTGATTGATAAAAGCTTTAGCTAAATTCAGCCTGGTCATCTGGCCTGATGATAAGGTCCTTACGGGACGGTCGGCGACCTCCTTCAACTCAAATTGTTCTAACAGCTCATTGATCCTGGCTTTAGCCTTTTTTACTCCATATAGCCTGGCGAAAACCATCAAAGATTCTCTTAAAGTCAGAGAATAAGGCATGGCTACATAAGTTGAAGAAAAATTCATTCGGGTCAGGATTTTCTCTCTCTGCCTGGGCTTAGCCGGATTCAGACCAAAAATGCTGATTTCTCCAGAGGTAGGCGAAGTCAAGCCCATCAACATATGAATAATTGTAGTCTTACCCGCTCCGTTTGGTCCGAGCAAACCCAGAATTTCGCCGGGATAGAGCTCAAAAGAGACTTTTTTTACTGCTTGAAAAGAATTAAATGATTTTGAAAGGTCTTTTACGGATAACAAAGGAGTATCAGCCGGCCACATTCTAACCCTCACTGCATATAACTTTAAGACAAAAAAGATTGAGATAAACTATATCAAAATGATAGGAATTTGTCCATCCAACCGCAATCAAAACCTGACCCTGGGCAGGAAGAGCTTTTCGTACATAGCCAGAGCGTAACTATCAGTCATGCCGGCGATAAAATCAGCTACCCTTCTTTCCAGTGGATCCCCTTTCGGGTAATCTTTAACCATATCACCAGGATTCTGCAAAAGATATTCGTAAAGCTCCTTGATCACTTTTCTGGTCTTAATCAAATCACCCCTGGCCGCAGGATTCAGATAGACCTGATCATAAAGAAAATCTCTGAGGTCCAGCAGAGCCTGGTAGATTTTCGGACTCATAGAAATTTTCTCCAGACCATTTTTCAAGCTGCTTTCCACCACATCCATTACCAGACGATCAATCCTGGTGGCGTGAAGCTTGCCCAGGATATCAGTCAGTTTAGCAGGAATACTCTCCTCCTTTATTATTCCAGCTCTAAGAGCATCATCAATGTCATGATTAACGTAGGCGATAACATCTGAAATCCGGACTATCTGCCCTTCCAGAGTAGAGGGCATTTCTTCCGGCTCATCGTCCAGTATTTCTCCCCGGCCTTTGGAATGTTTAACTATTCCGTCGCGGACTTCAAAAGTCAGGTTAAGTCCTTTGCCCTCATACTCAAGCTTGTCAACCACCCGCAGGCTCTGTTCAAAATGACGGAAGCCGCCGGGCAACAGCTCATCAAGCGTCTCCTCGCCGGCGTGGCCGAAGGGGGTATGGCCCAGATCATGCCCAAGAGCGATAGCTTCAGTCAGGTCTTCGTTTAGCCGGAGAGCCCGGGCTATGGTTCTGGCTATCTGCGATACTTCCAGAGTATGGGTTAACCGGGTCCGATAATGGTCGCCGAATGGCGAAAGAAAGACCTGGGTCTTATGCTTAAGCCGGCGAAATGATTTGCAATGGATGATGCGGTCGCGGTCGCGCTGAAAGGCAGTGCGCAAAGGATGGGGCGGCTCCGGTCGCTGTCTCCCTTTGCTCCTGGAACTCAGACAAGCTCGGGGCGATAGATTATTAATTTCGGTCTCTTCAATTTGCTGTCTGATATTCACTGCCCTCTCCTCCCTGATCATTACTCTCAATTTAATAAATAAGAACGATTTTGGCAAGTCTTCTTTCCTTGATGGCCATGACAAAAGTTTCCTTGAGCCACGGATGAGGTTTCATTATAATTCTTGATGTCCTATTTTAATTGGTAGCAACTGTGAGACTATGAACAATTCCAGTTATGATTACATTAAAGAAAATGTCAGAAATCTCTTCCGGGAATTACCGCCAGGCATAGAATTGGTCGCGGCAGCCAAGCAGCAGACCCCGGAGAAGATTTTGGCAGCCATTGAAGCCGGCATCAGAATCATCGGAGAAAATTATATCCAGGAAGCTGCTGATGCTTTCCAGGTGATAGGCCGGAGTGTCAGCTGGTCATTCATCGGTCACCTTCAGAAAAACAAAGTAAAAAAAGCGGTGGAAATATTTGACCTGATTGAAACTGTGGATTCTGTAGAGCTGGCCGAAGAGATAAACAAAAGATGTCAGGCAGGAAAAAGAGTTATGCCGGTGTTGATTGAAGTTAACTCTGGACGCGAGCCCCAGAAATTTGGTGTTCTTCCGGAAAAAGTTGAAGAACTGGCCCGGGCGATCATCGCCCTTCCCAACCTCAAGCTCTGTGGCCTGATGACCATGGGTCCTTTTGAGGGCAATCCAGAAGAAGCCCGTCCTTATTTCCGGGAAACAAAAATAATTTTTGAACACCTTAAGAGCCTTAACCTGCCCGGAGCGGAACTAACCATACTATCTATGGGCATGACTAACTCTTACCGGGTGGCAATTGAAGAAGGGGCAACCAGAGTGAGAATCGGGACCAAGATCTTTGGCCCCCGTCAATAAATTAATTAATACAAGGTGGTGTCAATGAAGAACAGGTGGCTTGTAGTCCTCGGAGCTCTCATAATTCAGGTCAGTCTGGGAGCAGTCTACATCTGGAGTGTCTTCCAGACTCCTCTGCTTACTCATTTTCCGTCCTGGAAAGAAACCCAGGTGACTCTGCCGGCACAGATTATTCTGGCCTGTTTTGCCATAGCAGTTATAATTGCTGGTCGGATTCAGGATAAACTCGGCCCTCGGCCGGTAGCCACAGCCGGAGGCCTCATGCTCGGCTTAGGATTAATCCTGGCTAAATTTACCGCCATCTTTCCGGCTTCCACTGCTTTGGTCTGGCTGATAACTACCTATTCGGTCCTCGGTGGATTGGGAATTGGAGCTGCTTATGTTTGTCCAATCGCCACCTGTGTTAAATGGTTTCCCGATAAGAGAGGATTGATAACCGGTTTAGCAGTAGCTGGATTTGGAGCCGGGGCTTTCTTCTTTGCCCCTCTGGCCAAAGCTTTGATTACTGGAGGTCCTTATCAGCTCTTTGGCCAGAGCCTTTTTTCCTTGCCCGGAGTTGGGCTATTCAATACTTTCCTGGTCCTTGGTTTGATTTTTCTGTTGACCATCACCCTTGGAGCCAGATTCTTGAAAAACCCCGAGCCTGGTTATAAACCCGAAGGTTGGAATCCCCCCTCTCCATCTAATAGAACCAGCAATTCAAAAGCTGAATTTTCACCCGCAGAAATGTTCCGGACCGCTCAGTTCTGGTTATTGTGGACAGTATATCTGACTGGTTGTGCGGCGGGCCTGATGATCATCATGAAAGCCTCTCCCATCTGGCAATCTTTCGCTCTGTCCAGTCTAACTGGGACGGTTGATATCACCAAGCTTAGTCAGATTACATCGGCCGGGGCTTTGGCTGTGGCCATTCTGGCCATTTTCAATTCGCTCGGCAGGATTGCCTGGGGGAAAATATCAGATATGACCGGCCGCAAAGCTGCCCTATTTTCCATGTTTTTAATCTGCGGTCTTACCATGCTGGCTTTTAATTCATTTAAGCAATACGGCCTTTTTCTTTTAGGGATTTCTCTGGTCGGGCTGTGCTTCGGCGGATTTCTGGCGGTTTTCCCGGCTGTCACGGCTGATTTCTTTGGCACTAAACATTATGGGGCTAACTATGGCTGGATGTTCAGCGCCTATGGTGTAGGCGGGCTGCTCGGTCCCTACCTGGCTGCCGGCTTGATGAAAACCTCGGCCATAATCAGAATAAGAGAATTGGCTCAAGGCCGGGAAGAAGCAGTTAAATCATTGGTTGTCGGCGATTATCGCCAGGCTTTTCTGGTGGCCGGGATTTTGTGTCTGCTGTCCACAGTGGCTTTGTTTTTTCTGAAAAAACCAGTGGTCAGTTCAAAAACACAGCCTTAACTTATAGCTACCAGAATTACTGCTTTCTTTGCCTCAATTTTGTTCAGCCTATAAAAGCCATCCTCATTTCTCATCTTCCGGCCCTGAGACTTCCTCCTCAGTCGGGGGCATTTCTGACTCTCCTTCTATAAGCTCAGCTTCGGCCTGAATGACTCCAGCTTCCAGCATCTCAGGTTGAACTTGCTTTTTAATGGTTTCAATCTGGCGCAAAGGCTTTTCCAACTGATTTTTCCTGGTTGAGTTTAAGGACTCAAATTCTTTCTGAGCTTCTTCAATTTTTTTGCCCATCTTTTCCAGGGATTTAACAAAAGCCTGCCATTGTTTATAGAAAGAGTCCAGCAGGTTTAATATCTGACCCGCAGTGTTCTGCAGGTTGAAATTTTCCATGGCCTGACGGATGATGGCTAAAACCGCATACAGAGTAATGGGAGAGCAAAGGATAACCTTTTTCTTCAGGGATTCATCCAGAAGCGAGGGGTCATTTTCGTTGATGAAAGCATAGACCTGCTCGTTGGGAATAAAAACTAAAACATAGTCCAGAGTATTATCTTCAGGGTTGATGTAATCCCTGGTGGTAACTTCTTTTATCCGGGCCCGGACGTCTTTCAGGAATTGTTGTTTATAGTTTTCTCGCTCTTTGTCTCCGGCTGCTTCTAAATAATGCAGATAATTATCAAGAGGAAATTTGACATCCATGTTAATTTTGCGGCCCTGAGGGAGGAAAAAGGTATAATCCGGTCTGGTAGGAGCCGTTACTCCCGCACTTTGCTTTTGATAATTAAATCCCTCCACAAAACCCATAAGCCGCAGAATGTCCTCAGCCATTCGCTCGCCCCACTGGCCACGGGCCTTGGTGCTGGCCAGGGCCTGCCTCAGCTTCTCGGTGGTTTCCTGAAGCTTGCTGGTTTGTTCCAGAGTCAGATTCAGCTGCTTTTCTAACTGACCAAATTTCGTGGCTCGGTCCTTTTCAAATTCGGTGATTATTGTCTGAATCTTGTAAAGGTCAACTTTCATTCCTTCCAGAGTCTGGTCTATGAGTTTCTTTTTGCCTTCCAGTTCCATTTCTCCCGACTGAGTCTGTTTGCTCAGAACTTCGTTAGCCACCTTTAAGAATTCTTCAGTATTTTTTTTCAAAGCTTCCAGGGAAAGAGCACCGAAGGCATCCTTGACTCTGCCCAGCAATATTTCAAGTTCTTGGGTTTTCTGTAACTGAGTCTGGTTGACTAATTCCTGAGCCAGTTCCTTGGCACGCTGTCTATGCAAAAAATTAACCAGAAGGACGAGTAAAGCACCAAAAACAGCTCCTAAAACAAAAGCAATCAAAAAATCCATCAATCATCTCCTCATTCAGATAAATTGAGGTCATTATCATTATTGTCAGAATTGCCAGAGGATGAGCCAGAGACACCAGGTTCATCATCAAATTCTGTTCCTTCAGCAACCCGACGTTTTTCTGCTTCTTCCACGGCCCGGTCTACTTCTTCATTAAAGTCAGGCCCCAGTTCTTCACCCATTTCCCGGCCGAACTTTTTCATCCAGCGGGCCAGGCTTTTCGGGTCTTTCTCATCCAGACCACCCAGCAGGGAGGGGTCAGCTAAGCTTTCCAGCCGGCTTTCTTCAGACCTGAGCACGGCAATCCTGGAAATAAGTCTGACCAGTTTATGGCTGCCACAGTGCTGGCAGCGCGGCTCTAAAGCCGAATTTATGGATAAAAGAAGAAAAGAGGATTTTTTCCCACATTCCTGACAGCGAAACTCATATATCGGCATGCCTCACTCCCCTCCTGTTCCGCTCTCCTTTATTAGATTATAATCTATCTAAAAAAACCATTTTTATCAATTCTTGGAAGAATTCCTGTTTCAGCTGCGGTTGTTTTAGCCCTCAGTCAGATTAATTTAAATTACGGAAGGACCAGATTTTATTTTGGCCCGCCTTATCTTCCAAACTTTTTTTAATTTTAAGCTGCAGCTCCTTTATATTTCGGCTTTTATTTCTCAATGGCTGCTTTCTGCTGATTAACCCTAAAGAAAAACCCCGGTTCAAATTTTGGTCTCCGGTCAAATGTATAAACCCCGTTGACTTCCTGCTCTATGTCATAAAGCTGGGTGTAGCAGAAGCCAGCTATTTTGGGGTTAAACAACAGAGCTTCAGTCAGGTCTTTATACCGCTTCAGGAATTCCTCTTCCGAACGGGGCCTTTCACCGTAGCCCCAGGCTTTTTCATCCCGCTGACCCGGGTTCCACCAGATTCCCCCGTACTCACTGACAAAATTGGCTTGACTTTTTTTCTGCTGCAACTTATAAAAAAGAGGGGGAAAAAAGAATGTACAGCTAACCTAAAAACGCAATTTTTATATTTATTTTGAAAACATGAAAGGAGGGAAAAAATGTTTAGTCTAAGAACCTTGAAAATGGTGCCGATTCTTTTAGCGGCTACGGTCTTCTTACTTCTCCAAGGTTCGGGACAAGTGTCACTCAAGAGCAAACCTGGGCAGGAAATCTACGCAAGAGCTACCAACCAATCAAACATCATTCAGGTCACAGCTATGGAAAAAATTCGGCTTTTTCAGCCGGGCGAACTCATCAGTTTGTGCGATTTGGAAGGTCAGATGTATGGGGCAGGAAAAGGGCGAGTAGTGGCCCTCGGAGAAGATGGCAAAATCACTAAGAGCTTCGTTACTTCAATTGACAAGCCCTCTATTTCTGCCCATTCTGCGGCGACGTTGATAATTGGGGACACCGGAAAGAAAGTTCTGTTTCTGATGAATACCGAATCCGGGAAAATGAGCGAGTTGCTCCGGCTGAGCAGTGTGCGTGATTCAGCTCAGAATCAATATCCTGAAGCCTCATTGCTTGAGACCGGCGAATTGATGAGTGTTGCTTCTAATGGCCATCAGGTTTTTGTGGCAATCGGTGCAGGGTATTCTAGTGCCATCTTCAAGATAGATCCGGCAACAAAACAAATAGTCGGCCGCAACTGGGCTCCGGGGGCAGATCCAACAGCAATGGCCTTTCATGAGGGCGGCCTCTATGTTCTGGTGGGCAACGGTAGGCAGGTTAGAAGGTTTACCGAGAGCCTGGAAAGAAGCCTCGATAGAATAGACCTCCCGGTATCCGAAGCCAAAGGCCTGGCTATCCGCAAGGACGAGATACGCATCCTGACCGATAATGCCACAAGCGTTGGAAGGTTTAGAATACCAGTTTCATC
>Ga0123519_10007542_pt1 | contig 16817 bp, 9 predicted proteins | sample YelNatPaOPRAMG02_FD_87396 | JGI IMG/M metagenome (GOLD analysis project Ga0123519, IMG submission 87396) | Hot spring microbial communities from Yellowstone National Park - Yellowstone National Park OP-RAMG-02 (version 2) | ecosystem: Environmental > Aquatic > Thermal springs > Hot (42-90C) ... | reverse complement strand
TCGCTAGTCTCGGCGTGATATTCCACGTATATTGCCGTGTCCCAAGTCGGGTTTAGGCTTGGGATGTTTTCAAAGGCCGGGTATTTACTCTTCGCACTCCGAAGCAAGTCAAGTGCTTCTTTGCTGAAAAACTCGATCGCAGCAGGCTTTGATTCTATACGTGGCACATCGCCAACATTCTCGCCCCGGGCTGCGCGAACTAGCCTCAGCGCTGCTTCTTCACTGGGGAGAAAAATAGTAAGTCCCTGGCGAGCCTGCGGCATTGGGATCAGAAGCAAATCTGCTTCAGCGACGACGCCAAGGGTGCCTTCCATACCTATGAACAGATCGATGAGGTCCATATTTTCGCGAACGAAGTATCCAGCAGCGCACTTCAGGTTCGGCTGATTGTAACTTGGCAGAGTCCCTCGCAACGTACGACCAGACTCGGTCGTGAGCTCGAAAGACCGTCCTTGCGCGTAGTTGACGCCTCTTTCGATACACAAGACATCTCCGTCTGCCAGTACTATACGCAGGCGGTTAATCCAGTTGCGAGTCGGACCATATCGGAAAGTCAAAGCTCCAGAGGCGTTAGCCGCTATCATCCCGCCGATTGATGCGCTGGTTTCCGTTGGGTCTGGTGGAAAAAACCAACCCAGCGGCTCGATCTTTTCCCTAACTTCGCTCAACAGTGTTCCGGGCAGCGTTGTAATGCGGGCTTGATCCTTACAAGTCTCAATATTACCCAGCGACTTCATTCGGCTGAGGTTCAAAATGATTCCGCCGTGCGGGACCGCTCCCGCGACTATGCCAGTCCGGGCACCCTGCACGGTTACTCTTGTCGCAGATTTGTTCGCTTCGCGAAGGACTTCGCTTACCTCTTCTTCGCAGGTCGGGAACGAGATAAACTCAGCGGTTCCAACGCTGCGAGACTCATCTCGCAGGTATTCTTCGTAATCCGGGGTGAACGTCATCAAGAGATTGGAAGTAGTTGCCAATGCGGACCTCAAAAGTACTAGTTATCGGAGCCTGATATATGCGATTTCAACATTCGAGTTCGGCTCGGAGTTCGGGTCGATTCGAATTTGACCTATCTTGCCTTGCCATCTTTTGTTTTGTGACATATCTATAGTATAAACATGCCACTTACCGTCACCAAATACGGGAAAACGAATGCTCTTTTCCTCCGACATAACGCCTCTGGGCTTCGCGAAAAATACCTGACCCTGAGTGCCTTTGTCCATTCGCATCTTAAACTCAAGGATCTTATACTTTGCCGCGTCTATATTGAGTGTCGGAGAATAGAAAGCTGGGTCGTTATTAAGCGCTACTGCACGCATAACTCCATCGGTGAATTTCAAATCAGTCATATTCCCAACAGTCCAAACTTGGTCAGCAGCATCTGCAAAATTCCACGCTGTCCGAGGTTCGCGCTTTGGGATATCGTAAGGACCTAGCCCCACATCGGCAGGCACCACAATTTCCGGCGCGGTGCTCGTTGGCGCAAAGACTTGTCGCACCGCCTCCAGATAGTCAAAACCGTATTCCGCGTGTGGTTCGATATAGTCGCCTTCGCCGAATTCGTTCCACGCTTCCAAAAAGACCAGTTTTTTATCACCAGGTTGCGCATGACGTGGGTCATCAACAAAAGTCTTTGCATTTTCAAGCATTCGCTTCCAGAGTTCCGGGGTTTTTCCAGTACGAACCAAAGAATTGTAGCCGTGCCATGGGCGGGCGTCCCAACCTGCCTCGCATACTGGAATATATGGTACTGCGCTCGCCTCCGCAATCTGACTCCAATACTCTTTGTAACCTTCCACCATCCACTCATATGGGGCGATTCGTTGACCCCTGCTGCCTGCGGACGGATAGTTATAACCCGAAAGAGCGTCGTAACCTTCCCGTACAAGCCGGTTCACACGATCCTTGCCAGGGTACGTGCAACCCACTAGGAAAAGCCCTCCAACCCCGGCTTCCTCGCACATTTTCCGCATTTTGTCAAGCGCTACACGCACAGCTTCTGAGCCCATATCTTGGGTTAGGCGGTCTGGCGAGAAGATCACGACTACATTCTTACCATTGATTTTCAGGTAGTTCGGCCTTTTGAAATAGTTCTCGATCCAATAGCGCGTGACATTCAAGCAGTCTTCTTCCGAAGATGTTTTGTCCGGGTTGTGGTTTGCCCACAACAAGCAGAATTTCATCTTGTCGCCGTATTTGCTTTTCAGGAATCCGTCGTGTAGCGCATGTTCCAGTTGGCGCCTGCCCCGATCCCAATACCAATCATAAATGAAGAACCCAATCCCGTGTTCAACAGCCCACTTGATGTGCCAGTCAGCGACTTCTGGGTCTCCTTCGCGGTAGTAGCCAAGTAGCGGCTTACGTTCTGGAAATTCATCTAGCACGGACCAGCGCTCGTAAGTGTGCCAACCTGGGTAATAATAGCATCCGACAAGGTAGCGCCCGGTATCCACTGCGGCCGGTTCGGGCACATAGCCGGTTTTCATTTGCGCGATGCTGCTGAGTCTGGGATAGAACCTGAGCACGGTAGACTTTTCTATAGGCTCCGTCCCTTCTCCCAAGACCTTGCAAACTGCTTTCAGCCCCGTTGTTTTCTCGACAACAAACTCCCATACTATGCGTGACGTTTCTAAAGGTCTGAGGGGTCCAGTGCGTTTGCGCTGCAGAATAGAGGTTTCACCCTTTTCGGCATCGACAAGCACAGCTTCTGCAACTACTGCCTCAACTGGCGTACCACCTATATTCTTAATGCAAGCTACTAGCCTTGCCTTCTGAACAAGTCTCACAACCGGATAATCCAAGCCAACGTACTTTATCTCAAGTTCAGCTGGTCCGATTGGGCGATCGCTTAGGCTTATGGACTCGAGAACTATAGTACGGTTCTCGATGGCATCGGTAGGTGTCAATCCTATCGCAACTATTGTGCCGGACCATTTCGGCGCGTCGGAAAGGTCTAATACATAAGTGTGCGCACGACCATCGCTCTTAAGCGCAAAAGCCAGCGACTGGATACCATCTGCCTGGTCCGATACCCATTTCAGTTGAGCAACCTGCTCAGCGTCCGAAGCAATTCGCAGGATGGCAAAAAGGTAGCTATCGGCGTCAATATCAACGGGAGGCGACAGAACGCATGCATTCTGATCGCCAGCTATTTTCAAACCTGTGGATGTGGGTTCGAGTTTGCCCAGGGAACCAACAAGCTGCCAACCCCAGTCGCTGCCGTGAAAAACCCAAGACGATTGACTAACAATCCCCTTGCTGGTCATGTCGTAAATTCGAACGGCTCGAACGGCAACGTGGTTTCCAGGTGGATCTAGGCGAATGTGAATTATCCTTCCTTGTTTTTGCCAGAACGGTCGAACGATGTACGTGTGCCATTCGTTATCTCCTACAACGTCGAACGTTGCGTAAGTGCCTGGCCTAAAGCCGCCGTAAGGTGGATCAGTTGTGTTGGAATAATATACCAGCCCCATCCCGCTTTCGTCGGTCTTGAGTTCGATCTCAATATACTGCCAAGGGCTGGCTTCGAGGTCAAAAATTGGGCTTTGGAGTTTGGGCTTTCCAGGTCCGGCTATTGCAACTAGCGCACCGTTTTCGACACAAAACTTCGTGATGGGTTCAGCTTGTGTCCACCCAAGCTCGTCCTTTGCACGCACGAACTCCCATTGGTAGGCTATGCGCACTCCAGCGGCAAGCTCGGTGCCTAGTGCAAATAACAATGCGCTCAGAATAGCAAGACTTGTAAGGGGTTTCATCTTTTAGCGATGATACTATGAGTATGCATATGGGTCAAGCAGCTTGGTGTTGATCCGAACCAGTGCTACAATTTTGCGCTGCGAAGGAGCCTCCTTACTTGTGAATCGCTCGTCCCCTTGCGTCCATCGCGGCCTCTTGGGCTACTTCCGAGAGCGTTGGGTGGGGGTGAATGGTTTCTATTACCTCGTCAATGGTCAATTCGTTTCTGATGGCAAGGGTAGCCTGAGCTATTAGATCTGTCACGTGCGGACCGACCATGTGCACTCCAAGTATCTGACCGTATTTGCCATCGGTTACAAATTTTATGAATCCTTCTGACTCGCCTATTGCTAATGCCTTTCCGTTATGACTGAACGAATATCTGCCGATGCGGACGTCACGATACCGCTCGCGTGCCTTTTCTTCCGTCAGTCCTACGGATGCACACTCCGGTGTCGTGTAAACACAAGCAGGCACAGCCTTATAGCTCATGCGAGAGTTCAGGCCAAATGCGTGTTCCACTGCAACTTTGCTTTCTGTCCACGCGACATGTGCCAACATCGGTTCTCCGATGCAATCTCCAGCTGCGTATATACTTGGTATATTCGTCTGCATGTGTTCGTTGACAAGTATCTTGCGTCCGTCGTGTTTCACGCCCACTTCATCCAGTCCTATGTCTGCCAAGGCTGGTGTCCGCCCTACAGCTACTAGGACTACATCAAACTCGTCTGTTTCCTCGCCTTCCTCGGATTTTATCCACACTTTCTTTCGAGAGCCAACGTCTTCGGCGCGCACAACTATTGAGTTAAGCTTAAACCGCATTCCAGCCCGCTCAAGGGCATTCTGCAGTGTTCTCGCTGTCTCGGCATCGGAGGCAGGCAGAATCTGGGACATCATTTCCACAACCAAAACGTCAGATCCCAACCGAGCAAATGTGTAACCTGCTTCAAGACCAATTGCTCCGGCGCCGATGGCTAGGATCTTTTGAGGAATGCAGCTGAAACTCAGTGCTTCCGTACTTGACCACACGCGATCGCCAAACTCGAGTCCGGGAACGGGTAGACGTGCTGGTCTAGACCCTGTGCATGTCAAAATGAAGCGGGCAGTTAACTTCTGGGTGCCAGTCTCAGTATCCACTGCGACAGTGTGGGGATCTACTATACGCGCCTTTCCCCTTATCAACTGTATCTTGTTCTTTCTAAAAAGCATTTCCACGCCGCTCGTCAACTGCTTGACTACGCGCTCCTTGTGCGCCATCATAGCGCCAAGGTTCAAATCGAATGTCTTGACCTCGACACCGAAGCTCTTTGCCGTGCGAACTTGATCAACAACAGAGACGCACGCGAGCAGAGCCTTGGTGGGTATACACCCTACATTCAAACAAACCCCGCCTACATCTCCTTTTTCTACTACGATGACGCGTGCGCCCAACTGAGCTGCTCGAATCGCACCCACATAGCCTGCTGGTCCGGAACCAATGACCACTATATCGGCATCAAATTCAGAACCGGCGGACAGTTGCTCCCGCGGTTCCGTTTCATAAACAGGCGCGTCCGTCGTTTGATCGAAACCAGTAGAGACTTCCGAAAGCAGGTCTGGCAAATCCACGAGATTCGGCAGTGTAACGCCTGTTTTTAAAGATTCGTAAACTGGTCCAAGCGGTCCGCTGCTAACCAACTTAACCTCCCTAACACACAGAAAAGCAGAACCCACTAATGCTAGCACTCAAAACAAAAAGCTGTCAATCAAGAGGATCTGGCCGATCTGGCCCTCTTGACAGACTAGCGTGCTCAGTCGTATATTCGCGTCGCGAGGAGGTACCGGCGATTGTGAAACTTTTCCAGTGCGTGCCTAATTTTAGCGAGGGTCGCAGGTCAGAAATCGTCGAGAAAATAGTCTGCAGCATTCGTGATGCGGCTGACGTTACGCTAGTCGATTATTCGATGGATCCCGATCACAATCGATGTGTGGTCACATTTCTGGGCTCATCCGATGCAGTCCGTGAGTCAATGCTAGCGGGCGCGCGGACTGCCATCGAGCTCATTGATCTAAACCGTCACGAGGGTGTTCATCCGCGGATAGGCGCAGTTGATGTGATCCCGGTGGTCCCCCTGGTCGATGCTACCATGGACGAAGCTGCAGAGCTAGCGCGGAGTATCGGTTACGAAATAGCCAATACGCTACAAGTTCCTGTGTACTTCTACGAAGAGTGCGCCAAAACCCCTGATCGACGCAACCTAGAAAACCTGCGGCGGGGTGGGTTCGAGGAGCTGAAAGCAATCGAACTTACGGGTGAGAAAGCTCCGGATGTTGGACCTACGAGAATGCACCCGACGGCTGGTGCTGTAGTGGTTGGTGCGCGAGGTCCACTGATTGCCTATAACATAAATCTAGCGACGGATGACGTAGGCGTGGCACGTAGAATAGCCTCTAGGGTGCGAGAGCTTCGTAAATCCGGTAAGGCGATGCACGGGGTAAAAGCAATAGGGCTTTTCTTAGCATCGCGAGGTATAGCGCAAGTATCATTCAATATAACGTGTCCAGAGTGCACCGGTCTGTGGGAAGTTTACTCGTTCGTAGAGCGAGAAGCGCGCGAGATGGGGGTCGAAGTACTAGAATCCGAACTCGTTGGCACCATCAGGGAAAAGCATGTCCTCGATGCACTTGCCAAAGCTATGAAGTTCGCAGAGCTGACACATCGACAAGTTCTTGAAAACTGGATTCCTCAACAATCAGATGTGTCAGCTCCGCAGTGACTAGCTATGCTAGCAAAGCGGTTCTAAATATTTAATTCCCCGCTTTATGTCTTCTATTTGCTGTGGTCCACTGATCTCGCGTTCAATCGTGAGGCACCCGTTGTAGCCGTATGATTTCAGTTTTGCAATGAACTCTGGAAAATTAACTCGCCCTTCGCCTAGTGGTTTTTCAACGCCGAGGTGCGTTGGTTTTGTCGGGTACTCACCGTCCTTTGCGTGCACGCCTTTTACGTACGGACCCAAAATATCGAGCGCGTCAATTGGGTTCGCCTTACCATACATAAGTAGATTGGCGGGATCGAAATTTACGCCTAGGTTATCGGTGCCAACATCCATCATCGCACGGAGCAGCGTTATTGGCGTTTCCTGACCTGTCTCAAAGCAAAATTGTAGCCCCAGTTCTTTAGCTCGCGCCGCAACTCTTTCAAGTGCCTCAATCGTGCCTGCGTAGAGGGGATCTTTTGGATTCTCGGGAATGAATCCAGCGTGTGTGGTAGCAGACGGCACACCCAATTTCGCTGCGAATTCAACGCCCTGGATAAGTGCTTGGACTCGCATCTCGCGCGTTTCAGGCGGAACCAAACCGATCGTCGAGGGACCATCGACGAAATTCCAGTGGACTTCGCCTGGGTAGCCAGCCCATAGGGAAGTTATCTCGACCCCGTATTCTCGGCTTGCTTTTCGGACTGCTTCTAACATCTCATTCGTGTAAAGCTCCGGAGCCCAGCAAGCCAGCTGGCAGTTGTCCAGTCCGAAGTCGTGCACCTTTTTCATCTCCGCATCGATGTCCCTGCTTAAGGACACTATTACCCCTATTCTCAACTTGTCAGCCATTCTAACCTCCGTGTATTATCTCATCGATGTTCGATTTCGCCTTCTGCCCACAAATTCCTGCCCGCGGAACTATGTTGCGGTGACGAAAGTAAAAAAGCTGTGCTTTGAGGAAACCACTAAATGCAGACTTCCAATTCGGTTCGACTCCTAGTCGCGGCATTTCTTTTCGCAGGCGCCTGGGTAATCGTGTATGCTAACCTGCGAATTTTGGCTTTATGGGTAATCAAACGGCGAGCAAGCCGAATCGGAACAATAGTTTGGCTTTTTCTACTTGCAGTGTTGATCTTTTGCGTCATTGATGCCACAAAGATAGAGCCTAACTGGTGCCAGGTAACATACCATAACATAAAGACCGAAAGACTTTGCTCCCGTACACGGATTCGAATAGTTCACCTGACAGATATCCATCTTGATCGTCTCGGCGTGCGCGAGATAAAAATGATAAACCTGACAGCTGATCAACACCCTGATATTATAGTTCTCACAGGGGATTACACAAATGACAAGTCTCCTAGAACTATGCGCCAATTGACACTGATAGCGCGCAGGTTAAGCAGTCTTGCACCGGTCTATGCCGTAGATGGCAACTGGGATTGCGAGGATGATATGAAGGCTTTAGCGATTGGGGGAGTCAAGATTCTTTCTGGTTGGACAACAATCGAAGGACCAAATGGCGCGCGTGTTGCCCTTGGAGAAATCCCCTGGTATAAACCGTCGGCACTTTGCGTGCCAGACAATATCCGTGATATGTTCAAAATAGTGCTATGCCATAAACCTGAGCCGTTTAGTATAGCTGCAAAATCTGGCGTGGATCTTATGCTCGCAGGACATACACATGGCGGGCAGGTGAGAATTCCGATTTTTGGGGCACTGCTCCCCGACCAGCGCTTAGTAGGCAAGTACCAAGCTGGAATGTACGTTATGGGCAGCGCCAGGCTGTACGTTAACCGCGGAATCGGTATGGAAGGCGGAGCCGCTCCTAAGGTTCGATTCTGCTGTCGGCCAGAAATCGCAGTTTTCGATATCGTTGGGAGGAAATGAGATGTTGAAAGCCTTCTGGACTTGGGACCCCGTATCAAGTGGTGATTACCGCGCTTTTGACGAGCCGTTTGCTTATGCAAACAATCGATGGTTCTTCGATAAAAGCGTCTGGCAGAAGATGTTTCGCACAATGAGTTCTTGCGGGTTTGACGCTATGGTTCTCGCCAATACTCACCCATTTCCGTTCATGATCGATATGCCTGCTTATCCCGAAGCGCAAGTAATAAACGAGGCCGACCTACGAGCTTATCAACGCATGCACCACTGGATATTCGAAACTGCGATCCAGTACGACATCGCTCCATATTTGTTGTTTTTTAACATCTACTATCCGAAACCTATGCTCCAGGCACGCGGAATCTCGTCGGAAGCCTCGTCACAGGTCACCGATCTCGCTCTTGAGTACACGAACTATTGTGTCAGAGAAACGTTGGCTACGTATCCCGAACTCGCCGGCATATTCGTAGATGTGAGCGAGAACATTTCTGGGCAGAGGGCAGAGTTTGTTCAGCAAGCTATTGTCGAGGCTCTAGATGCAGTGCGCCCAGATACCACGCTCTATGTGCGTGGTTGGTGTGCCGCACCGGAAGATTTTATAAGCACTATCAAGCGCCGTTCTGGCCGACAAGTGAGATACTCTGTCAAATACACCTATGAGCACTTGGTAGATGCCAATCCAGATCCGATGTTCAGCCGTTGGATTGATGCTGCAGGCGGTGAGAACGTGTTAGCGGAATTCTGGATCTCGAACTTCGAACCTTGGACGAGCTTCAGCTATGACACCGTTGAGGGCATACTTACTATCCTAAGCGATTTAGACTGCGCAGGGTTCTCTATTCTTCCACTCGAGCTTTACCATTGGCCGCGAACGTCAGATACGTACTTCAAATATCAGTTCCAGCGGGACCTTGTGTGGTATAGCGTATGGGGAGGTGCCGGCTTTGATAGGCTTTTGAACGAGGGTCAGCCCAAGTGGCTTCTTCGCAATAGAAACCTCCTTCCTGGGTTTCAGGCGGGCTCACGTATCTTGGAGCTTATCGCGCTTTATTATGGGGGCGACAAGCAGAATCAATGGCACCCACAATTCTGTTCCGTGCGGGACTACGATACGGGACGGCCACGCCTCTTTTCCGTAGAAGATATGTTGCATTTGGATGATCAACCTGTATTCTGGGGGCGAAACTGGTGGCAGGAAGTTACCGGCGACCGCGTAGTTCACGTATCTGAGCATGTAGAGTCTGGCACGCCTCCTGATGCATATGGGCCTGAGGAGCTTATTGAAGAATTGGTTGATCTAGCTGAGCAGGCTGTTTCAGCGGGGGAAAAGGGTATGCGAAGCGCTTCAGGAGAGAAGGAGCTGCCTGCTTTTGCCCGCGATGCATTCTGCATGGGTCGTTTGGGCGAGTTTTACGTCCAGCGAATTGGAGCGGCTCTAGCACACGCACGCGGTAACGACGCGGAAGCAGTAGAACACATGACGCGAGCGGTCGGCTTATATAAGGACATCCGAAGTGTTGATCGCTCCCATCGGAACGCGTTCCGCGTCGTCACCGGGCGCTGCGCGCTTATATGTACTTGGGACGACGTGGTTGAGGCTTTAGAAGCCGAGCTAGCAGACGCCTCGAAGGGCTCATTCAACCGCGGTTCACGTTATCCCACAGGACGTCTTGAGGGTATGCCTTAATTACTTGTGAGTTTCTCTATCATCTCGGCAACCTCAGCCCTGGCGGAGAAAAGCTTCTCGGTGTCAAAGGTGTATTTGGTTGTTGAAGCCACTACATCATCTCGAACCGCGAGCAGCTTCTTGGCTTTCGCGATCAACGCACGATCCACCTTCGCGGATTTTTCCGCTTCTTTAACCAACCGGCTTAACTGGAAGAAGTACTCATAGTCGTCGATTCCGTCGCGTATTGCTTCGAATCGCATCGAACTATAAGGCTTTCCGTTCGGACCTGGATAAACCAACTGCCCATCACCGCTGAATGATGCACAGCTAAATGGATTCCAAGGTACTTCAGGCCAGCGTTTCCCCTCCGCAATTGCCTTGCGAGCTTCGGGGTCTGGATGCTCAGTGACGTCTTCCAGTTTGTAGTTGGCCTCCCACAGATTAATCGCATAATACAGGAACCCGGGCACCTGGTACTTCCAGTTCATCCACCAGACTATGCGCTGGTCGATGGTTGGATAGTCGATGAAGAAGTTGGGCCAAGGATGAAAAGGATGGCAGCATACGTACCACCACACCTGGTCGCCTGCCTTCGTGTATTCTCGGTGAGATTCCAAGTCCCAGTTTGCGGTTAGCGGGACCCATATATCCACATATCCCTTCAGATACGGGTTCGGATGTACGGTGGTCATGGTTGGCAGTTCTGGAAATGCCTTCTTTATCGCTCCGTATGTATCTCTCAACTCAGGATACTTGTCTGGACCAAGCTCGTCGAAGCCGTAGACGTATGGCAGATCTGTCCAACCGCGAGCTTTGAGCCACTCCCATTCTTGACCAATCATTTCCAGCATCTTCTGGAGGGCTTCACCCTCTTTGCCCCACGTGCAGATGAGAGTATATGCGTTTAGTCCTCGCGGCACACAGAATTCCAGATCCTCATGGGACAAAGCTGGCCCACGAGTTGAGTAGATGTTGGTAGGGTTTATGTTATGTTCCAGCAGGAATTCGTACCACTGCCACTTCATCTCGTCCGTGAATTTCCCGTACCAAGCTGTCACCTCGTGAGGGAAGAACGCAAAAGCTGTCTTCATAGCTTTGCGGGTTGGCATGGTAAAGTTCCAAACACGCACCTGAATTCCGATTGAAGTTTCGGGCGCGTTCTTTGGACGTATAAAGAGCTTACCTCGGTAGACCCCAGCCGGGGCGTTTTCCGGAGGACGAACCGTGATCCAGATTGGTCTCAGTGTTCCTTTTTCTAGATCGAAAGTCGTCAGGTCTACTATTGGATCAGGGGTCCAGCCGATGTACTCAACAGCGTACCTAGGCGGGTATGTCTTTACCCAGTCAACCATATCGAGCTTGATGGCTTGTGTCGGTATTATCGCTCCGGTTGGACTTGCGAGCGGTGTTACTGATACCGACACACCTTTCAGCGGTCGGTCATATGCGATGACTACAGCTTGGGCGGACTCAAACTCCTTGCGCGCTGCAGAGATTTCAACTGGGACACCAAACTTGCCCTCGAAAATCTCGTCACGGTAGACCTTTGTCAGTGAGTTAGCTGTGCCCACAACGTAGCCCAAACCTTGCGTGTCCGCTGCTAGGCATCTTGCCAAGCCGACCTCACGCTCAGCCTGCTTGATCGCACTGTCGAGTTTTTCCCAACGTTGTTTGTTTCCCCAAGCAGCTTTTATGTCAATTGCCAGTTTGTCAAGAAGACGTTTTGTCGATTCTAGCTTTGCGCGCGCGGCGGACGTTTGGGGTTTACACTCCGAAAGCATATTCTGTAGCTGCCGCACTCGAGCGCCGTGCTTCTTGATATACACCCACTGCTGGGGAGTACGCATTATGACCTTGCCGCTGCGTTGATCGATTACACCGATTTTGAGCTGGTGTTCCCCTTCGAACGGAAATACATATGTGAGCTTCCAAGTATGATCACCTGGCGGCACAATCGTCCGGTGTCTGGCAACGACCTTCTCGTCAATAATGATCTCCGCAATCAGCTTGAGGTCTTGGGTTGAGGGGTTCGATATTCTTATGTCCGCTTGCTGAGGACCCGGCACACTTATTGGTGTTGCTGGTGCGCTGCACGTGCCGGCCGCTCTGTAACCGCAAGGCGCGAATTCTTTTTCCCGATCCGGAACATCTGGCGAAACGGAGAGAATTGGTGCCTTAGAGTCACCGAATATCAGCCTTCCCCAAAGTTCGGGCTGGTATGTGGCTCCGCTCACTGGAGTCCATATGCTATGCTCCTTAGTCGTGGCGCAGAATCGACTGAAGTTTACACCCCAGCTTGTTCCGGGTTGCGGCGCCTCTACACCGAGCGAGCTGAATGGAACTATCATAATCAGCGTCCAGGCGTCTTTTTCCCTTCCTGTTTCCACATACCATACGGCGTCCCAGCTTTTAGGCGAAAATCGGTCGTCTTTTTCGTCAGCCTGGACCCCAGCAGCGTTTGCAATCAGCCGATAATACGTCTTTGGGTTATCGTCAGTGTCTAGCATCAGGGCAACCGAGTCGTCTTTCCACACGTTTGAGTCGCGTTGGGTGCGCTCGGTGACTATCTTCTCTGGGTTTTGTTCAAAACACCGGAAAGCTACGTAGAGGTTTGACCGATCGTACGCGACTCGAACCTCTGTCTGTTGCTCAGGCAAGTATCCAAAAAGATAGTGTTCAAATCTTGGTATTGCCACGGGCAACTTCCACACACTTTGAGTCGCTCGCTTTACATCTGCCGCGTCGACATAACGTGCTACTACCACTGGCGGCATGTAGTTCTTGGGAGTTGTAGAAGCTTGACCTGGTCTAAGGCTTGAGGCTATAACGAAAACCGACAAGATCCATATGCTTCGGTGCATCGAATTCCCTCCGAAGTTGTAGTATCATTCTACTTTGTTAGACGTATGTAACAGCGTTTCCTCCACGTAATAGTTGAATGTCGCGGGTTAATCCTATGCATCAACAGTGTTCATTTATTCATTACCATGAAACTTCAAATCGGTAGTATAATCAGGGCGATGGCAGACCGTGGAACAAATAGGCTTTTGGATTTCGCGCAGCGCGTTCCCTTCGTAACGGTCGGGATCATCTTTATTAACGCTTTGGCGACCTATCTTGCCAGGCGCGATATGGCTTTCTACGAGACCTATGTTCTATCGTACGGCCTGATACCTGAACAATTTCGAGTAGGCAGACTTTTGAGCTCGACTTTCATCCACGACGGTTATGCTCACTTAGCTCTAAATATGTCATTTCTTTACCTTTTCGGTCGCGATGTAGAGCGCGTGATGGGCAAGCTGGAATACATTATGTTCTACGTTGGTGCTTGCTTTGCTGCTTCTTTGCTCCACGTGGTTATAGTTTTGTATGCGATGATGCCAGCGTATTACGCGAGCAGACCCATGGTCGGTGCATCTGGCGCGGTTGCCGGGGTTATGGGGATATATGCTGTGCGTTTCCACCGACGTGTCTTCCGCTTTGCTGGCGTCGAGATGCCTGCGCTATTGCTCATAATGGTGTGGCTCATACTGCAGCTCGTACTCGGCATAATAGGTTTGTACCGCGACCAGTTTCTGGGCATCGGGGTGAAGCAGATCGGGTATTGGAGTCATCTCGGGGGTTTTGGATTCGGCATAGCTATAGCCTTGCTAGCCAATATGGCACTTGACGGCGAACGAGAACATCTTGTTGCAGAGGCCAAGCGTTGCGAAGAGGCTGGGAATTCTCTTGAGGCTATTCAGCTTCACGAAACACTTTTACGGTATGATCCGGACGATGCTAACTCCTACGCTGAGATTGCTAGGCTATGGGCGCTTCTGGATGAAAAACAGGAGTCCCTAAAGTGTTACCATACCGCCATTGAGCTCTTCATAGCGAAAGGTCAAGAGGGTAAAGCGCTCGCTACGGCCGAAGAGATGACCCGCCTATGGCCCACAACTCGGCTGAACCCCGACACGAGATTTCGGCTCGCAAACTACCTGGAAGAAACGGGTGATGTCGAAAAGGCTATTAGTGAGTTTCGCCTGATTGTCCAGGATGAGCCAGCCTCGATTGAAGCTGAGATGTCACTCCTCAAGATAGGTCATCTTCAGTTGCGCAGGCTTGGAGACCGTTGTGCTGCTAGAGCCACTCTACTCGAGCTCCTCGAGCGCTATCCCAACAGTGACTGGTGCGGATATGCCCGTGAGCTCCTACGACAAACAAACGAGAATCCAGAAACAAAATCGTTCGGACAAACAGCGGACGAGATCAGTAATCAAGACACTGCTTGAACTATTTGTGGTTCCGTGGTTTCGTCGGTTGCCTCGGCGCTTGCGTCGGATGCTACCTGTTCTTCTTCCTCAATTCGGCTGCCTGCAAAATCGCTTCGCTCGCGATAATCGCAGTCCTTGTTGGTACAACGATAACCCATCAGCCGGTTCTTTAAACGCCACTCACCCAGGATCCCACCGCACTTCGGGCAGCGTTTCTCTGTGGGCTTGTCCCAGGAAACAAAGCTACAGTCCGGGTACCGGCTACATCCGTAGAATATCTTGCCCTTCTTTGAGCGTTTCTCGACGATGTCGCCTTCTCCGCAGGCTGGGCATTTAACATTGAGGTTATTGTTGAGAGGGATGATCGTCTTGCACTCCGGATAGCCCGAGCACCCCAAGAACTCGCCGAACCTACTCTCGCGGATCACCATTTTTCTTCCACAGTTCGGGCACAACTGGTCCGATTCCTTGGGTTCGATCTTTACCTTGTCCATGTTTTCCTGTGCTTCCCGAACGTCCTCCTCAAACGGTCCATAAAACTCGTTGAGCAGCGCAACCCAGTCCAGAGTGCCTTCCTCCACCTTGTCTAGCTTGGACTCCACGCTTGCCGTGAATTGTACATCCATGATCTCGGGGAAGTGCTTTACAAGCTGGTCTGTCACGATAAAGCCGAGTTCAGTAGGTCGGAATGTTTTGTCGACCAGCTTTACGTATTTTCTTTCCTGAATCGTTGAAATTATCTGAGCATAGGTGGATGGTCGACCAATTCCCTTTTCCTCAAGCGCCTTGACAAGAGTGGCTTCCGTATACCTAGGAGGGGGCTGGGTAAAATGCTGTTCGGGCGTGAGCTTTATGAGATCCAAAATGTCGCCCTCGTTCATTTCAGGCAACGGAGGCTGCTCCTCGTCTGTGATTGCGCTCGGGTCATCTTTGCCTTCAATATAGACTTTCATAAATCCGGGGAACTTAACAGTAGACCCGGTCGCACGAAATATAAACTCGCGCGCAGCTATATCGACCGTAACGACGTCGAAAACTGCTGCGGACATTTGGCTAGCTACAAATCTCTGCCAAATTAGTTTATACAGCTTATACTGATCGGAGCTCAAATACTGTTTTATTTGGTCCGGATGGCGGTATACAGACGTTGGTCTAATCGCTTCGTGCGCATCTTGTGCACCTTTGCGGACCACCTGTCTTGCCGCAGACGGAAGATATTCCTTGCCGAACGTTTCTTCGATATAGCGCCTCGCTTCTGCCTGAGCTTCAGCTGCCACGCGGGTAGAATCTGTACGCATATACGTGATCAAACCGACAGCGCCTTCTGGGCCGAGCTCGACGCCTTCATAAAGTTGCTGGGCTACTAGCATTGTCCGTTTAGTCGCGAAGCCGAGTTTGCGCGAGGCTTCTTGCTGTAGCGTGCTGGTAATGAAAGGGGCTGGCGGATTCCGACGCTTTTGGGTCTTTTTAACGGTCTTGACAATGTATTCTGCTCCCTCGAGTGCCTTCAGGACAGCATCAGCTTCGTCCTGACTCGAAATCTTTAGCTTTTCGCCGTCTCGCTGTACGAGCTTGGCGGCAAATGGGTGTTCTTCCGCACGCGGGGTGAGAGTAGCAGTTATGGTCCAGTATTCTTCGGGCACAAATGCCTGAATCTCACGCTCTCGATCGCAAATCAGCCGAACTGCCACTGATTGAACTCTGCCCGCGCTGAGGTTTCTTTTCACCTTCCGCCAAAGGAGCGGACTTAGCATATATCCGACAAGCCTGTCCAACACGCGGCGAGCCTGCTGCGCGTTCACCAGTCGCAGGTCGATATCATCGGAGTTCTTAAGCCCCTCGAGAACGGCTGTTTTCGTTATCTCATTGAATCTTACTCGGCGTGCATTTTTGAGTTTGAGTGCTTGACACAGGTGCCACGCTATTGCCTCACCTTCTCGGTCCGGGTCAGAGGCAAGGTACACCAGATCCGCATTCTTGGCAGCCGCGCTTAGCTTTTTGATAATCTCCCTTCGCTCCGGGATGGTGACGTAGTGCGGTCGGAATCCGTTTTTTACGTCAACGCCAAGCGTGCTCTTGGGCAGGTCACGTACGTGACCCATGCTGGCTTGGACATCGAATTCAGGACCAAGGAAGTTTTTAAGGGTCTTGGTCTTTGCAGGCGATTCAACTATGATAAGCGACTTAGACATCGACGCTATTCTCCTAGTAGCCCAAACGACTCAGTCTCAACTGCGTATTATGCCGTGCTGAGGCTTTTGCCTTAGGGCTTTCTTCTAAACGTTTCTGCACTTTCTATCGTTCCCAAAAACTATCAAAATCCAAAAGCCATTTTTTATTCTTTCAGAAGTCACGGTCACGCATAATAGCACACTAGTATTGCACTGTCAACGCAGACTCTAGAACGGGGTGCGTGTCAGATTTGGGGGTTGGGCAGTATTACTGGCATGAGTTTTTGTGTTGGATGTCGAATTGATCAGTGTTAAAAAATCCGTATCGACAAGGAGCACAGAAACAACATGCCAGCAG
>Ga0123519_10007536_pt1 | contig 16828 bp, 12 predicted proteins | sample YelNatPaOPRAMG02_FD_87396 | JGI IMG/M metagenome (GOLD analysis project Ga0123519, IMG submission 87396) | Hot spring microbial communities from Yellowstone National Park - Yellowstone National Park OP-RAMG-02 (version 2) | ecosystem: Environmental > Aquatic > Thermal springs > Hot (42-90C) ... | reverse complement strand
TTTTTCAAAAGAATTTAGATGGAAAGACTTTGGTTTCAAATACAGATATGTTAGTTTCAACCACAGATATTCCAAAACAAATGAATTTGTATCAAGCAGGTAAAAAAGCTATAGTTATGGCTGTTTCTGATATATTAGTAAAGGGTGCAATACCAAAATGGTGTATAATTTCGTTAGGTGTTCCTCCATTTCTAAAAGTTTATGGAAATAATGGATTTGAAGGTCTCATTCGAGGATTGAGAGATTGTTGTAAAAAATACAACATTGAATATTTGGGAGGTGATTTGAACCAAACTAAAGAAATAATTATTTCCCCTACTATAATTGGAGAGTCACCTGTAAATAAAAAATGTATCCTAAGATCTGGAGCTAAGTGTGGAGATTTTATAGTTTCAACAGATAAATTTGGTAAAACGGGATGTGGGTTTCAAATACTTTTATTTAAAAAATCTTCACAATTTTTACCATTAGAACATAAAAGAAAATTTATTCAATCAGTTTTAGAACCGGAAACTCCAATAGGAATTGGAGATATTCTATTAAAAAATGATTGGACAAATGGGTCGGCAGATAGCTCTGATGGTGTTTTAAAAACCATTTATGAAATTTGCAAAGCAAGCAATTTAAATGCAGAATTATATGAAAATCAGTTACCAATAGAAGATGGAGTAATTGATTTTGTAAAATATAATAATCTGGAATTAAATGATATTATATTTAATGCAGGTGAGGAATTTCTACATATATATACAATATCTCCCAATAAAATTAATGAAGTTTTAGAATATTTTAACAACATAAACAAAAAGTTATATGTTTTTGGAAGAATTATAAAAAAGGACAGCGAAAATATAGAAATTAGATTAAAAAAAGATGAAAAAGATAATAATTATAAAATTCTTGAACCTAAGGGATATGAACACTTCATAAAAACTCATATTAAAATAAACAAAGCAGTAAATAAGAAAACAACGATTAATGAAATTCAAATTCCACAATTTGAGTTTATTGTTCCAATACAACCGGCTAATTTAATTAGTAAAATTGATGAAGAATTATTAAAAAAGGAAAAACAAAATGAAGACATGCCACATTTTCGCCAATTCGGCGGTGCTTGTGGTTTAACAAGTCTTTTAATGGGTTTAAAACCTTATACGAGAAAATTTGATACATTTCTAAATCAAATATGGAATATTTTAAATGAAAAATTTCAGAAATCTTTAAATTACGATGATAGTCATAAATGGCAAATCGCACTAGAATATCTTCTATTTTTATATGTATTTAAAAAAGAATTTCAATCATTAGGTAAATCGTTATATAAAGATGAATTTGAAAATACTATCTTACCAATTTTAAAACATAGAATTGTTGAAGAACACCAACACTTGAAATCAACAAAAACCATTAACTCTAACGAATTGAAGAATTTATTAATGGATAGAGTTAATGTATGGAAAATGGATTTTGAATTAATTTTAATTGCATATATTTTCGGTTGTGTCTTTAAACCATATTCAAAAACAACAGATGGCACAGGAGCAATATTTTTTACAGAAAATGAATTAATTAAATATTCAAATATTAAAATTAATTTAGGCTCTTTAGATTTAAATAATTTAGATACCTTTTTAGAAAAATTATTTCTAATAAAAAAATATGTAATAAAAGGCGGACCTGTTTTATTATGTGCTTCAATTCATTGGATGGCTATAAAGGATGTTATAGTTGTACCAAATGCTCATTTAAAAGACGTTGTAATAATATACCACGACCCTGCAGATGGAATTGAATATAAAAAAAATTTAACAAATCTTGATATATCTGATCGGTTCTATTTATTTGAATTTAATAAGGATTTGTTTATATCAAATTTTGGGATTATAAAAAATTCTTTAAATTTATGAATTTGAGTTAAATTTATTTTGCACCAATTATTTTATTGATTGAAATTAAATTTTGATTTAATTTTAATTATAAAAGGATTAAAACAAATTTTAATCTTATTATAAAAAATATAATTTGCAGGTGTAGCCTAGTGGCAACGGCGCCGGACTTGAGATCCGGTGGACACTGTCCTCGGGGGTTCGAGTCCCTCCACCTGCGTTATATTCTTTTTCTTTTAAATATTATATAAAAAAAGATATTAATTTCCAATTTTTCATAATATTTTCGGTTGTTCTCCAATCAATAAATATTTTTCGTCGAAATTGATTATATCTTTTTGAAGTCTTTGTAATATGTTTATGAATTTTAGTAGATTGAAATTTTTTCTCAAATTTTTTTATATTTTTTTCAGACCAAACAATTTTTAAACTTTCATCATTAAATTCTATAATTTTTAAATATGGAGTTAATAAATCAACCCATATTTTAGCCATTTTAATCGATGAAATTAGACCAGAACCTCCAGATACCTCAACAAATCCAGCTGCATCACCTAGTAATACAATGCCTTTTTGAGGAATATATTTATCAATAGGACCTGTCATTGGAATACCTGTTAATTTTTCATAAACTATTGAGCAACCACGAACCATTTCAGAAAAAACTGGATATTGATCCTTAAATTTAACCCACACATCGAAAATTTCCGATTCTTTTAATGAATTAATACCTAATTCACGTAATAAATCAGTAATAATCATTATACCTGTTTCAAAATTATTACCATCTCTTGGAAATATAAATGCAATAAATGGAGGGAACCTTGGTGCAAATTTTAAATGCTCCATTGGTACTATAAAATATTTAAATGCTTTCGTTTTGAAATTTCCATTTTTCATTATTGATTTTATAATAGGAAATGATTTTAAATTTGAATTTGGGTATACTATGTTTCTTATTATTGACTTAAATCCATCACAAGCAAAAACTACTTTTCCTCTAACCTCTTTAGTTTGGCCTTCTGAACTTTTCAAAATAACTCCATTAACTATTGATTTAGAAGAATCATATAGTAAATTAGTAACTTCTGAGTTAAGCAATATCTTTATATTTAATTTTTCCATAGAATTAACAAAACCTTTCATAAATTCAGTCCAGTTGAAAACAATAGATGGTGTTTTTCTTTTTTTAATTACCATTTTTGTGGTATCTGGAGAATAAAATTCTCGTTCTGCAGTCTCAAATAGCTTTATTTTATTCAAATAACCTTTTTCAAATATTTCATCTAAAATTGGATCAAAATGCAGCGTTTCTCCTCTTGGTTCCGGTCCAATTTTGGGCCCTTTTTCAATTAAAATCACTTTTAAGCCTTTTTTAGCTGCAAAAATTGCTGTCGAACAACCAGCGGGACCTCCCCCAACAATTATAATATCATAAAAATTAGATTGTTCCAAATTCATCAATATAATGAATACAATTTACAAAATAAATATTTGTATTTTATTTTGATAGAAGTAAATAAAATGAAAACATACAAAAAGTTTAAAATATTTTTAAAAATTATGAATTTAAAAGTAGAAAATAAATTTATGATTTTCTTCGTTACAATAGGAAAAATTGAAGATGCTGAAAATTTAGCATATAAATTAGTCGAACAAAAAATTGCCGCATGCTGTAATATTATTGAAAATATCACAAGTATATATTTCTGGAATAACAAGATTGAAAAAGAAAAAGAATATCTTATAATTATAAAAACAATGCAAGAGAAAAAAAATGAACTTATTGAGTTCATAAAAAAGAATCATCCATATCAAGTTCCAGAGTGTATTGGATTTAACATAGAACAAGGCAATAATAATTACTTAAATTGGATTTTGGAAACATTAAATCGAAAATAATTTTTTTAAAATTTTTTAAAAAATAGTAGAGATAGAAATTGATGATAATATCATCAAATTTAAGCTTAAATGATATAGATTTTTTTAGAATTCCTTGGTTGGAAGTAAATTTGTATTTTTTCATTTTCGTATTTTTACTTTTCATCTTTATTTTGTTATTAAAATTCATTTATAGATGGAATTCTGTTGAAGTAACAAATTTGGATTATAAATATTTATATATTGAATATTGTAAAGATAAAACCACCAATATCAAAAGAGATTATAAAAAATCTATAAAATTGAAATATTTACAAGTAGAAACAAAAGACGTAAATGAAATTAAAGACCATCCTAAAAATTTAATATTAATAATAACGCCTTTTTTTATTTCAGAAAAAAAATTTTCATATTTCGGTTCCGCAATTGCACAAATTAATAAAAAATTTGTTGTTGTTATTTTATCTTTGAGGAATCTATTGAAATTTATTAAGAAATTTGGATTAAATGATATTTATAATTTTTTAATGATAAATTTCAAACCAAATTATTTAATTATTTTCGATTTTTTTCCAATAATTTTTAGTGAGTGTTTTAAAAATCAAGAAAATAGTAATAATGAACTAAATTTGATTGTAATAAGGCCATTTCTTTCGAGAAATTCATTTTCTTTAATTAAGGCTACTCCATTCTCACATAAATGGTGGTATATTTTATTTTCTAAAATATGGCTTATAAAAAATGGATTTTTAAATATTTTGAAAAAAAGAAACACGGACGAAATTTTAATTTTAATAGAACATTCAAAAATATTGTTAATTATTCACAACTTAAAAAACATTTCAAATTTAAAATATAATGATATAAAATTACAATCTAAATTAAAACTTTATTATATAAAAGCAAAATTTAATTTCAAATATTTTGAAACTATTGTATTTGGAATAATTTTAAATTTTATTTCAGAAATTTCTTCTTTACAATAGGATTTTTATCTGAAATTCTTTTTAATGCCTCTTCGAAGGTTTCAGAGGGATCTAAATTCCATCTAAGAAATATTCCTGTTCTACCCACTCTATCTCGTTTCAATAACACTCTTTTTCTTATTTCAATAATTTGTGGTGAGATTCCTATTAGATCCGATGCTAATTTTTCGTTATTAATTAATGGCACTTCTCTATGACCCTTTTCCGTTGGAATAATAATAGTTAAGCTTTTATCAATACCAGACACTCTTTTATCTTTAAGAAGTTCTCCATAATTAATTGCACCACCAAATTTATAAAATTCAAAATTAATATCTTTAATACGTGTTAGAAAAAAAGTTATGCAAACATCATCATTTAAATAAATATGCCCTTTTATTATTTCATTTGGAGTAGCTTGAACAATTTCTCGACCGATAATTTGCATATTATATGATTCAAGTAAAAGCTCTATTTTATAAGAAGGAATAAATACATTTACTAATATATCTAAATCGCTAGAAGGCTTAACATTCCCTCTTGCAACACTTCCATATATAATTATTGGTATTCCCGAGTCAATAAATGGTTTACAAACATTTTTAACTAACTCCCTTTTTTGCTTTAAAACCATCCATCGACTCTCTGTATATATTATTTCTCGCTCATCTTGAGAATAATTAATTTTAACACGTGGCATTTTAAATTCTAATAGTTTAATTAAAATTACTTTCTAATAATTTATTTATTAATAACTGCTATTGCAGCAATTTCTATTTTTGCTCCTTTAATTATTTTAACTCCTCCAATTGTGACTCTGGTTGGATAGGGTTCATTAAAAAATTCTGCATATACACTATTCATTTTTTGAAAATCATCTAAATTTTCTAGAAATACATCGCAACGTATTACATTATTCATTGAAACTCCTGCTGCAATTAATTGCTTTTTGATTTTTTCAAGACATTGCCTTGTTTGTGTTTCGATACTCACATTGATATCATCTGGAATTTGACCACTGATAAAAATTAGATTTTCAAATTTCAAAGCCGGACTATAAGGTCCTAATGGTTTTGGAGCATCTTTAATTTCAATTAATTCTTTTTTAGACATCTTTATATCACGCATTAATTATTATATTATTTTTCAAAATTTTAATTCACTTTATTTTAATTTAATGAATTAAAAGATTTAATATATGTTTTATTTTTAATGACGAAAGATTTTTCTTTATAATGTCAGCTTCTTGAAGTTTATCAGCAGTATGAGTGGTAGTTAGAGCAATTGAACGCATTCCAGCAAGTTTTGCAGCTCTTATTCCAACAGGAGCATCTTCAATTACCACACAATTTTTTGGAACGATTTTAAGTTTTTCTGCTGCTTTTAAAAATACATCAGGTGCAGGTTTGCTATTTTTAACATCTTCGGCTGAAACGATAGCTTCAAAGAAATTATTGATTTTTAATGTATTAATTAATAAATTTATATTTTCTAAACAACCGCTAGAACCAATAGCTAATTTAAATCCTTTTTTTCTCAATTTTTTAATCAATTTAACAGTACCTGGTAAGGGTTTTAATTTATCTTTAACAAGATTTCTATAATAAAATTCTTTTTTATCGGCTAATTCATTAATTTTTTCATCTGAAATATTATTACTGAGCAATTTCCTCAAAATAAAACTACTTTGTTGGCCAAAAGTCTCTTTAAAAAATTCTCTTTTGAATTCAATATTTATATCTTTAGCCAATTTTATCCAGCTTTCATAATGAATTTCAGCTGTGTCTGCAAGAACTCCATCCATATCAAAAATAATACCATATTCTGAATAATTTAATTTAATTTTCATATCAAGTTTATTAAATTATAAAAATTTTAAAATTATTTTTTTAATTAAGATTTAAAAAATTTAATGAAGATATTTAAAAGAAAAAAAAAATTTCTTAACAAATTTTTATTTCAATTTTTTTTATTAAGGAGGTTTAATATGGAGTTACCTGAGATCGATTTCTTCTATGATAAGCTTTCTTGGAAGCTTTATCCAGATCAAAATATTTATAAGACAGAACGACTTGAATTTTTAAACAACATTATTGAAAAATTTAAAATTCAACCATTAGAAAAAATCGAAGACGCATTAATTTGTCTTTTTTCTAAAGTTGCAAATTTTATATTAAAAGCGGTTGATAAAATAAAATACAATTTAAAACAAAAGCTTTTCATCATAGAAATGAAAGGTTATGCAGATTTAATATATAATTACACATTAGAAGCCACATTAGAATCTGGATGGAGATACTATATAACTGGCGCTAAAATATATAATCATAAAATAATTGAAGAATTACAATTTTTAAAAATTAACAAATCAATACCTATATTTTTTGAGGAAAATATAGAATTGAAAGATATAACAATTAGAGCAATAATCGACGCTCCAAATTTTCATTGTTTCGAGTTAAAGATTAAAAATAAAAGTATTTTGTTAGACTGCGGTCTTCCTTTTTTCGATCAATATGAAGTAAAACTTGAAAAGAATTCAAATAGTAAAATAATTAGTCAAAATTTAGAACAAAACCAGTTAGATGCAATTATAGAATATTTAGAGTCAAATCAACCTGAATGTGTAATTTTAACTCATAATCATTTCGATCATACTTGTGGATTAGTATGGATTTTAAAAGATGAAGAAAAACAAAAGAAATTACGTTTTATTTTAGGCACTAAAACAACGTTATCAAACTATTATTCAATCATTCGAAAGATTAAAAAGATTTCAGATAAATATAAAGAAAAAGCTATTTCGTTAAGATACTTTGAAAAATACTACATTGCGAAAAACTTTTATTTAATGCCTTTACCAGCAGGTCATATTCCAGGAAGTATGAGTTTGCTATTTTCAATTCAAGGTTCAGATGAAGAAAATAATAAAATTCAAAACTTGAATGAGTGGAATTTTCTTTATACAAGTGATTTTTATATAAAAAGCATTACACCGATTGATGGATTCGAAAAGGTGTTTAATTTTATACCGAAGAATATTGATTTTGCTATTATAGATGGCTCAAAAAAAGAAAAAGTATTAATTCCTTTCGAAAAACAACTTGAAGATGTTTATCAAGCTGCATTAGAAACTTGGAATCGAAGTGGATCGGTTTTAATTGCAACAAATCCTTATGATCTTGCAATATTTTTTTATACTATGTTTTTTTTAAGAGACTATGAAAGAAAAGACAAATCTAAATCGAAATCAATGTTTTTACCGTATATTTACATAGATAGCACAATATATGATATTTTTTTCAAGTTATCCGAATTTAATGATGATCTTTCAGATGAAATTAAGAATATGATTAATTCTCTGCATAATCCATTTCAATCTTGGAGAATTCAAAATATTCATTTTATTAGATCTACTTTTGAGTCACTGGCTCGTCCGTCTTTGATAATCACTCATCCAACTAATTTAAATTCCGAGCCTATTATTAGAATTTTTCCTATATTTTCAATGAATGATAGAAATTTATTAATATTTGGTTATTTTGAGGAGAATGATGAAAAAATCTCAGAAGGATTATTTAACAAATCCATTCCAATAGAAACAGAGTCTGATTTAAATGGTATTTTAATCGAAAAGCAAAAATTAAAGTTCAAACGAAAGTGTGAAATATTTAATTTAAAAGAAGAATTCAGAAAATATCTTTTTGAACTCCATCCAGACCAAAATATGATTAAGAAATTAGAAGAAGAACTTAATATAAAGAAAAAATATTATTTTCATTCAAATGAGAAAAATATATTAATGCTTTTAATGAAAAATTTTTAATAATAAATATTTTCAAAAATTATTTTTTCAATTTTTCCTTTATCAAATTATGAAAATTTCTGAATTTCAAAATTTAATGAATGATATATAAAAAAATGATAGAGAAAGAGGTTTTGAATACAAATATTTAAATTGTAATAGTAATCCATTTGTTTGTAAGAAATAAGTTTTGTTAGATTTATTGCTTTACGACAAAATTAAAATAATGAAAAATTATATTGATTTAAGAAATGAAAATTTATTCTCAAAATGAAGACTATGATAAAACTATCATAGCTAAATTTTTGAAAAATAATTTAATTATTAGGACAGAAATTGCATATCCTAGCTCAATTGTTAATAAATACTCAGAAAAATTAGAAGGATGGCAGTTATTTGAGCAAATAATACCAGGACTATTACACAATATTATAAAAATAATTTATGAAGAAACGATTGGACAAGTAACAGGTAGTAATTTAATGCAAGCGATGAAATTCAAACCATTAATGGCAAAAAAATATGAACATTTAAAACCAATTATCGGTGAAAAACGATTTAATAGGTATATAGATTTTCCTTCGAAACTTCAAAAATGGAGATCTGAAAAATTACCACAACAAGAAATTAGAAAAAGGTTAATTGAAAGTTTGATCTATATTTACTTAACAGCAGCAAAAAGAGATCCTAATGTTTTCAATTTAGAATTAATACCTGTAGTAAGGCAGTACGTAAAAAAATTCATAGAGCTTAAATATGAAGATTTAAAAAATATTGATACAATACGATTAGATAAAATTACTAGAAAATTTTTTAAAATGATAGATATTGGTCGAACTTCAAATTATTTAAAGGATTTGATAAAAGATATTCAAACTTATTGTTTAGTTTTTTATTTTATTAATAAATATGAAAAAATCAATATCATTGGAAATAAAACCGAAATAGTACCAATAATTCAAATTTTAAGAAATGAATTCAATATTTTATTTGAAAAGATAATAAAAATTGAAGAGATTCAAAAATTTATAGATTTGGCTATTCAAAAAATCGTATATGGTGTTAAGAAAATAAGGCTTTAATTTTTATTAAAAAATTTTATTTTATTCTAAATTTCATAAGTTTATTTATTTTATAACTCTCATTTTCTCATTTTATCGGAATTTTACCGCAAAAAAGTGAAAATTGGATCCAATAAAATTTAAAAGTATGAAAAAACATATTTTAATTATGGTTAGAAAGTTCTCTTTTTTTCGGTTTTTGGTCCAAAAAAGTTTTTCCGCAAAAACTCCAAAAAAGCATTTAAATTTTGGTCCAAAAAAGGAAAAAAGGAAAGGAAATTAGAAAAATGAGAGTAATTTATTAATTTGCATAGGATTTTGAATTTTATGAAATTTTAATCTATAAACCAATTTTAAGTGTTAAATAATGACTAAACTTCACAGGATTGAAGTTGGAATATCAGAAGATAGAAATTTAAAAAATTCAATAATTCAAGATTTAGGAATAAATCAGATTCAAAAAGTTGAAGTCATCAAAGTGTATACATTAGAAAGTGATCTTTTAAACCAATCTAACTTAGAATTTTTAGCGAGGGAAGTATTTTCGGATCCAATAGTAGAGAATTTCTCTATTGATAAACCGTTATCCAAGCCATTTAATGGAACTATAGTAGAAGTAGGATATAAACCAGGTGTTACTGATAATGTAGGAATGACTGCTATAGAAGCCGTCTATGATGCATTAAAGATAAAACTAGATGGGGCTTATTATTCAACCCAATACTTATTTTATGGAATAAATAAAGAAGTAAGTGAAAAGATCGTTAAAGATTTAATTGCAAACCAATTGATAGAACGGTGGAGAGTAGAAGATGGAAGAAATTTTAAAGGTTTTCATGCAATTGCACCTAAAGTTATTTTATCAAAAGAAGTCAAAGTGGAAGAGATTAATTTGAATGTTTCTGATGAAGATCTAATGAAAATTAATGAGGAAAGAGTCTTAGCATTAAATTTAGAAGAATTTTATACTATACGAGATTATTTCAATTCAAATAGGGAAAAAAGGAAACAATTAGGACTTCCATCAAATCCCACTGATGTAGAATTAGAATGTATCGCTCAAACATGGTCGGAGCATTGTAAACATAAAATATTCAATGCGTATATAGAATATAAAGAAGATGGAAAAATAGAAAAAATTGATTCATTATTTAAAACATTTATAAAAAGTGCAACACAAAAAATCAATTCAGATTATTTAGTCTCTGTGTTTAAAGATAATGCTGGAATAATTAAATTTAATGAAAATTATAATATTTGTATGAAAGTTGAAACCCACAATTCACCTACGGCATTAGATCCATATGGAGGAGCATTAACTGGAATAGTTGGATGCAATAGAGATCCAGCGGGAACTGGAAAAGGTTTTAAATTAATATTTAATACAGACATTTTTTGTTTTGCTAGTCCTTTTTATAGTGGTGTAGTTCCTCCCAGACTTTTTCACCCAAGAAGAGTTCTAAAAGGAGTTCATAAGGGAATAATAGATGGGGGAAATCAATCAGGAATTCCCACAATAAATGGAAGCATTTATTTTGATGATAGATTTTTGGGAAAACCATTAGTATTTTGTGGAACTGGAGGAATAGCTCCTGCATATATAAATGGAAAACCAACACATGAAAAGAAAGTAAATCCAGGGGATTTAGCCATTATGGTGGGTGGTAGAATTGGAGCTGATGGAATTCACGGTGCAACATTCTCATCATTGGAGATAAATGAGAATTCACCTGCAACTGCGGTTCAGATAGGTTCCCCATTTATTCAAAAAAAAATGTTAGATTTTTTATTAGAAGCAAGAGATAGAGATTTAATTAATGCAATTACTGATAATGGAGCTGGTGGTTTATCATCCAGTTTTGGAGAAATGGGGCAAGATACTGGTGTAAAATTAGACTTAGAAAAACCTCCTTTAAAATATGCAGGACTTATGCCATGGGAAATTTTACTTAGTGAAGCTCAAGAAAGAATGAGCATAGCAATAAGCCCAGAAAACTTAAATGAATTCATGTATCTAGCTGAAAAACATGGTGTAGAAGCAACAATCATAGGAGAATTTAATAATTCAAAGGAATTTCAGTTATATTATAATGGAAAATTAGTTGGACTCATATCAATGGATTTTCTTCATAATAAAGTACCTCAAAAAAGATTAAAAGGACATTGGAATTATAAAATAGGAAGTGATCCTAATTTCAATGAGCCAAATGATTATAATAAATTACTTAAAGAAATGTTAGGGAAACTTAATATATGTTCTAAAGAAGAAGCCATTGTTAGAAGTTATGATCAAGAAGTACAAGGATGCACTATTATAAAACCATTTATGGGGCTTGAAAATGATGGACCTAGTGATGCAGCGGTTCTTAAAGTTTTATCTGAATCATGGGAGGGAATTGTTATATCACATGGATTATGCCCAAGGTATTCAGATATTGATCCTTATTGGATGGTGGCAAATGCAATAGATGAAGCAATTAGAAACGCCGTATGTACAGGAGCTAATCCAGAATATATGGCGGGATTAGATAATTTTTGTTGGGCAATGGGATTTTCAAAAGAAGATGAAGAAAAATATATAGGAATGCTAGTTCGAGCTAATAAAGCTTTATATGATTTTACAACAAAATTTAAAGTTCCTTGTATATCTGGCAAGGATTCTATGAAAAATGACTATAAAGTCGGAGATATCAAAATTAGCATACCTCCTACTATGTTATTTAGTGTTATTGCGAAGACTGATGATGTAAGAAAGTGTGTTTCTATTGATGTTAAAAGAGAAGGAGATTTAGTATATATATTAGGCATTACAAAAGCTGAATTAGGCGCAAGTGAATACTTTAACCATTTAGGATATACAGGTTTTTCAATTCCGAAAGTGAATGCTGAAAAGGCCTTAGATAGGTATAAAAGATATTATTCAGCTTTAAAAGAACATTTAATTGCATCTGGTCATGATTGCTCTGATGGAGGTTTAGCAATTTCATTATCAGAATCAGCATTTGCTGGAGGTCTGGGAATGGAGATTGATTTAAGGAAAATTCCCATAGAAAATTGTGACAGAAATGACTTTATTTTATTTTCGGAAACACCAAGTAGAATAATTGTAACAATTCATCCTGAAAATAAAGAGAGATTTGAAAAAATATTTAGTGGGACTGATTTTTCTCAAATAGGAGTTGTTAATGGAAACAGTTTAAAAATAATTGGACTTAAAGGAAACATAATCGTTGATGCAAATATTTCTGAATTAAAACATTCTTGGCAAAAAACACTTAAATTTTTAAGAGGAAGTGAAAATATTGAAGGATAAGGTTAATGTATGCATCATTACGGGTTATGGAATAAATTCTGATTATGAATCCGAATATGCATTTAAGTTAGCTGGAGCTGAAAATGTACAAAGAATACACGTTAATTTATTACTTAAAGGAAATGAAAAACTTCAAAATTATGATATAATAATGTTTCCAGGTGGATTTAGTTTTGGAGATAATTTAGGGTCAGGAAGAGTTTTAGCTAATAAATTTCGATTTGGATTAAGAGAGCAATTAACAGAATTTATAGACTCTGGTGGCCTTATTTTTGGTGTTTGTAATGGATTTCAAATTTTAGTTAAGATGGGATTATTACCTGCTTTAAATAATAATTATTATGTTCAAACGGTCTCATTAATAGGAAATAAATCTGGAAAGTTTGAAATGAGATGGGTGAAATTAAAAATCATAGAAAGTTCTAAATGTATATGGACAAAAAATATTGGAGACGTTTTGGAATTGCCAGTTAGACATGGAGAAGGCCAATTTGTTATAAAAGATGAATTAATTTTAAAGGAGTTATGGAATAGAAATCTAGTCGTAATGACATACGAACCTAATAAATATCCAAATAATCCCAATGGTTCTATAAATGGTATAGCTGGTATATGTAACGAATCTGGTCGTATATTTGGACTAATGCCACATCCAGAATGCCATGTTCATCTATACCAATATCCATTATGGACAAGGGGATCTACTCCAAAAGTTAATGGACTTAAAATATTTGAAAATGCTGTTAATTTTGTTCGAGAAAATTTTTAAAATTTAAATTCAAATTCATTTAAATGATCTTTAAGTAAATTCACCAATTTAAAACCTAAATTAAAATTCTTTACCTTAAGAAGATGTAATGTCTTAAAAATATGCTTACATAGTTGTTTATCTTGACTTTTTTTATATTTAAAATTATAACAATCATGTTTGATTAATTTATTTTTTCCATCTATAATAAGAATATATTCCTGGGCTTGACTACCTTTAATTTTAATCTCTATATATTCATTATTCTCGTCTATTTTAACAAAGTTTAAATTATCATTGGAAATTTTTTTCCCATTATTAATTTCTTCATTAGAAAACAGGCCTTTTAGAATATCATTATATTTCATACTAATTTTATCATCTATTTTTGAAATTTTTTGTGATATATTTTTATTTAAATCAATTTCATGCAGCAAATACCAAGTATCTATATTATCTTCAATTCGTTTTGTGTTTAAAAATTTATTAAAACGCCAAGTAATATCTTCCCTAACTTTTAACTCTTCTTGGATTAATTCCTTCTTTAATTCTTCAGATAAATATAAATTTCCTGATTTTTCTAATATTATTCCTTCCTTTTTCGCTTGATTTATTAAATTTATTATATCGGAAGGTTTAATAGGTAATTTTATATTGAAACAAATTGTCTCTATTAAATTCCCTAAAGATATACACTCAATTTCTAGAATTTTCCATACTTGTTTTACAAATTCTTTTGGGTTTTTATTTGATATTGTTAAATCCAACATAATTTTCAACTCAAAATTTCTAATATTAATTTTTTAAATTTTTATAATAAAAATTCTTATTTAATTTTTAATCATTTAAATCAAACTTAGTTGCGTTTAATTTTCCGTTTTTAGGTGTCACAATAACCGGACAACCTGGTGTAGGTGTAATACCAAAATTTTTCATATACAAAGTTTGAGATTGAAAACATCCCGAATTAACAGTTAAAATCCCTTTATAATATCCTGCATTTGTTATGTGAATATGACCTGTATGAAATAAATGAGGTTCATCTTCAATTACCAACCAATCTTTAATAATTGGCGCTAATTCTGTTCTTTTTCCGAATGTTGGACATAGATGTCTGGCTCTTAGTAATTCTTTCATAATACTTGGTGAGTCTTCAAAAGATAAATTTGGTATGGATGTAATCATATTAATAAAACTATCTCCATGAAATAATAATGTTTTAATTCCATGAATTGAAATAAAACTAGGATCACCTGTCATAAGAACATCTAAATCATTTAATGGTTTTGTATATTTTTCTGGAACAACTGGATGTGGTAAAGCATTCCTTACTGGTTCATGATTGCCTGGTATATATATTATTTTTATATAATCAGGAATATTAGATAATAACTCTGCTGCTTTTTCATACTGTTTATATATATCTGAAATTGATAATTCATTTTCTTGTTCGGGATAAATACCAATACCATCAACTAAATCTCCTGCTATTAATAAATATTTTATGCTTCCAAATGTTTTTATTTGGCGTTCTGCACCTAATTCTCCTCTTAATAATTTTATTAACTTTTGAAAAAGTGGTTCGATGAAATTTTTACTTCCAATATGGACATCTGAAATTAATAATAAAGAAATTGGACTTTCAGGTATAGTATCTCTTTTTGTAACAAATATATCCGGAAAAAATATTTCGTTTGCAAAAATAATACGTGATCTTGCTTTATTATCTACTTTTAAATATCCTTTTATCAAAACAACGTAATCTTCTAATAAAAATATCAAATTCTTGAAAAGATCCAAATTATTTTCATTTTTTTTAATTAATACATTTATAACTCCTGTAGTATCTTCAACAGTTAATATATATTTATCTTCAGATATCATTTTTTTTTCTAAAATCATTCCTATAATACAAACTTCACGAGAATCTAAATATAAATTCACTTGTTTAATTGGTATTGCGTTATGGGCATCTTGATAATTTCTCAATATTATTTTTTTCAAATTATTATATTTATCTTTCATTAATTCAACAAAATCTTCTATCCCACCTGATGTATATAGATATTTATTACAGTCACTAATAATATTGATTTGAAAATCATATTCCTTAGCGATAGGTTTAAATGTAGACGAAATTTCAGAAAATCTCTTATATTTTGGATATATTTGAGTGCTTTGGATATTTTTAGTATCTTGTAATTTCGTATTTTTGTTAGTTGATGTTAAAGACGTTTCTGATGTACCTAATTTATTTATTTCAGATTTATTATTAATTTTTTTATTGTATGATTCATTTCTTTCAATTGTTGAACTCTGAATAGTATTAAAAAATTTAGATTTTGTACTTATTGTATCTTCAGATGTTGTTTTAATTTTGTTCGTATTTATATTATCATCCTTATCTAAAAAATAAGAGATATTTGCTCTTTCACTTTTAACTTTAGTTTTAAAATTTTCCTCTTGCTGAATTTTTGAAATTTTTTTCATATTTTTATCTTCTAATAAAGTATGATTCTCTTTAATAATTTCATCAGCTATTTTTTCTGCTTCTAAAATTTCTAAATCTGAACCATTATTTGATAGTTCTAAATCCTCTAAACTTGCTTTAGGATTTTGTTTTTCAACACTTTTATTTATTGAATTTTTGTCTGTAAAAATATTATCTGATTTAAATTCTTCCAAATTATCCTCTTTTTTATTGTTACTAAAAAAATTATCTATAGTTGGTTCTTTATGATCGAATTTAGATTCTTGCTTAGTTATAAGGTCAATTTCAGGTAAATGGTCCAAAATTTCGGGTTGATTTCTGTTAATTAAATTTTTAAATTTAGTTTTCTTGATTAAATCGATAGTAATATGAGATCTAAATTCTTTTAAAAATGATATTTCTTGAATAAATTTTGATAGATCATCATCTGAGAATTTAGAATTCACTAAAGTATCTAGTGCATCTGGAGTAATATTAATACCTGCTCCAATGATTTTTGTTAATATATCTCTTTTCTGTAATTTATGTGTGTTAATTTCCATTATATTTACCCTAATTTATTATTATTTCATTTGAATTAAAAATCTTAAGAGCTAGTTTGAATTCAATAATTAAAGTATTTTCAATTAAAATAAAAAGAGCTATTAATATATTATGAAAAAATCATAAATAAATTTT
>Ga0123519_10007532_pt1 | contig 16830 bp, 22 predicted proteins | sample YelNatPaOPRAMG02_FD_87396 | JGI IMG/M metagenome (GOLD analysis project Ga0123519, IMG submission 87396) | Hot spring microbial communities from Yellowstone National Park - Yellowstone National Park OP-RAMG-02 (version 2) | ecosystem: Environmental > Aquatic > Thermal springs > Hot (42-90C) ... | reverse complement strand
AGTCGAAATAACAAACACCACACACAGGAGACACCAATGATGTGTAACATGAAGAACAGCGAGCGTAACACTAAGAACTTGGGTCCTCCTGACATAGGTAGGAAGTTCAGGTGTCAAGTTCACCATGCTGTATTTGTGTGCGCGTCACGTTTGAAATTGATTCAAGTATAGGGAACCAATGGCAACTCCTGTTGAATCTGCAGAGCTAAGACGTATTGAGAGAATTTCTACTTCGACTCTCTCCATGTGGGTGAAGAAGGGTTGCCCCGTTGCCCGTAGTCACAGGGACGGTAGTGGACGCGTCATTGTTCGATTCTTTGACCCGGACAAGGTGAAGGAATGGCGCATGTCGCGTATGGGTGGTCCCACGATCAAGCGTATGGCCGCTCATGCTGCCGACGAGCAACCGGTTCCCAAATCTGAGGTAAAGCAGACTCGCGAAGAATTGGAATCGCTGGCTGCCGCACTGAAGTCCGGCGATGGCATTGTCGGTGCTGTGGACCGCTTGAGGATAATGGAGAGGGCTGCATATCAGGCGTATTGTGAGGCCGTTCAAACCAACAATGTAACCGCACAACAAATGCGGATAAAATTATACTCTGACATCGTGCAGCATTTGCTCAAGGCAGAGGCACTTATTGACATCAGGAAACAAATCGAAGAAGAAGTGTGGGATTTGTGCCGCCAGACGATGACGGCTTGGGCAGAACCAATCAAGGCTCTGGTCGAACAGATGCCACGTGCCATGTCAACGAGGTGTAATGTCAATGACCCGGCTGTGGCAGAGGCAGCACTCAAGGATTGGGTCTATTCTCAGATGTTCCCGATGATGGGGAGGAAGCTTCGTTGATCAACCGCACTCCAGAATATCTGACAAAGATATTTGCTCCACCAAGCAACTTGAACGTGTGGCAGTGGGCTGAGCAACATGTGTCTCTCTCTGCGCGAGTGTCTCCGAGACCGGGACCATATCGGACTGATTGGTGTCCATATGTGCGCGAACCCCAAGAGGCATTTACTGACCCACATGTTAGGGTCATTGTGCTGTGCTGGGCTTCTAGAACTTCCAAGACCGAGACTGCGGCTAATTGTGTGAGATATTCGATCGGTGCCGATGCTCAACCATGCATCATAGTTATGCCGTCGAAGGAAATGGCGCGGTCATACTCTGAGACCCGTTTCCAACCATCCATCGAAGATTCGGACATACTCAGGGCAGAGAAGCCGGCTGATGCTGACAAGTATAAATTACTTGAAATGCACTTCAAGCGGTGTTCAGTGTTCCTCACCGGTGCCAATTCTGCTGCCAACCTGAAATCTCGTGGTGTTGGAGTCATCCATGCGTCAGAGATTGACACTTGGCCGCTGTCCACCAGTAAGGAAACTGGAGCACTACAACAGGTCATGGAGCGCATCAAGGATAGGCCGGGTGCTAAGGCCATCCTAGAATCAACGCCAACCATCGAGTCTGGTCAAATCTGGCAGGAGTTTATTATTGGCGACATGCGATATTTCTTCATCCCGTGTCCCGATTGTGGTGAGATGCAAGTGTTGAAGTTTCCTCAAATTCGATGGCCAGAAGAATTGAGGGACAATGACGGCAAGTGGAGACTCGCTGAGGTCAAGAAGCGAGCGCGATATCACTGTGAGAAGTGTGATTCACCGTGGAACAATGGCCAGAAATTGATGCAGTTGCACAAAGGTGTGTGGAGACCGACAAACGACAAGGCAGAACCCGGCAGGCGCAGTTATCACTTATCATCAATATACCCGGCGTGGATTACCTATGGCGAGGTTGCCGTTCAATTCTTGAGGTCAAAGGATAATCCAGAAGAATTACAACGCGTCATCAATTCGTGGTTTGCTGAGCCTTATTATATGGGTGGAATGAAGGGCGAGTTTGAGGCACAGGTGGCAGCGCGTGTAACGGATGAAGTTACCGGAGTGCCAGATGACCATAGGGCTTTGATGACTGTGGACGTTCAGCAGGACCATGTGCGGTATGTGGTGAGGGCGCACAATAGCGAGAGAGATTCCGTGCGGCTTGATTATGGCCAAGCGCCGGGACTTGAGGAGGTCGAGGTCATAGCAAAGCGATGGGGCTGCGTCGTTGTTGGTGTGGATTCGAAATATCGGCAACAGCAAGTGTTCTCTTGGTGTATCACACACCCCGGATGGATACCAATGGCTGGCGCCGATGGCCTGATGACCGACATTCGCTGGGCTGATATGCCGATTGATGGTGGGTTGTTTAGGGGGCAGGTGGTCAAGTGCCTGAGGCATCGTCCAAACGCGTGGAAGGAGGAACTCTATCGCAGAATCAAGAGGCCAGAAGGCCAGAAGATTCCCAAGTGGTCAATTGCTGGTGCCATGGGCAGCGATTACAAGAAGGAGATGAGTGGCGAAGCTAGAATCTTGCGCCGTGGGCAGAGGGGCAAAATGCTTATCGAGTGGGTGAAGACAGGACCAAACCATTATTGGGACTGCGAAGTGTACCAACTTGCATTGTTTGAGGCAATCCGCCCATTTGTGTTTGATGAAACGCAGACGCAGCAGAAACAAAATAGCGTCAAGCCACCGGAGATGCCGCGCGGTCCGTTTGGTGGGGAATTGGATGAAATAGAAAGACAGAGACAAATGGCACATGGCGGGAGAGACGACATCACGATAATAGAAAGATTGTGGACATGAGATATGGATTGGCATATGTTACAAAGAGGCCACACTGCATCAAGCAAATTGTGAAAATGTGGCGTTCAAGGGCGAGAAATGTTGATGATTTACACTGGTGCATTGGGGCTGACGCCGGTGATAAAGAAGTTGAGAACGTTGCCGCTGAGTTGATGCTTCCGTGCGCACATGGTGGAAACAACTATGTACAGGCTGCAAATGCTGCGTGTGCGTTCCTGTCACAACACCACGACATTGATTACCTCATCGTCGTGTCTGACGATTTTATACCACCACACTCGTGGGACGTTGCATTGGACTCCATCATTGCCGAGAATAAGAACACGAGGTCAGCAGTCATCCACGTGCATGATGGTGGTGAGGGTAGATTGTGCACCCTGCCGGTTGTAGGCATCAGCAGATATCGTGAGTTCGGTTTCATGTATTACCCGCACTATAAATCCATGTTCTGTGATACGGAACTCACAGCACGTGCGATGCTCGATGGTGTGTTGGTGGACGGCAGACATATCTTGTTCGAACACATGCATCCAGTGAACAAGAAGAGACCAACTGACACGGTGGATGCTGAGCATGCGTCGAGTGATAGACACATACACGGGTACGAGATTTTTGCTCGTCGCTTGCCACTTGGATTTCCGAGTGGTAATGTGGCCGCCCCATCTGTCATGGCAAACAGATATTGCGCCACATTGCAGGTGACTCGCGATGACATTTGTCTCCTCGATGTGGTGGGAGCACTATTCTATGATGGTGTGCGCAACTTTCACTTCAATGTCCCAAACCATCATTGGGATGGTAGCCCCGTGTCCGAGGACAAGCAGCAGGTAAAGGACATAGCCGGCAGACTTGTGAAGATGGGTGCGCATTTTGTGCGGGTGTCCATCGATTCTCTTGCTCCATTCTTCTGGCCGGGAATTAGTCGGGGAATGTTAGAGACGAATTATCGCAACTTCTGCCACGAGCGCACAATGCAGTGTGGATTCCCACATCAGTTGATAGTTGATGGTGACGAGTTATTCCTCCCCGGTGCCATGGCGTCCGTGGACTATAGTGTGAGATGGCACAACCCAACCACGGCTGCATTGCGTGGGATTCCAGTAGTCGGCATCCCAGCCGTGGCGGTAGAGGGAGCGACAGACAGAATCACGTGCTACATCAGAGAGGATGAGCGCTGGCGCGACGTGCGGTCTCCCTTCAACCCAACGCTAGATATTGGCGTCTTTGGTGTCCTACACTTCTCTGCAGTCAGGAGGACGCGAGAGGAGATAGTGGAGAAGATGCGCAAATCTGGGCACTATGATGACAGCGAATATCACTTCGAGCAGTGGATAAAGGATGTGCTGCCCAATCTCAAACCGGGCATGAAGAACGTGCACATGTATCGAGATGGTTCGTTGTGGCCTGAAACGCGCGAGTTTACGGCAATGGAACTGAGCGCCATGCCGGATAGTGTCAAACCGTTATTGTGGGGTGCCAAATGAAGAAGATGGTGCCATTGCGTGTTGATTTCGCCGGTGGCTGGTTGGATGTCCCATCCCTGAGCCGTCCGGGTGGCTACATCGTCAATTGTGCGATTTCCCCGCTCGTCAGTGTTGACAAGTGGCCATATGAGAAGCGTTCTGGTCTTGGTGATTCTGCTGCTTGGGCGATGCTTGGTGGTAAGGATGTCATAGAGCAGGAACTAAAAATTGCCGGCTGGCAGGATGCAGCCGTCATCGAACGGACTGGGTTGTGCGCGTGGCGTTCTGGTGAGAAGCCTGAACTTGTGTATCGCCACCCCGATGCCAAGTTTCTCAAGAACCGCATGACCATCGTGTGGCAGGGTGCGCCACATGACACAGCCAACATCCTCAAGAAGAAACGCGACTATCTCGCCATACTTGAGGCAGGACTTGTGGCCGCTCGCTCAATTGTCATTCCAAATCTAGAGTTTGCTGGCATCAAGACCGCCATCAACATGAGCTATGAAGCGCAATTGTCCGAGGGAATGAAGAAGCTCGAAGTGTTGGATGGTGCCGGCGCTTGTAAGTATCTAGGCAGCGGGTGGGGTGGGTATGCGCTATATCTGTGGGATGATGTAAAGAAAAAGAAGGGCATCAATATTGAACCGTACTACAAGGAGAGTGACAATGTATAGTCAGAATGATGAAGAGAAGGTTATACTCGACTTCTTCGGTGATTCATTTGGCGCCTTCTACGATATTGGTGCATGGGACGGCAAGACATTTAGTAACGTCAGGGCACTGCTTGAGCGTGGGTGGTCGGGCATTATGGTTGAGCCGTCGCCGGCTGCATTTGTTGAGTTGCTCGCCAACACCGAAGAGTTTAGGGACAAAGTGACCCTTGTAAATGCTGCTGTCACGCGTGAACCTGTGCTCGCCAAGTTCTATGACGCCGGTGGTGATGCTGTGGGTTCACTGAGCAAGGCTCATTCAGATAAATGGGAGCAATTCCGTAAAAAACCAATGCGTGAGTTTGTTATCCACACATTGTCGGTTGTCCAGTTGTTCTCAACATTTGGTGAAGCGGAATTCATTAGTCTTGATGTCGAGGGAACTAACGTGCAATTGTTCCCACAACTTCCGTGGCACTGGAAGAGACTTAGGGCTGTCTGTGTTGAGCACGATGGCTACGAGTTGCAGATGTCTGCAATGGTGGAACCGCTCGGATTCAGACAGATATACAGGTCGGGTGAAAACATCATACTTGTGAGGGTCTAGTGAGAATCATCTTGATGAGTGGCGGCAGTGGTAGCAGGTGGGGAAATCATGGTGGGGTTCCCAAGCACTTGTTTCGTCCGCTCGGCGATGGGAGCATACTCGACCGTCAAGTGCGGCAATTCATGCCACATGGTGAGGTCGTTATTATGTCTGGTGACGAAAGATATCGGCGTGAAGGATGCAGACTCGTAAAGCCTGTGGGATGTAAGTTGACGCTGGACAACAAGTAGAGAAACAAATGCCAATCAGAAGTGCACAGTCAGTGTTGGACCAGCTATACGCTGTCAGGGATGACCTCCTTGCCGGCAAGGTGGCCAGCTACTCGTTGGGCGACAGAAGCATTACACTGCAGAACATCACAGAGCTGGAGACAATCATTCAGCAATATGAAGCAGTTGTGGTGGCATCTGAAAGTGGACCGGTGCTCGCTGACATGAGTGGACCAGCGAATCAACCGTCTGCGGCTTCACAGCCATTTACATATTTACCACAATTATGAAAAACACACAGCTATCCACCATTTGTGACCGTGAACTCCAGCGCGTGTTGCTGGCTACAAAAGGGTGGAGTTTATTGCCGGTAAAAGATGAACTCTCAGGCAGGATTGTTTTTGTGGATGTGAAGGAATAGGAGGAGTCGAACAGTTCGATTATTTGGGCGTAGGAATCTCGGATGAGTGAATCTGGCTGGTATTTTGATAAGTGAGATTTAGAAGAGCCGCGCTAATGCACGAAGTCACCACACCAACGCCAAAGACAGAGCGGGCTTCTGAGTTTGAGAAGCTCCTGAGGCCAACGCGTCTTGAGTCTATTGTGGACAAAGTGATTGCGCCCTTTGCCCCAGGTGTAGTTGCTCGTCGTCTTGAGTCTCGCGCTCGTGCTGCTGCTACTCGTGTAATGCTTTCTTATGCTGCTGCCTATCCGTCTTTGCAGCGCGAGTCAGCTTGGGGTCCGCTGGTCACAGAGGAAGCAGAACTTCCGGGTTTTACTCGATTTCAGCTTATTCTTGAGGGCAGAGACCTTTACCGCAATTCTCCCATCATCCGTGCAGGAGTCAATGGAGTGGCGCGAAGGGCTATTGGCACCGGCATCCGTCTACAACTGAACACAGACAATAACAAATGGAACCACGAGTGCCTGTCACAGTGGCTTGATTGGACTGAGCAGCTTGACATTGCCGGTGCCTATGACCTCGATGCCATTTGTCGTCAGTGCATCCGCTCAGCATATACGGATGGAGACTTGGGTTTGGGACTCCTCGATTGCGATGGCGACTTGCGCGTGGAAGTGATTGAGGGAGACCGAATCGCTGAGGACATGCGAGCAGGCATCCAGATTGACCGTAACAACCCCATTGGTGGCATCATCAAAGATTGGGACACCGGCAGGGTGAAGGAGTATCTTGTTGGTCGTCGCAATGCCGGCGGCATCTTGGAGAAGTGTGAGCCTTGGGATGCCGACAGTTTCATCCTGTTCTATCGTCGTCAACGTCCCGATCAAGTGCGAGGAGTGCCATTGCTTGCGCCGGTCATCCAGACTGCTCGCGACCTCGACAAGTATCTCACTGCGGTTCGCATTGCTGCCAATGTTCAGGCGACTTTTGGTGTGTTCATCAAGCGTCACAACCCAGCGCAGTTGATGATGGCGCAGTCGAAGGCTGTTACCGGCACCACAGATTATCGCACACAGCCGATGAAGACCGGCCAAATTTGGCATCTCGGACCAGATGAAGATGTCACAGGATTCAGCCCGACGCAGCCGGCCAACCAGTTTGACCAAGTGGCCAAGTTCTGGGTGCGCCTCATTGCATCCGGCATGGGCACCACCTATGAGGCCATGATGTCGGACTTTGGAGACATGAGCTTCTCTGCTTCCCGTGTCCAGCTGATGGAGCATAATAGCATCAACCGGGAGTGGCAGCGCCTCATTGTCCGCAGGGTGCTCAACCGTCTCTATCGTGTATGGGTTTCCAAGCGCATGACGCCAGTGAGCGAGGGTGGTTGTGGCCTTCTCGCATTCAACCCACAGGCGTTTGACAAATATCAGTGGATTGGTCCTGCCGATGAGTCCATCGACCCGGTGGGCGATGCTGATGCTCAGATCAACCTCATTGAGAAGAAGCTCATGTCTCGGCAGCGATACTTCACAGGACTTGGGCTGGAGTGGAAATCTGAGATGATGCAGATACGCCGTGAGGACGAGTGGATCAAGAAGAACATTGGTGAACAGCAGCCAACACTTGAAGAGACAGAACCCGGCAAGGATGAAGTTGACGAAGGGCAACAAGAAAAGGAACACGTAAATGAACATCAAAATGATTGAGCGGGTGGTTGAGAGGCAATTGGCGAAGATGCAGATGAGTAGTCGTTGGAGGGTGATCAATGCCAAAACCAATGAAGAAATTGGTTCTGGCTATGATGCTGCCGACGCCGTTGACAAGGCGAAGGAATTGAAGCGCAAGAATCCAACAATGAAAATCAAAGTAATTGACATGGCTGGCGAGTTTTGGCCTGGTGGCAAGGATATTTGATGCATGAAGATTCGACGCAAGCTTTCTCAAGATGATAGTACTCTTCGCGGCGTCCAAATCGTGGAGATTGGTGAGGTCGATGGTCACGACTTTCAAATCAATGAGAATTTCTTGAATTCCGTCGTTGACCTTGGCAACAAGGCAGGCTCGGTCAAGGTTCGCCTCAATCATCCAGAGGGACGCGGTGATGTAATGAGCATCGTTGGCGAGGCCGTCAATTTCCGTCGCGATGGCTCCTGTGTCCGTGCTGATGTGAAGCTCTTTGATTTACCGGTCAAACAGCATATTATCACACTTGCGCGTCAGGCTGGCCATTTGTTCGGCATGTCGCTTGACTTCGCTGGCGAGGTCGTGAAGAAGGCCGGTCAGAAGCTCAAAGAAATGACTTGTGATGTGATTTATGGGGTGGACATAGTGGATACACCGGCGGCTACTCGTGCCCTCTTCTCGGAGGGTGAGGACAACAAACACTGGAGGGTTTATTGCAAGCTCGAACAGCTTCAAGTTGACTCTTCACAACAAATGGAGGAAGAGGAATCAGACATGACGAAAGAACTCAAGCAGCAACTCGCGAAGAAGTTTGGTATCAGGGAAGATGCCAAGGACTTTGAAGCACAACTCGCCACCAAGCTGGCCGAAGAGCCGGCAGGTGGCCACCCTGAGCCAGATGGCGATGAGGGTTATGAGAAAATCATGGCCAAGCTCGAAGACATGGAGCAGCGTCTTCGCAAGCTTGAGAATCCCGAAGCCACCGATGACGAAGTTCCTGTCACCGACGAGGAGAAGGAGACCGCCATGGCGGCAATGGCTGCCAAGGTTTGCTCCATCATGTTGGCCAAGGTTGGCATCCAGCCTCGCAAAGCTAGCGCTCCAGCTACCGATGGCGAACAGCGCGAAGAGCAGTTGAGCGCCGAGGAGGAGAAGCTCGCCAAGCAGATTGGCATGGACGAGAAGGAACGCAAGCAATTTGCGGCCAACCTCACCGCCGCCAAGCGCGTCAAGATTTGAGGAGAACACATCATGCCAGCACTCACAGCAGACTTCAACAGCTACATCAAAAACCAGCGCTCACTCAACGACGGACTCGTTAGCGCGGGTGACGTAACGCACATCGGTGGTCTCGCGCAGTTGAGCGCGGATGGCGTTTACGTTACGGCGGCAGCGTCTGGCGTCACTCGCAAAATCGTTGGTCAGTTCGTCAAGGGTACTACTGGCAGCGAGACCACAGACACTGTGGTGCCGGTCCGCGAGGGTGACATCTTCCTGCACCTCGCAGAGGATGGAGCCTACAAGCCAGTGGTTGGTGATGTCGGGTCTCAGGTTTATGCCGCGAGTGACCACGAAATTACGATGCGGTCCAGTGGAAATGCGAAGGTGGGCATCCTGCTTGCCATCGAGAATGGTGGCGCTCTGGTCCGCGTCACACAGGAAGCCAATCTATAAGGAGATAACACATGGAACTAAACTCAGCTGCAATTGTGGCCTTCAAGACGAAGTTCGATGCTGAGTTCAACAAGGCTTTCGAACTTACCCAAACCAACTATGAGAAGGCTGCCTACGTGTTCAATAGTGGACGCGTTGAGACTGTCAGCCATCGTTGGATGAAGGGCTTCGCCGGGATGCGCGAGTTCATCGGTGCTCGCCAAATCAACAACGTTGATTCTGCCGGGTTCGATGTGAAGAACAAGCTGTGGGAAGACAGCATTGGCATTCGCCGCATTGACCTCGAACGCGACCAGTGGGGCATTTACACTCCGCTCATTGCTCGCGTTGGCCAAGTCGCCAAGCAGCATCGCGACAAGCTGGTGTACGAAAAGCTCAGCGACGCCATTAGCTCGACCTATCGCTCCACCACACTTGCCTATGATGGTTATCCCTTCTATGGCACCCACGTTCGTAGCAACACCGATTACAACTACACCAATTACACCAGTGGTGCGGGTTCTGCATTGTCAGAGGCAAGCCTCAAGGCCGGCATTATCTCGTTGCGCAAGCGCACTGATGACAAGGGTAACAAGCTGGCGGCTGCCACCGCTCGCCCGTTGCTCATCATCCCGCCGGACCTCGAATACGTGGCGGCTCAGTTGGCCAATCAGTCGTTCATCGTCACCACGCAGCCGGGCAGTGGCGCTTCGAGCGCGACCAACCAAGCGGCGCAGGCTGAGAACGTTCTCAAGGGAACGTTTGATTACATCGTCAGCCCGTGGCTCAAGACGACCACGGAATGGCACTTGACGCTGGTTGACCCCATCTTCAAGCCCATCATCTTCCAGCTTGAGCAAGACATCGAAATTCTCAGTTGGGACAAGTTCCTGCACCGCTGGGCAGAGTACGACGAACTCACTTGGGGTGTCCGTGCACTCTACAACGTGGCCGTCGGACTCCCAGAGATGGTCTATGGCAGCGTTGGTGTATAAGGGGTAACAGGGTCGCGGCTCGTGTGGCCGGGCTGGTGAGAACCGATCCGGCCACAGGCGTTTGGAAACATGGCACTCAACCTCACAGTTTTGGGAGGGCACTTGAGCCGGGCTTTCTCGGACTTCCCAATGTCTGTTTACTGGCAGGGCAAGGCCATTCCGTGTGTGCGGTCACAGCCCAACATGTCTCAGACGCTTGAGGTTGGTGGACCGGATGAGAAGGTTGAGTTTGACCTCTTCTTGCGTTCTTCTGATCTTCCAAGGACTCCAAGGGAGGGAGACTTATTCGTGGTCAACAAGATTACCATGAAGGTCATCTCAGTGAGAAATGCGGCAGAAACCGGCGAACTCATTGCTTGTGGCATGGGTTACGCCAGGGATGGGAGCTACTACTAAATGTGACGACAAATCAGCGTTCTCTTCGTGACCGCATTGCGCTAGCTGGGGGTGAATAGATGCCCCTCGTCTATTCCACCTTTGATTCTGGTCTCATTGCCGCGCTTGTGCGCTTGTGTGATGCCTACCTAAAGAATCTTGGTGACGATTTTTCGTCTGATGTGGTCAACCAGATGGAAGTGCAGACGATGCGGTATCCGCTCGTGATTGTCTCACCAACCGAGATTGAGGAGATGGTCTATCAGAGTGGGCACTATCGTGTTGGTGTCGAGTTCAGCATCAACGTGGACATGGACATCGGGAGTCCTCAGCAGATGGAGAATTTAGCTGGTGCAGTTCTCGATTTTCTCCAGCAGACTGACCTCATCCAGCAACTCAACACTGTGACTGATGACACCGGCAGGGCATTGTGTGTGGTCCAGTTGGTGACGATTGAGCAGTCGAGGCTTGAGGATATCGGAGATCGCAAGTGGCGAAGGGTGCTTGTAGTGGATTTCTTGGGACACGCACCACTTAGTTGACTCTTGACAACAAGAAAGGAGCAAGATTATGGGCGCAGTACGATTTGGAGATGGTGGACCAGTTGCCGGCCTGACTGCAGAAACGACAGGCTTTGTGCAGGAATTTCGCGTCAACGAACTCTACGACGAGGCAGAGGTCGAGAACGAGGTTGGTGAAGTCGAGGCCTATGCTCTCTTCAACAAGCGTTGGGAGGGTTCGTTCGTCCTTGTGAACAAATCTGGTGCTACTATTCCCGCGACGGCAACGGCTGTGGCTGTGGCCAACATGTCGGAAGCGGCGAAGGTCGTCATTACATCTCGTGAGCGCGTGCCTGAGCGCAAGGGATTCCAGAAGTACACATTGCAATTCAAGGCGTGGGCAAACCTCACGCTGTAGTTTGGTTGTTGGGGTGAACTGGCGGGGGCGCCAATGGTGCCCCCGTCCACGCAGTCAAATAAAATGAAATGAAAGGAGCTACGCCATGAGCGAGCAGCAGCAAGCGCCGGAAAGGACGATAGCATCTGTCCTTGTCACTCAATCAACCCACCTAGCAAATTTTCTTGCAACGTGTGGTTGTCAGATTCGGCAGGTGGTGTCAGGTCCAGAGAGGACTCCATCTGGGACTCCTGTTGTCAAGTGGGTGTTCGATGAGACCGAAGAAGCCAAGGTTATTATGCTGATGTGGAAGAATCCACCCAAGGACACACGCAATTGGGAGCAGTTGTCGTCAGAGGAGAAGGCCATCGTCATGAACTTTGTCACGGCTTTCAGTGATAATCTTCACCATTTCATCAAACGCGCAAAGGAGGGATGACACCATGGGTGCTGTTGAATTGGTTGGCGTGCCAGATGAAGTAAGACAAGACCAACGCGTGGTGGATGCGATTGCAGACTTGGAGCGCAAGCCAGAGCGCGATGCCGGCAGGACGATAGTACAGACACTGCAGAACGGCGTGGAGAAATATGGCATCAAGCTGCGCCCAATTTCGCTCACTGTGGTGGGTCCGATGATGGCTCAAATGATGTCGTTCAAGCCCTCATTTCCGGAAGCCTATCAAATGACTGCCATGTTGTTCATTCTTGGTGCTCCACTGCGTGATGTTTATAGCGCACTTAGCGCCGGGGAGTGCGGTGGTGTTGCTGAGTTTATGGCCATCGCCGCTGATTGGGTTATGAAGAGCGGAATACCACAGGACATGTCGGACGACGTGGTTAGGGCGGTGCAAAACACGTTCGAGACTGCCGGACGGTTGCTCGGTGGGGGCAAGGATGATGGCGAAAAAAAAGAATAGGACCGCCATGGTTTGTGGTGGTTGCAGACATGGTGGCCAGCGAGTATCATTGGTCACGCGAGTGCATCTGGTGGGAGGTGGACTTTGCTGAGATGTCTTGGTATATATCAGCTATCATCCAGCGCAAGAAGGCCGAGGCCCGTCAATCGTCGGGCGAGGTAACGGACGAGATGGAGCACCTATACAACGTCATTGAACAGGTCAAGCGTGAAAAGGGATTGTGAACGAGCACATTGCAATCTCGATGGGTATGGACATTGCGGCGTTGCGCAAGGGCATGGACGCTGCCAACGCACTTGTGAGCAGGACCATGACAGTGATGAAGCGCTCTGTGCTGGCAGCGGCCGGCGTTGTGGGTGTGGCGTTTGGATTTCACGAGATTGGGGAGGGCATAGGTGGGGCTGTCAAACGTGGCAAGGAGCTTGACTCGCTGGCTCGCGAAAGTGGGAGAACCGCAGAGGAGATTGCGCTGTTGACGGAGACCGTGTATCGTTCGCAGATTGGTATGTCGGACGCCGCTGACATCGCCCAGACTCTCGCGGAGCACTGGCGCAATTCAGCCATAGGTGTCACCGATTTCTCCCATAGGCTCAAGATTCTCGGCTTGACCACTGAGCAGCTTGCGAAGATGTCAATGCCGGAACAGTTTGATGCCATTGCCACGAAGATCAATGAGATTCGCGACCCGGTTGTTCGCGCTCAACTTGCGATGGATTTGTTTGGTGCTTCTGGCAAGAAGGCCGTCGCCAACTATCAATCTGGCGACTTGGCGCATGCAGCAAATCTCATGGGCAAGAATGCTCTACGCCTTGCCGAGGCATCAAAGTGGATGGCACGACTCAATGATGCGTGGTCTAGAATAAAGAAAGCCGGCGAGGTGTTCTTTGGTGCCATCGCGTCCAAGGTCGTTCCAATGTTGTCCGTAGCTGCAGACAAACTTGAAGGCATTCTTCCGGTCATAGACGAATGGGCTGTAAAGGTTGGAACATTTCTAGTAAACACAGCGGCAGTCATCTTGCAGGCGTTCAAGGAGGGCAAGATGGTGCAGTTCCTCAAGCTTGGGTTGGTGGCAGCAGTAAAGACCGCCGGCAATGCGTTACTCCTCACCATGGCATCTTCCATTGCTTTCATGCGGGAGGGGTTGAAGGCAATCTGGACTGCTCTTGGCAACTACATGTCGGAGAGGATATCCGCGACTTGGGAGCTTTCCAAGGCTTTGATGTTGTCCGCTGCAGAAGCCATGGTAAAGGCAATCTGGGACGGCATGGCAGAAGTGGCTATCTTCTTCTCCGAGAAGGTAACAGATGTTATCAAGCCAATTATCGAGTTCTTTGGTGGCGAGACTGACCGAGCATTTATTGGCAAGATACGAGAAGCACAGGCAGGCGGAGACAAGAAGATTGAAGGGTTTTTTGATGCGTCAAAGGCTCACGATGCTGCCATTGACCACGCAGAGAAGGCGAAACTCGCATGGGAGAAGATTGATTGGTCGGGGGCATTCAAGAAGGCTGTTGAAGCTTTTAGGGGGCAAATGCGCCGTGACCCATTTGGCAGCAAGGAAGCATGGGAGCAGTTCCAGAAGTTTAGTTCTGGGATGTTGAAGAACTTCAAGATGCCAAAGCTGCCGGAGAGCGCGAAACGTCCCGGTGAAGGTGGCAAGGGTCCGCTCGTTCGTGCTGGTTTTGGTGGTGAGGGTATTTATGATGAATTTCGCAGAGTCGGCGGTGGTGTGGCTGCCGGTGTGACAAACATTCAACAGCGCATGTATGACAAGCTGAACGAGATAGCACTCAAAAACGGAGAACAGATTGTGCTATTGCAACAAGTGGTGGACCGCGCGACTGGTGGGCATGGTTCGCTTGAGCTTGGGGGTGTCCGATGAGTACCATTGTTTGGTTTCCGGGTTCAATCGCCGGACTAAAACCAACGTCGAACGACGGCAAGGTGTCATTCGACGCAGATGGGTCTATCATCATTGACAGAGAGTGGAAGTGCAGATATGCCGACGCATTCTCACTCTGCCCAAAGCCGAGAACTGCAGCGCCAGAGGGAACACCGGGCTACAACACTCTTTGCATCAGTTCTGGCTATGAGCGATTTAGGCCAGATGGTGCGATTGTTCGCGCCACATATCAGGGCATATGGAACATGCCGTTCACTGTCTATGAAATGGATGCTTCTCGCTATGAGCGGCCAATCCAGTATCACCCCGACTTCAACGATGCATCGAAGTTTCCTGTTGCCTCCAAGATAATGAAGGGAGTGACGGACCCAAACACCGGCGCAACGGTGTTGGTGTTCGACAGATTCAAGGACATTTGTGACACTGCCAATGACGACAGTTGCAAGTTTCGTGGTGTGGAGGCATATATGGTGCCGTCTGGCACATTTCGCAAGACTTCATATACCACGATCCCAGATTTTAGCCTTGATGGTGTGTTCAAGATTGGGACACCAGAGACCGGTGGTCATCCCATTAGGGGTGGCGACAATGTATGGCTAAAGGCCGACAAGACTTGTCGCAACATGTATCGTGGCGCATCCCAGATTTGGGAGATTCAAGAGACTTGGATTTACAACGAAAATGGTTGGCTCACGGAGATTTATGGGAGCTAACCTGTCTAAGCTTAGACTCACCGATGGTCCGGGATTCCCTCGCCTGTGGAATCGCCTTATCGAAGAATTGCAGCGCTGTGTCATCACTTCTGTTGCACCGCCACTAATGCTTGGTGGTGATGTTGCTGGGCAGAGATTGTCAATCGCAAGACAAAACTCCACGAGCGATCAGTATGTTCCAGCTTCATTTCAAATCTACCGATCCAGTACCGATATCCCAGACACCGATTGGCGCACCATCCGCGTTCGCTCCGGGTTCATCAACTACGTCCACCCTGTTGGCTCCACCGAACGCGGCTACTCCGACGACAACGACCCCGACCCCGACCACTCCGCCATCATCCTCGAACCCGCCACCACCTGCGCCATCTTCCTTCGCCAGACCTACACCCTCGGCGGCTCCGCATGGAACATCACTAAGACTTATATTGACGTAGCCGCTATTGACCCACAGACCGGCGCCGTGGACGGCTGGCCCGGATTCAACTGCGTCTCCGGCCCCAAAGAACAACCTGTCCGCAACGTCCTGCTCAAACTCATCGGGATCGTCGCCGTCGGCTCCGATGACCCGGAATCCGACGACTATCACCGACTCGACATCCAGCAGATACTAAAAACCGATGTTGTCCAACAGCCAGCCAACCTCACCAGGGGCGAAATCTATGCCTGCGCAGACGATCCAGAAAACATCCAAACATCCGACTGGCGACGCCTCTGCATCGCCGGCCTCGAAACCGTTGCCAACCCGATCGTGATTGACGCATCCACTACCGAAACTTTCTGGCTGCGGCGTTACACCGATGACCCGAACTGGATCGATTGGGACGAACAACTCGAACACGGCGCCACGCAAAACGGCGGGTGGGGCGACGGTTTCGCAGAAAACAGAACTCCATGCCTGCGCAATGTCTGGCTCAAGCGCATCGGCACTGTGATCGCCGGCCCGGAAACGCCATCGGACCCATCGTCATACAGTCTCACCATCACCAGAGAATGCGAGGAGGAAGATTTGGGTTTCACTCGCCCGTCTCCTATCGCCGCCTGGCAGCCGTACTCATGGAAAGACACGCCCACCGGCCAAATCGCGGACACCGACTGGCTCAATATCAAGATTCGTCAGGGTATATTCAAGGAATCGCTGCTTTCATACACAGGCTCTTATACTTTCACATCATCCTCGACAGCGTGGCTCTACGCCAACGCGCCAATCAACGAAGACACCGGTGCGCCAAGCGGCACGCCAACGCTCGAAATCTCCGACACATACCCGGAACAACCTGAAGTTGCCGAAGGGAAAGCATTCCCATCCGCCGTCAAGCGTGTTCTTGCCGAAATCATTGTTGGCGCATCATCGGAAGTTGGTGTTACGCATGGATACCTAGCCCCACAAGGCGCCGGCTACGACTTTGTTGCCGTGAGAGCCGACGTTACCGACACCGATATAATCTTGGTTTATAACCTATTTGCTACACCATAATGCCGGAGCTCATCACCCAACTGGACTACACCAAGCCGATCTTCAATACGGTATGTGCCGCGCTGTCTGGATTCCCGACAACATGGGAATCCGAGTACATGGTTTACTCTCTCACAGACATCAACGGCTCATATAATCTGACATTGCATGATGATGAGCTTTTTGGCCAGGGCATGGTGTTTGGCGCT
>Ga0123519_10007531_pt1 | contig 16832 bp, 17 predicted proteins | sample YelNatPaOPRAMG02_FD_87396 | JGI IMG/M metagenome (GOLD analysis project Ga0123519, IMG submission 87396) | Hot spring microbial communities from Yellowstone National Park - Yellowstone National Park OP-RAMG-02 (version 2) | ecosystem: Environmental > Aquatic > Thermal springs > Hot (42-90C) ... | reverse complement strand
TCATTGGAATATAATATTTTACAATGGATTGAGGTAGAAGAGAAATGTTCATTATGGGCATAGGCTTTATGAGTAAGCCTTTGCAATATATTGAACAGTCTCAAATATAATAAGGAGGTCACATGAAAAAATTATTGGTGTTAGTAAGTATTTTGGGGTTACTTTTCTCTGTTTCTGCATGCAAGAAAAAGGTGACTGTAACACCTCCCCCATCTCCACCAGCTGTTGAAGAAAAACCAAAAGCTGAACCTGAAAAGGTTCCAACAATAAAAGAACCAGAGCTGACAGAAGAGGAAATTTTCAGGATGAAAAGCCTTGAGGAACTCAACAGGGAATCCCCTCTCCAGAGAATCCACTTTGACTTTGACAAATACTTCATCAGAGATGATATGAAACCAATTCTCGAAAAGAATGCCCAGTGGCTAAAGAAGTTCCCATCTGTAAAAATTCTAATTGAGGGTCACTGTGATGAAAGGGGAACAGAGGAATACAATATGGCTCTCGGAGAGAAAAGGGCAAAGAGCACAATGAATTATCTAATTTCCCTTGGAATATCTCCAGAAAGGATAAAAATAATAAGCTATGGAAAAAGCAGACCCCTTGATCCAGGACATAATGAGGAGGCATGGGCTCTTAACAGAAGAGCTGAATTTGTTATAATTGAAAAATGAAAAAGTTTGTAGCCTTAATCTTACCCCTTCTCCTTCTCTTTTTTGGAGCTAAGAAGAAGGAATATGAGCTCATAATTGATGAAATTAAGAATCTCACTGCAAGAATTTCAGCAGTTGAAAAAAGACTGGATACTAATTACAGTGATGTTTTGCAGATTTACCAAAGTGTAAAATTGATCTCAGAGCAACTTCAACAGATCCAGAAAGACCTTCTGGAAATGAAGGAATATACTGATTCTAACACGACAAGGATCACATCTATTGAGGAGAAATTTTCTCAGATCCAGTCAATGCTTTCAAACATAACTCAATACCTACAGAGGATTCCTTTTCCTGAACAACCTGTTCCTTCCCCTCCTCAGGAACAGCCCCAACCAACCTCAGAGGCATCCCCCCTTCAAATCTATTACACAGCTTACTCGGATTACATAAAGGGTAATTACTCCCTTGCAATTGCAGGATTCAGGGATTTTTACGAGAAAAATAAAAATTCTCCTATGGCGGATAATGCTCTCTACTGGATCGGAGAGTGCTATTACAGTCAGGGGAAATATGAGGATGCTATAAGGGAATTTGACAATTTAATAAATAATTATCCAAAAGCGGACAACATTCTTGCTGCCTATCTGAAGAAGGGATATGCCCTGATTGAGCTCAGAAGATATCTTGAAGCCAAAAGTGTTTTAAAAGAGCTTATCCAGAAAGCTCCCCTTTCAGAAGAAGCAAAACTTGCTGAACAAAAACTTAAAACCTTGGAGTAGAAATGAAAGATTTAAATAGTCTTAACAAAGTTATACTTGTTGGGAGAGTAGGAAAGAAGCCTGAAATAAGATATTCTGCTCAGACCCAGAGACCAGTTGCAAGATTTACTCTTGCAACCAATGAGGTCTACTTCAATAAAACAACCAATGAAAAAATTCAAAGGACAGAATGGCATAAAGTTTACATGTGGGGTCCCCTTGCAGAATTTGCCTCTGAGTATCTAACAATTGGAAGGCTAATCCTCGTGGAGGGAAAGTTGAGGAGTAGAGAGTGGCAGGATAGGAACGGGATAAAGAGAACAACCACCGAGATAGAGGCTCAGAGTGTTGTTCTTCTTGGAAGAAGGGAAGAAGTTAGTGAAATTGAAGAGCCTGTAATTGCACCAGAGATTCCAGAAGAATTCACTCCTGAACCCATAGTAGATGAAACTCCCCCTGATGAAGAGCCTCCATTTTAGTTGCTTTTTCCCCGATCAGGAGTTATAATTAAAATAATAATTTAATGAAAGTGGAGGTAAAAAAATGCCCCTTCTTAAAGAAAAAGACAGAGAAGCTGTAAAAAAGGAATTTGAAAAATTAAAGGATGATGTTACTTTGATAGTTTTCACTCAAGAACTTGAATGTGAGTATTGCAAGGAAACAAGGGAACTTGTTGAAGAACTTGCAAGTCTCTCTGATAAAATAAAATTTGAAGTTTACAATTTCGCTATAGACAAGGAAAAAGCTTTGGAGTACGGAATTGACAAGATTCCTGCTATTGTTGTCAAAGGAGCGAGGGATTATGGAATAAGATTCTACGGAATACCAGCTGGTTATGAATTCACAACTTTGGTAGAGGATATAATAGATGTATCCAATGGAGAATCAGGACTTCTAAATCAGACGAAAGAGAAGATAAAAACTATAGACAAGCCTGTTCATATTCAGGTCTTTGTCACTCCAACCTGCCCCTACTGCCCTTCTGCTGTTAGAACTGCTCACAAGATGGCTATGGAAAATCCATTGATAAGGGCTGATATGGTTGAAGTTATTGAATTCCCCCATCTTGCCCATAAATACGGGGTTATGGGTGTCCCAAAAGTTGTTATAAATGATAAAATCTCCTTTGAGGGAGCTCTTCCTGAGCCCCATTTTCTCCAACATGTTCTCCTTGCAATAGGGAGTGTTTGAATGCCTGTTGAAAGAACCCTTGCAATAATAAAGCCTGATGCTGTAAAAAGTGGTTTTATAGGGAAAATAATTGAGAGGATTGAAAGGGAAGGATTCTCAATAAAGGGAATGAAGATGCTCCACCTGACAGAGGATAAAGCTGGCAAATTCTATATTGTCCACAGGGAGAAACCCTTTTACGAAAGTTTGAAAAAATTTATGTCCTCAGGAGAGATTGTAGTAATGGTTCTTGAAAGGGAAAATGCCATTGAACACTGGAGAAAGGTTATGGGTAAAACTAACCCTCTGGAGGCAGATAAAGGAACTATAAGAGCTGAAATGGGAACCAACATTGAAAGGAATGCGGTGCATGGCTCTGATTCTCCTGAGACTGCCTCCTGGGAAATATCCTTCTTCTTCAGCGAATGGGAACTGGTTTAAAGGTAGCCCTTCCTCCAGTAAAGATAAATTTTCCTATAAGCAAAGCAATTGAAGGCACTCTAAAATCCTTATCCAATCTCCTTGAATTTTATGGTATTTCATCCTCCAATGCAAAGGAGATAGAAGAGAAAACCTTGGAAATTTTGGAAAACCCAGGGGAAAATGGTGGTAGGGTAGAGATTGATATCTTCCCTAAAAGGGAGAGAATTAAAATAGATATTGCTATTAAAAAGAGATTTGAGGAAAATGATTTAACTTTCTCTTTTAAATCCGAAAAAATTAAAATAATTAAAATTACAAGAAAAGGTGAAAGGGTTAAGATAAATATTGAAGTCATGAGAGATTCATTTAAGCTCAAACAATAGAAGATCCCCAATTTTCAAGTTCTCCTTCTTCACCATCCCACTCTTCAATTCAATGACATAAAGGGCAGGTTTGGTAGGATAGTAAACCTTACAGGGCTCCTCTTTACAAGGAGGAACATTTTCTTCTATATGGACAATCCTTTTGTCCTTTCCAAGCCATATAATATCGAGGGATATGAGGGTATTTTTCATCCAGAAACCATACCTTCCTTCTACCTCAAAAACGAAAAGCATCCCATAATTCTCTGGGATCTCCTTTCGAAACATAAGGCCCCTTTCCCTTTCCTCATCCCTTATCGCAAGTTCAGCAGTTATAATCTTACCATTGGGCAATAAAACTTTAGCAAATCTTTTTTCAATGGGAAAGGAAATTGCAGTTAAAATTAAAAAAATAAGGAGAGTCCTTTTCATTGAACTGTTATTAGAGGAACAAATCTCACAGGTAGAAGAACCTCTTCATCAATTTCATTCCCCTTCTTTCGGATTCTCACAATTTCCTGGGAGTATGTCCCAACAGGAATAACAAGGATTCCATTGTTGGAAAGTTGTTCAATCAATGCAGGAGGAACTTTTGGAGATGCAGCAGTGACAATAATTCTATGATAGGGAGAAAATTCTTTCCAGCCGTAGGTTCCATCCCCCATTAAAAACTTAATATTTTTATATCCAAGGGAGGAAAGAACTTCCTGAGCCCTCAAGGATAGGGATTCAATAAGTTCAACAGTATAAACTTCCTTTGCGATTTCAGCAAGAATAGCGGTCTGATATCCAGAACCTGTGCCAATCTCAAGAACTCTGTTATCCTCCTTTAACTCCAAGAGCTCTGTCATATAAGCAACAATGAAAGGCTGAGAGATGGTTTGTTCCTCTCCAATAGGAAGGGGGTAATCCTCGTAGGAATGGATTCTGTATTCTTCAGGAACAAAAAGGTGTCTTGGCACTTTTCTCATTGCATTTAGAACTTTTTCTTCCTTTATACCCCTTTTTTCTATCTGTTCCTTCACCATCTTAATCCTTTCCTTTTCCCATTCCATCTCTTTCTTCACTTTAATATGCTTTTGCAAAATATACCTGGATTGAGGGAGAATTTCCACAAACCATGCATGGGATCTTTTCTTGAGAGGAATCCAAAGGAATTACCCTTATTGTGGCTGTTGTCTCCTCTTTCACTCTTTTTTCACAGGCAGGAGAACCACACCATGGAGAGATTATAAAACCTCTCCTCTCCTCCATTATTCTTTTAAATTCGTTGAAATCCCTTGTCCTGAAGGTGTTATCTTCAGTAAACTTCTTAGATCTTTCAAAGAGATTCTTCTGAATTAGAGAAAGAAACTCATTTATTTTTTCAATTCCATTCTCTTTTGATATTACGATTCTTTCCCTGGTGTCCCTTCTCGAGATGGTAATCTCCCCTCTTTCAAAATCCCTGGGACCAATCTCAACTCTAATTGGAACACCCCTCATCTCCCACTCAGAAAATTTCCATCCTGGTGTATACTCATCCCTCTTGTCAAGTAATGTTCTAACACCTGCTGATTTTAAAGACGAGGAAATCTCTTCCGCAAAGGGAAGAATATTCTTTGTCCAATCTCCTTTTGGAATGGGAATTATTACAACCTGAATTGGAGCTACAGAGGGTGGGAAAATGAGTCCCGAATCATCTCCATGGGTCATAATTATTGCCCCAATTAATCTCGTTGAAACACCCCAGGAGGTTTGCCATACATACTCAATTTTCTGCTCTTTACTCTCAAATTTTATATCAAAAGCTTTTGAGAAATTCTGACCAAGATTGTGGGAAGTTCCTGCTTGTAGAGCCTTTCCATCCGGCATAAGAGCTTCCACAGTGTAAGTTTTTATTGCTCCTGCAAATCTTTCTGAATCGGATTTTCTTCCCTCAATAACATGGATGGAAAGTTCATTTTCAATAAATTCTTTATAAATTGATATTATTTTTAAAGCTTCCTCTTCTGCCTCTTCATAAGTAGCATGGGCAGTATGACCCTCCTGCCATAGAAACTCTGTTGTCCTGAGAAATGGCCTTGTCTCCTTTTCCCATCTTACAACATTAGCCCACTGATTTATAAGGATGGGGAGATCTCTCCAGGACCTAACCCATTTAGAATACATTGCACAAATTATCGATTCAGAAGTAGGTCTTACAGCAAGCCTCTCCTCAAGTTCTTCCTTCCCACCATGGGTAACCCATGCTACCTCAGGAGCAAAGCCTTCCACATGCTCTGCTTCCTTCTTCAAAAAACTCTCAGGGATAAAAAGAGGGAAATAAGCATTTGTATGTCCGGTTTCCTTCAATCTCTTATCAAGAAGGGCTTGAATTCTTTCCCATATAGCGTAGCCATAGGGTCTTATAACCATCATTCCCTTCATAGGAGCATAATCTACAAGCTCAGCCCTTCTGATTATGTAAGTATACCAACGGGAAAGATCCTCTGACTTAGGTATTACTTCTTTTACAAATTTCTCTTCCTCCATGTTAACCTCAACTCCATTGATTTTCCAACTTTTATATTCTAAATTTTATATGCCCAATTGTCAAACAAATCCCTAAGTTAAAGATTCTGCATAGCTATATTAATTCTCTGAATCCTAAGATCAAAAATATTTTTTAACAAGAGAATTTTTCTTGACTTGGAGAGAAAGTATTAATATGATTAAATCTCTTATGAAAAATTATAAATTCAATCCTTTGTTGCCAGAAAAATTGAGGACAGTCCCTTTGAAAGAGAGGGAGAGCAAAGTAAAGATTGAAGACTTTGGCTCTCCTGTTGAAAAAGGAATCTCCTTGAGCAAATGGTTGAATTCCCTTCCCAACATATTGGCTGGAAAAAATATAAGGGAACTTGCAAAATTGATTGTGGAAGCAAAAAAGAAGAAAAGGGGTATAATTTTTGGAATCGGTGCCCATGTTATAAAGGTTGGACTATCTCCGATTATAATTGATCTTATGGAGAATGGTTTTATTACATCTATAGCTTCTAATGGTGCCTGCCTCGTCCATGATCTTGAAATTGCTCTCGAAGGTAAAACTTCTGAGGATGTTGAAAAACATTTAAAAGATGGAAGTTTTGGTGTGACAAAGGAAACAGGGGAAATAATAAACAGAGCTTTATCTCTTTGCCTTCGAGAAGATATAGGATTGGGAGAAGCAATGGGAAGAACAATGGCTGAAATCCCTCTAAAATACCCTGAGCATTCAATCTTTTTAAAGGCTTGGAAAATGAATGTTCCTTTTACAGTCCATATTGCTATAGGAACTGATATATTCCATTTTCACCCAAATGTTTCAGGGGAGGCAATTGGTAAAGGCTCACTAAGAGATTTTTTCCTTTTCTCCTCCATTGTTCGTGAACTCAACAATGGAGGTATTTTTCTAAATATCGGTTCTGCTGTGATAATTCCAGAAGTCTTTTTAAAGGCTCTGACCTATGTAAGAAACATGGGATATAGGGTTGAAAATTTCACCACAGCAGTTTTTGACTTCAATATTCAATACAGGGCTTTAAAAAATGTCGCAGAAAGGCCTGTGAACGAATCTGGAAAAGGATTTTATTTCATTGGTCATCATGAAATATTAATACCCCTTCTTGCTGGGATGGTAAAGGAAATAGAAATTTGAATTTCTTTCAAGGATTGGATAATATTAAATATGTTGAGGATTTTCAATACATTAACGGGAAGGGTTGAAGAGTTTAAGCCTCTTAGAGAGGGGATTGTGCACATGTATACATGCGGTCCAACAGTTTATGATTATGCCCATATTGGAAATTTCAGAACCTATGTTTTTATAGATCTTCTAAAAAGATATTTGAAGTTTCTTGGTTACAAAGTTGTTCATGTAATGAATATTACAGATGTCGATGATAAAACCATAAAAGGTGCCAATCAGAAAGGTATCTCCCTCAGGGAATATACAGATTTCTATCTTGAGAAGTTCATGGAAGATATTGAAACTCTCCGAATTGAGAAAGCAGATTATTTTCCAAGGGCAACGGAACATATTGATGAAATGGTAAAAATTATAAAGGTTCTTCTTGAAAAGGGTTATGCTTACAGGAAGGGTGATTCTATTTACTTTAGAATATCATCCTTCCCCGATTATGGAAAACTTTCAAAGACTAAAATCCATCCTGAAAAGAGCTATTCAAGAATAGACTCTGACGAGTATGAGAAGGAATACATGTCAGATTTTGCCTTGTGGAAAGGGAAAAAAGAGGGTGAGCCCTTCTGGAAGACAGAGATTGGAGATGGTAGACCTGGATGGCATATCGAATGTTCTGCAATGAGCATGAAATATCTCGGTGAAACCTTTGACATCCATGTTGGAGGGATAGATCTGGTCTTTCCCCATCATGAGAATGAAATTGCCCAGTCAGAAAGTTTTAGCGGAAAGAAATTTGTCAACTACTGGATTCATTGTAATCATTTGATTGTGGAAGGAGAGAAAATGTCCAAATCAAAAGGGAATTTTTACACTCTGAGAGACCTTATATCAAAGGGCTGGAGACCCATGGCTATCCGTTACCTTCTCCTCTCAACCCATTACAGAAACCTTTTAAATTTTACCTTTAACGGTTTGTCCCAGGCAGAACAAACTCTGCAGAGGATAGAGAATTTCCTTGTAGATCTTGAAAGTGTGAGAGGGGGGAATGTTTCCAATCCTAAAATAAAGGAACTTATTGGGGAAGCGGAGAGGAGTTTTAGAGAAGGGATGGATGATGATCTCAATATATCAATTGCTCTTTCAGCTATTTTCGAGCTTATTAAGGAATTAAACAAAATAACCAAGGAGGAAACAATTTCAGAGGGCGACAAGGAGCAAATTATGAATTTCTTCAAGAAAATAGATTCTGTTCTTGCAATACTTCCCCAGAGAAAAAAGGAACTCCCAGAGGAGATAATGAAAATGATTGAGGAAAGGGAAGAAGCAAGGAGAAAAAGGAATTTTGAAAAAGCAGACAGAATAAGGGAAGAACTGAGGAAAATGGGTATTATTCTTGAGGATACAAAAGAAGGGGTTAGATGGAAAGTTTTAAAAGACTTATAGATTTTTCTAAGTTAGTAAGTATTTTGAAGAGGAAAGAGAATCTTGGAAAAAAGGGTGAAAAGGTTGCTGTAAAATATTTAAAAAAATCAGGATTTGAGATAATTGAGTGTGGATTTAAAGCAATGAGAGGGGAGATAGATATAATTGCAAGGGAAAAGGAGACAATTGTATTTGTGGAGGTAAAAACAAGGAAAAGCAATGAATTTGGTACTCCAGCAGAAGCAGTTGATTCGAAAAAACAAGCTCAGATAAAGAAGATTGCATCAATTTACATCTCAAAGAAATACAAAAAATTTATACCCTGCAGGTTTGATGTTATTGGAATAATTGTTAAAGAGAAGGGTAATTATGAAATTTCCCATATCAGGAATGCTTTTTGAGGAGATGAAAAATGCCGGAACTAAGAAAGGATCCTGTAACTGGTAGATGGGTAATCATTTCCACTGAAAGAGCATTAAGACCAAGGGATTACAAAGTAATAAAGGAAGAGATAAGAAGGGATGGAGAATGCCCTTTCTGCCCAGGGAATGAGCATATGACTCCTCCTGAAGTTCTTTCCTACAGACCTAACGGAGGAGCTCCCAACACTCCTGGATGGAATATAAGGGTTGTTCCAAATAAGTATCCTGCTCTTTCTTCAGAAGCGGTATTGAACAGGCAGGGAGAGGGAATATTTGATAAAATGACTGGTGTTGGGGTGCATGAAGTTATTATAGAAACTCCTGATCACAATCTTACCCTTGACAAGATGGAAGTAAAGGGGATAGAGGATGTTTTCTGGGCAATAAGAGATAGACTTGTTGAGTTAAAAAGGGATAAAAGATTTAAATATGTAATGGTTTTCAAAAATCATGGTTCCCTTGCTGGAGCCTCCCTTTCCCACTCCCATTCCCAGCTTGTTGCTCTTCCAATAGTTCCAAAAAGGGTTTTAGAGGAAATTTATGGAGCAAGACAGCATTATGAGTTGAAAGAGAGATGCATTTTTTGTGACATAATAAAACAGGAGATCAAAGATGGGGTCAGAAAGATAATCGAAAATGACGATTTTCTTGCGATTTCTCCCTATGCACCAAGATTTCCCTTTGAAACATGGATTCTTCCTAAGAATCACTCTTCATCCTTTGAAGAAAATCAGGTTCATGAGATGGAAAATCTTGCAAGGATAGTAAAGGATTTTCTGACGAGGGTGACAAAGATTTTAAATGATCCACCCTACAACCTTATCTTACACAACTCACCATTCATTGAGGGGGTGAGAGAGATTTATCACTGGCATATTGAGTTTATGCCAACCCTTACAAAGGTTGCTGGTTTTGAATGGGGAACAGGTTTTTATATAAATCCAACTCCACCTGAGGACTCTGCAAAATTTCTTAGGGATTGGGATTAGAAAATTTATAGGAGTTTCTATTGGTTTTCAGGTGTATTGTATAAAGCTTAAATTAATCTCAAAAAAGGCTCTGGAATTTTTTCTCAAAATTTTTTCTAAATGTTGCTTCTTCCATCTAAAAGTAATATATTTTTATTGAATGGAGAAATTCTTTCTTATTGACATTGACTACGATACAATTGATGGTAAACTCTACACTATTCTTTTTGGAAGAATGGAGAATGGGAGAAGAGCTGTAATTCTTGATCCAACCTATGAGCCATACTTTTATGTTTTACCTTCCAACACTGAAAAAGCCAAAAAGGAAATAGAAGAGATCCTTGAGAAGGAAGGGATTAAGATAAGGGGGATTGAAATTGAGAGAAAGAATCTATGGGGTGAGGAGAGGGAGTTTTTGAAAATCAAATGTTTTCTTCCTCAAGATCCCCAGAAGATTAGAGATCTGATAAAGAATCTTGAGGAGAAAAGGGGTGGTTCAGGCTCAGTAATTGAAGAGTTTGAGTATCAAATGGGATTTTACAGGAGTTATCTTGTCGATACAGGCATATCCTGTCTCGACTGGATTCTTATTGATGGAGAGCCAAAAAATTTTGAATTTAACTCTGATATAATTTTAGAGGCTAAAAGGATGGAAAAAGTAGCAGGTGCTGAACTCCCTTTGAAGATAATCTCCTTTGACACTGAAGTGGTAGAGGAAAAAAGAGGTGAAAGACAACTAATAATGCTATCCCTCTATGGAGAAGGGATTCAAAAGGTTATTACCTACAAGGAGGGCAAATTTCCTGATTTTGTAGAGATTGTAAAAGATGAGAAAGAGCTAATTAAAAGGTTTATTGATACAGTTAAAGAGTATGATCCTGATGTTATATCTGGTTTTAATTCTGATCTTTTTGACTTTGTAGTTATAAGGGAGAGGGCGCAGAAGCTTAAGGTTAAACTGGATGATCTATCCATAGATCGTTCCGGTATAACCCTTTCAAAGAGGGCAAGGATAAGCACTGCAAGGCTTAAGGGTTATGTTCACATAGACATTTTCAATTTTATTAACAACATTCTTGCTCCAATGCTCCAAACTGAAGTCCTTAGCCTCGATGCGGTATCATCAGAGATTCTTGGAGATGAAAAGATTGAAATGGAGTATTCAGAAATACTCTCTGCCTGGAAAGAGGGAAGAAATCTTGAAAATCTTGCAAAATATTCTTTAAAAGATGCAGAATTAACCTATAGGTTATCCCTTCTCCTTCTCCCCCAGATATGTGAGTTAACAAAAATTGTTGGGCAGAGTCTCTTTGATGTATCAAGAATGATGTATAGCCAGCTTGTTGAATGGTATTACACTAAAAAGGCTAAGGAGATGGGAAGGGTAATCCCAAATCAACCAAGATTTGAGGAGATTCAAGAAAGACAGAAGGAGAGCTACATTGGAGGATATGTAAAGGAGCCGGAAGCAGGTCTCCATGAAAACATAGCAGTTATAGACTTTGCATCCCTTTATCCTTCAATTATTTCTACCTACAACATCTCCACTGAAACCCTTAATTGTGATTGCTGTAAAGAAGATGGACATAAGGTTCCAGATCTTCCCTACTGGTTCTGCAAGAGAAAGAAGGGATTTGAATCGACTGTTATAAATGAGCTTCTTTTAGAAAGACAGAAGGTAAAGGAAGAAATGAAGAGGTTTCCCTCAGGAACTTTGGAATTTAATCTCCTTAATAACCGCCAAATGGCTCTAAAAACTATAGCAAATGCAAGTTATGGCTACTATGCTTTCCCTGCAAGTAAGTGGTATTCCAAAGAGTGTGCTGAATCAATAACTTCCTTCGGTAGATACTGGATCAAAAGAGTGATGGATGAGGCAAAGTCTTATGGTTTTGAGCCAATATATGGAGACACTGATTCAGCATTTCTTGCCCTTGATGGAAAGAACAAGGATTCTCTCCTCACCTTCCTTGAAGAAGTGAACAAAAAACTTCCTGGAATTATGAGAATGGAACTTGAGAACTTCTATATAAGGGGAATATTTATACCAAAGGAGATAGGAGGAGGGGTTGCAAAAAAGAGATATGCTCTTATTGATGAGAAAGGGAATCTGAAAATAAGGGGGCTTGAAAAAGTTAGAAGGGATTGGTCAAATCTTTCCAAAGAAACCCAGGAAGGTATCCTGAGACTGATCCTGGAAAAAAAGGATGTGGATTCCGCAGTAAAACTTGTAAAGGAGAATATTAGAAAATTGAAAAAGTTAGAGGTTGATCTTAAAGATCTTGTAGTTTACGAACAATTATCCAAACCAATATCAGAATACAAATTAATCTCCCCCCATATTGGAGCTGCAAAAAAACTCCTTGAGAAGGGAATCCCAGTTGGAGAAGGTTCTGTTATTGGATTTGTAATTGAAAAGGGAAGAGGCTCAATTTCTGAAAGGGCACAGCCAATAGAGTTTGCAAACCTTCAAAATGTTGATACCGATTACTACATAAATAATCAAATTCTTCCAGCATCCTTAAGAATATTAAAAGTTCTTGGAATTAAAGAGGAAGACCTGCAATTTTGAGGTAGTTGAAATCTATTTTACCAATTTCTGAAGTTCTTCAACTATTCTAACCATTGAGAATGTGTCGAGAAAACAGTAATTCAGCAGGGATTTTCTTATTTTATCAATTTCATCAGGATAATTTGCCCTGTACATCTTCTGATAGGCTACCATAGCCATCTCTCCATTTCTTATTTCAAGATCCTGGTAACTAAGCTCAGGAGTCAGGACTGAAACAACCCTTTTCAGGGAATGGGAGCCGAGCATTTTCCAGTGATAATAGTCCTTTCTCTTGAAAGGAAGCATCAAATCCCTTAAGTTTTTTATTATTTCTTGAATTTTTTCTCTGAACTCAGGGAAAAGTTCTGAAAGATCAGTTAGAATACCCCTTTCAAACTTCTCATTGTAAACAATGACGCAAGAATTAGAAGGAATCTCATTTAAAAGCTTCTCAATAAGTTCCCTTCTTGGGTCTATCCCTGGCTGGGCAAGATAGAAGGAGTGTTCAAGCTTTCCATTTTTTGATGGAAGAATGTGCAAAGAATACTGAAAGGGTATTTGCTGGTAAGGTTTTGTTCCGTCAAAGGGAGGAATTGCACTCTGAAAGGTTTCAAAATCAAGGAAAGCCATGGGATACCAGAGGGAGTTTAAAAAATCCTCAATTCCTTTTTTGTTTAGAATTATCTTTTTTTCAAGAAATGCTTCTATATACATTTTTGGATTCCCATTGAACTCCTCAGGATTAAGTTCATCAAGGTATAGGAACCCTCTTCTATAAAGTCCAAACTTATCCTCTAACCATCTTATCTCCATTTCAGGTATAGAGTTTTCAGGGATTCCTTTCCAGCAGAAGCTCTTAAATTCACATGGATAATTTTCAATGCACTGCTCTCCAATTTCAACATCGGGCATCTCTCCCATTAAAACTTCTTTCAGGGAGTTAATAGCTTCTTCTATTTCCTTCTGCTTTTCAAAAACAGACTCGGTTAAATCAACTTTTTTAAAAAGTTTTTCTATTTCAATTTCACCCCATCTCTTGTAATCACTGTTAATATGAACTAAAAATACCTTCCTTATATCAAGACCACAATTTTTTAAGACATAAAATTGTAGAGCAACATCATACAAATGCTCATCCTTCTGAGATGTGGATGATTTAACTTCATAGATTTCCCACCCTTCCTCCCCTTTATGGAGAATATCAGTTCTTACAAATATTTCATTGAAAAGGAATGAAGCCTCAAAAATGTTTTCAACACCTTCCTTTATTAGAGATGAGGTAATGGAAGATTGTCTGCTTATTGTTTCATTGGAAGGAATCTCCCTTCCTTCTGGGAATAATCTCCTTGCAAGCAAATTTACTTCATTCCCTGTTTGAAAAATCTCTTCTGCCTTCTCAGTTAACTCTTCCCTGAGATTCGGATAGTATTTAGTAAGAAATAGAAGTTTTTTGCATTTAAGACCTTTTAAGAATAGAGTCTTGGATAAAAATTGGTTTCTCTCTTCCATCAATCTTCTATTATAACCCTTCTTCCTTCAATCCTTAGCTTCCCCTCAACAAAAAGTCTTATAGCGGTAGGGTAAATCCTGTGCTCTTCCTTTAAAATCCTTTCAGAAAGAGTCTCAACTGTATCGTTTTGAAAAACAGGAACAACTGCCTGAAGGATTATAGGACCAGCATCTACCTCCTCATTCACAAAATGGACTGTGCAACCTGTGTACCTAACTCCATATTCCAATGCCTGCTTTTGAGCTTCCAGCCCTGGGAAAGATGGAAGGAGAGAGGGATGAATGTTCATTATTCTGTTCCTAAACCTCTGAACAAAAGGAGGGGTAAGAATCCTCATCCATCCTGCAAGACATATCAAATCAATATCCCTCTTTTCAATTTCCTCAGCAAGTTTTAGATCATACTCTTCCCTGCTACTGAATTCTTTGGGATTTAAAAACAGGGTCTCAAGTCCAAACTCCTTTGCCCTCAAAAGCCCCCTTGCATCCTCCTTATTGGAGATTACAACACCTATTTCAGCATTAATCTTTCCTTCCTCAATTGCCCTGTATATTGCCTCAAAGTTGGAACCTCTTCCAGAGAGTAAAATTGCTATTCTTTTCCTTTTCATAAAATCTCAACCCCCTTTCCTCGCTTTATTTCACCTATTAAATAGCCTTTTTCACCTATACTTTCAAAATGGGAAAATATTTTTTCAATGGATTCTTTATCGCATATACCAATCATTCCAATCCCCATGTTAAAGGTTCTGTAAGCTTCCCTTTCAGAAAGATTCCCTTCCCTTACAAGATATTTGAAGATAGGGGGAATATCCCATGATTCCTTTTTGATTACTGCTTTTAAACCTTCTGGAAGAATTCTTGGGATATTATCAAAAAAACCTCCTCCAGTTATATGGGCAAGAGCCTTTATAAGATTTTTCCCCAATATACCTTCTAAGGATTTTAAATAGCTCTTGTGAACCTTTAGCAATTCCTCTCCCACAGTGCAGTTGAATTCTTCCACAAAGGTGTCAATTTTCAAATTGTTTTTCTCAAAAATTATTTTCCTTGCAAGGGAGTATCCGTTTGTGTGGAGTCCTGTTGATGGAAGCCCAAAAATTAAATCCCCTTCCCTTATATTATTTTTTGGAAGAAGATTCTCCCTCTCAACAAATCCAACAATGAAACCAACAAGGTCATACTCCCCTTCCCTGTAAAATCCAGGCATCTCAGCAGTTTCACCGCCTGCAAGCTTACATCCATTTTCCCTGCAACCTTCTGCAATCCCTTCAACTATTTTCTCCACCAAATCAGGATCCATCCTATAGAGAGCTATGTAATCCATGAAAAAAAGAGGTTTTGCACCCTGGACAAGAATGTCGTTCACACAGTGATTTACAAGATCCCTACCAACAGTATTATGAATACCAGCTAAAAATGCTACCTTTAGTTTTGTTCCAACTCCATCAACAGATGAGACTATCAAACTTTCTTTAAAGGGGAAAATAGCTCCAAAACCTCCAATCCCACCCTCTGTCTTAATATTAAATCTCTCAACGATTTTTTTTATTCTATTTTTAGCCTCAACAGCTCTGTCAATATCAACTCCTGATTCTTTGTAAGTTATTTCTTTTTTCAATCTTCTCCTCTTTCAAAAAGTCTTATCTGAATGAAATCCTCCTGGGGTATCTCAACAGGATAGTTAAGATCAAAGCAAGCTGTGCAGTAAAGATCATCTCCAACAGCCTTGAGCATTCCCTCTTTGCTAAGATAACCAAGGGTTTCAACATCAAGAAACTCCCTTATCTCCTCAACGGAATGACTCGAAGCTATGAGCTCAGCCTTTGTTGGAGTGTCTATTCCATAATAACAGGGTCCAATGATGGGAGGTGAGCTCACCCTGTAATGGATTTCCTTTGCTCCTGCATCCCTTACCATTCTTACAATTCTTCTTGATGTTGTCCCCCTTACAATTGAGTCATCAACAAGAACAACCCTCCTTCCTTCTATCAACTCCTTAACAGGATTAAGTTTTATCCTAACTCCAAAAACCCTCTCCTTCTGATGGGGTTGGATAAAGGTTCTTCCAACATAGTGATTTCTTATCAATGCAAATTCAAGGGGTATACCTGACTTTTCTGCAAAACCAAGGGAAGCCCACATGCCTGAATCAGGTATTGGAACAACAATATCTGCATCTGCTGGTTGCTCCTCTGCCAGTTTTCTTCCAAGCCTCTTCCTTACCTCATTCACATTCTTTCCAAAAACAAGGGAATCTGGTCTTGAGAAGTAGATGTATTCAAATATGCAATGCTTTGGTTTAACCTTTGGGAAATTATAAATTGTCTTTATCCCATTCTCATCAAGTCTTAAAATCTCCCCAGGCTGGACATCCCTTTCGTAAGTTGCTTCAATTAGATCAAAGGCTGATGTTTCAGAGGCAATAACATAAGAGTTTTCTATTTTCCCAATGGAAAGAGGCCTGAATCCATGGGGATCGCGGGCTGAATAAATTGCTTTTGGTGTCAGGAATAAAAGGGAGTATGCACCCTTAACCTTACTAAGAGCATCAATTATTGCATCCTCTATATTTTCTCCCTTTGACCTTGCTATGAGATGGAGAATTATTTCTGTGTCAGAGGTTGACTGGAATATTGCCCCTTCCTCTTCAAGCTTTTTCCTTAGCTGAATAGCATTAACGAGGTTTCCGTTGTGGGCAATCGCAATGGAGCCTCTATATCCTTCTATAACAAAGGGTTGAATGTTCCTCGGACTGGACTCACCATGGGTTGAGTATCTAACATGACCTATTGCATGGAATCCTTTTAACCTCTTAAGATTCTCTTCTCCAAAAATTTCTGAAACATATCCATAACCTTTTTCAAAAATTATCCTTTTTCCATCGGAAACAGCTATCCCAGCCCCTTCCTGCCCCCTGTGCTGGAGACCATAGAGACCATAAAAGACAT
>Ga0123519_10007526_pt1 | contig 16835 bp, 24 predicted proteins | sample YelNatPaOPRAMG02_FD_87396 | JGI IMG/M metagenome (GOLD analysis project Ga0123519, IMG submission 87396) | Hot spring microbial communities from Yellowstone National Park - Yellowstone National Park OP-RAMG-02 (version 2) | ecosystem: Environmental > Aquatic > Thermal springs > Hot (42-90C) ... | reverse complement strand
TGACCGCGGGGGCATTCGACCCCCACAGCGTAGCCGTTCTTAGTACGAATTTTTTCTTTCATATCTGGTTTCCCCCTTCTCCGCCCCGTTCCCCGGCGGCCGGGCTATGTACTGGCCGGTTTTTCACCCGGGCGGCCAGCCGGGGGTGGAACTACTCCAGCCGGGTGATCACCCGGACCTGGAGGTCACTCAGGTCCACGTTCTGGTGCGGGGTGGTGAACCCCTCCACCGCGCGGGTGGACTTGCCCTGCGCGATGGGGAAGCAGATCGCCTGCTCCCCAACCGTCAGGCCAGGGAAGAGCTTAGAGGGTGCCGGGACGGCGCCCAGGCCCTCCACGATAGCCTTCGTGTCGGGGTGGCCGATGTAATGCGGCACCCCGGTGATGTCCGGCACCTCACCGGGCGGAAGAGTCTCCACCCGGTAGACCCCGTCCAGGGGGAGGACGGTGGTGGACAGGACTGCTACAAACTTGTGCTCGTAGGGGCAGAAGAAGCCCCCGGGAAATCCCATACCCTCTATTGCCTCCCGGATGCAGGCTTGCACCTGGGCGGCGGAAAATCCCCGCCCGCAAATACCCTTGCCGCAAATCGCCATTTGTCTCATCCTTTCCCCGCCTCGTTCGCCCCGGCGGCCGGGCTATGTATGCCGGGATTACGGCTCCCGGCCGGTCGGTCCCCAGGGATCAATCCCCTGGAGAAGGTACTGTGCCGTTTTCCACCGGCGGGAGTCGGCGGCAACTGGCATAACAATCGGATAGGTATAGGGTATACTTCCAACCTCTATGAGGTTAGAGACGCCCCGAAGGAGAGCCTCTTCCTCTTCGTTTTCTACCAGAAGGTGGCTGTCGTCAATGATTTTCATTTTCCTTCCCCTTTCTCCCGCCTTGGCCCGGCGGCCAGCCTCGTTTGATGGTCTTATCTTACCATCGTCATTTACCGCTGTCAAGTCCATTAGGAGGTAAAAATCAACCGTTCGCCGCGACATTTCGACCGTTCAGCGGCAAGCCCAAAAACTAACCCCTTCTGGCGCCTGCCGCCCGGACGGTCAAATGTATCTTCCTATCTCCGGCCATTCGGCCGCAAGGCGATTGAAGAGATCGGGGTAGAGGCGCCGCCAGAAGGCAAACTGTCCGTGACGTATACTGCCGCCGCCGGCACAGAACACCACGTCGTTTCGGATCCGTTCGCGGTCCCACCCTGGCGCATCATAGAGGGGTACCCACGGCAGGCCACGCGATACCAGGTACGCCCAAATGTCGCGCCCCGTCCACCGGTATAGCGGGCAACAGGTCCACTGGCGCCGCGTCCGCGCGTAGTAGATGCCGCCTCTCCTGTGCGCCAGGACCATGCGGCGCTGGTGGCTTTCCTCCATGCGCAAGCCCAGGAATACGCTCGCGCATCCGTGCCGGCGGGCGATATCGCTCAAAACGCCAAAGGATCTGCGGTACCATCGCTGTACGCTCCGCACTTCCTCCGGCGTCTCCGGCTCGATGAAAAAATGGCCAACTTCGCGAAAAATCTGAAATTCCCCGGGAGCCTCGTGGGCAACGACCTCCAGATTGTAGCGGCTCCGTGCCCACTCGACCATCCTCGTATTATCCGGGAGGGTTTCCAGCGGGCCGTAGGACTGATAAAGGATGGGGCCCCGCCAGCCGGCCAGATGGCACAGGTCCAACATGACCGTGCTGTCCTTGCCTCCCGAATAGGAAAGCGCCCAACTGCTGGGCGTTTCCGAAATCGCCTTTCGTATGATGCCAACGGCTTCTTCGACATGGCGCCGAAATGCCGGTAGCTTCGCGTGCAGACGGTACTTCTCCAGTTCCGCGCTGTCCGTCACCTTGCGATCACCTCAATCCTGTACCTGGCACCATCCCTGGCCAGCCTGTCAAGCAACACCGCCAACCGTTTCTCGTTCAATTCCGTGCCCACGAATCGCTTCCCGCACCTGTGGGCATGCGCTCCCACGAGGCCCAAGCCCATGCAGAGATCCCCGATGCAGGAGTATTCCTCGTGTTCACAGATCCAGGCGATGACATCCTCCTCGTCCAGGTAGTCCAGGGGGAGTTTCTGGTGTTTCGCGCCTCCCCTGATGATATAACAAAGGTTGTCTTTCCTGTGGTAATATGTGCTGTTATAGAACGTGACGCACCGATAAAGATGCTTCATTTCCTGGATGAATTCGCCCAGATACTCCTTTCCAACCTCCACGTAACATGTCAAAGGCGATATCTCGCTGATACACTCGAACAATCGCTTATAGAAGTACTCGAAACTCTTCTGGTGATCCACGCGCCCGGCTTTTGTGTAGAAAGTATTGAGGTTACCGAGGTTCCATGGCGGGTCGACAAAGATCAGGTCAGCATGTTTCATAAAGGACGGGAGGGGATCGAAGATGTTATGAGGCGCGACCATGCTCCCGTCATCGAAGACGGCCACCTGTCCCTTTTCAATGGGGTGGCGCAAGTAAGCATCCCCGTAAGTCCATCTATTCATCGTCGCGCACCTCCACCATCTCCCATGCCCGGGAATAAATCTGATTCTTGAACAGTTCCGCGATTCCGGTAACCTGTTTGAGGCGAAAAACCTCCTCGGCCTCCATGCCCAGCTGCTGCGCGATGGCCTCATCGTCCAGCCCCTGCTCGACCAGCGCCCGCACCAGATCCGCCATCAGCTCCACCTGGTGGACTCCCCGCGCCCGATTGAACTGCACTGTCGCAGCCATCCGCTTGCTGATGTCGTGGTCAAGCACAATGATGGGCAGTTGTTTGGCCCGCAGCCAGTCCCGGAAGATCAAGTAGCGGTGGAAGCCGTCCACTATTACGTACTTGCCCAAATCGGGGTCCCACACCGTCACGACCGCGAAACAAAACCCATTGGCCAGTATGGATTCCTCCAGCAATGCCATGTTGTTCGCGGCGACGCTGTTCGGGTTGTAGTTGTTGGCCTGCACCAGATCAATGTCCACGACCTTCACTTTCAGACAAGGCAGCGCAACAGGCCCCTTGGCGGTTTCAATGACCATCATAGCAATTCCCTCCATCTTTTAATGGCCTCGTCCCTCGGATCGGGCTTGTTGTCAATCGGCAGATTATTCTCATAATCGTTCAGCAGCAGCTGGCGACACTGCTGTCGCGCCACGTAATTATTGTCAAGCTGCCTGCCGAACCGCTTTTGGAAAATGGTCCTTTTCTCCTCGTCAGGATAGGTGGCGAGCAAAAAGTCCCGATACTCCCTCCATGATTTATAGTTCTTCGGGAGCGTCCGCGCCCGCAGCATCTTGGCGTCTTTTCCATAGATGTTGCCGATGCTGATGCCTTTTATTCTTTTCAAAAGGCGGTCATATGTTTTGGGCTCAAACTCGGGCAGATCGACCAACGCCTTGAAAGACTTCTCATGTATCAGGCTCGAAACCCGAATCTCTTGAATGCCCATGCCCTTTTTGTACATGTAGTCATATATTTTGGAATACCTCAGATTGTTGTCGTAAATGTACTTCCAGATATCGTGGAAATTCCAGTCATACAACGGATAGAAGGCATAATTATTCCCCTTCCTGGTGGACCAGTAAATGTTCTTATACCCGGGATTTTTGGATACAGTACGCCAGCGGTTGGGACTTTCGGTGGCCCGTAGTCCAATCAGGAATGCGGTGTTCTTACGAGAGTTCTGGAAGTTTTCCAAAGCGTCGTAAAATCCAAATCCCTTAATTGGATTACCAACAGTTTCTTTGTCCTGCGGCCAGGGCTTGTGCTGGATCGAGAATGGCTTTTTGGAGCGCATCCAAATTTTATGCTTTCCTGATTCCCAGCATTTTAGCTGCCCCTCAATGAGGCTCGTCGAATTGGTGAGATTAAACTCGATTTGAAACCACAGTTTTACGGTGTTATCCGGGAAGAGGTTCATTAAATAATCAATCTGCTCCACCGTGCTGTCGTACACCACTTCCTCGTCCAGGAAAAAGAGGCCCACCTTTCGACCACGACCATGCGCCTCAGTCAGGACGAGATGCGCCAGCGTGGTGCTGTCCTTGCCACCGCTAATGGAGACAATGATGTTCTCGAACTCATCAAAGATATATGAGACACGCTCTTTGGCGGCCTCCAAAACGGATTTGTTAACATACACCTGCTTGAGCATAGAATTCATCCAACCTCCGAACCCAGGATTTTGCTTCGCCTAGATAATACATGTCCACCTTCAAACCGGAACTGAGGAATCGAATGTCCTCCATTCCGGTGATCTTCAGAAAATCGTTGAAGTCAAGACGCCTGTGCGGAAAGTCTATGATAACGTAGTGCTCGCCAGGCCGTGCCTCCTTGTACGTCTTGACGTTGGGCAGCTTGAACCGGTCATTCCTGGCCACGTAAAGCAGATTCGACTGAATGTACGGCTTTTTAAAGTTGCCCGCAAAGACATGCAATTGCCGGGGTATCGTGTCCGGGTCGGAATTCCCCAGCCCATCGAAAAGCTGCTCCTTCTTCCGCTGATATTTTTGGATATCTCTTTCCTCCAAGGGAGGAATGGCGATGTCCTCGACCGTAAAATGGTGAGGCTTTATCCGCACGTCCTCTTCCGCCAAATATCTGTAGTCGAACGATTTCCCCTTGTACTTTCCTTTGCTTTGAAAGTCCAAAAGGATCATGAAATTGTCCACTTCATTGATGAATGGCAGATACTCGAATATGATTTTGTGCCCCGTCTGGTTGCAGTAATGATGCGCACAGTTATAAGTCAGGTCGTTCCGGTTCTGGGTGCGCATGCACTCATTGAACACCAGGAGAGTCTTGGGGTCAATAACCTCCAGAAGGCGATAAAAATATTCGTACATAATTATGTTTTTGTACTCAACATGTTCGACGTAAATGGTCTCTGGGATATCCAGGGCCGGTAAAGGAAACATGTCGGGGAAAAACGCAAAAACCTTTTTTATCTCATGGGAGGTAAGGTAGCGGGCTATTTCAGCCCGCTTTTCCTCCTCGCCCAAACCCACCCGTATCATGATCACACCTCCGGCATGAAGCATACGGCCTGGCAGCCGCTCCACCAGTACGGGGGTCTGTAGCCGTGAAGCGCCAGATAGGCCGATTCCACGGTGTCCGGTAAGCCGAAATCCACCGGCACGGCCCTCGTCAATCGACCGTGATACGCTTCACTCCAATCTTCTGGCCAGATCTCGACCTTCCAAGAATCAACGGCACCGAACCCCTGGCTGCTCTTCTTGCCGATGTGTGTGATTGACCGGCACAGATCGAACACGGCGTCCATGTCTCCCACGGCATACCATTCCAGTCGTGGGAAGAGCAGAACAGTCATGGGCATTCGGAACGCCTTGAACCGTGCGGCCTTTACGTCGATCTTGCCGCGGCGTCCACCGAAATTGACGTATCTCTCAAATTGCTCGTCAAACCGCTTATGCCAGTGGGTGATGTACTCCCACGACGGCCTCACGGTGTTGAATGAGCATGCATAGTACCACAGGCGGTCATTGCCGCGCCGCTCCAACGGCAGGTCGGCATCAATCCATCCGGGCGACGTGGGGTCCGGGGTGCCAGCATAAAAACAATCCGGGTGGTATTTCTTGACCCACGCCGCAGCGAGGATCGAATCCAAGGGGAACCACGGATCGTTCCCTACCACACGGCCGTCCTGCATGACGGCGGTGACCTTCAATGGACGCATGATCATACATCCGCACCTGCCAACAGAGATTTCAGTTCGGGCGCGTGGTCCTCCAGATACTGCTCATAGAGGCGAATCAGGAAATCGTCGTACTTTCCCTTGGCCTCCTCCGCCGGCCGCGACAGCCAGAGGCAATCGGACGCCGAGATGGCCAGAAATCTCCCCTCCGGCTTCGCCGCCCCTACCGGCCGCCAGTCGTATTCAATTTCCACCAGACCGCATCCCGTGCCGGACTTTCCGCCGATATAGGGGTGCTTGGAAAACTCGGCCAACGCCGAAACAAACGCCCCCACATCAAGATCGGTCATGTCGCACAGGTCTATCCGCTGATAGAGCACGGCACCGGCCGCCAGCATCTCCACGCTGTAACGCATCTGCTGGGGCATGCTTTCCCTTTTTCTCGCCTCCTTCTGGCGCCTTCCGCCTTTGTGGTCCTTCTCTTCCTCTCCCGGCTCTCCGCTGGCCAGGTACTCGGGAGGCGCCTCGATGGGTACCGCTGTTTGCGCCGTATCCAGCAGGTGGCGGCGCAGGATTTCGTTCTTGGCATCATCCGTGCGCGTAAAAGACTTTTCATATGTCCACCGCTTCCAGGACGGAGGTTTGTCCTGACGCAGGTGCGCCGGCAGCACCCGCTGGCACTCCGCCACGAGCGGATACATGGCCCCCACCTTTATCTTGCCGGGGAGAATCTGGCTTCCCACGGCCCCACCGAAGACGGACAGGAACGGTAGGCTTCGGCGGTAGGCGCGGGCCATGTCGATGTCCACCACCTGGAGGCCGCTGAGAGCGCCCCCGGAAAACAGCAGATAGAACACATCGGGACTATAGCGCATTCCGCCCAGCTTGTTTGACAGGTACACCGCGCCGCAGTCGCGCAGATGCCCGCGGAAGGCGTTACCGCTATATAGGGTGACTTCGCAGGGCATCCCGTCCGGGCCGATCAGGGTGTCGGTCGCCAGATAGGAGTCGGGCCCTAGGCTTTCGCCTATGTGCGACATAGGCGAAAGAAGGGTTATTTTGCCATCCAGTCTGATGCTCCTGAGCGTGCCATCGGCAAATGCGTTTTCATGCGTCATAGCTGTTATCCCCCTCGTTTGTTTCCAGGAATTTACCCTCCAGTGGACGTTCACGCTCCAGCCGGTCACGTACCAGCAAGACGATCAGGGCCGCCTGGCGATAGAGTAGGTCGAGCACCGTCCTGTGATCGACGCTCTGCAAGACGTCCGTCAGAAAATGACGCCTGCCGTCGTCCGGCACATGTACCAGTGTCCCGTCCGGCATCAGCTTCATGGACAGCAGCCCGTCAGGGGCGGTGTTGGCCCACCGCGGCTGAATGGTCGGGCAGTGCAATTTCGGCTTCAGCCTTTCGATGAACTCTCCGAGATCCTCCGCGCGTTTGGCCACCGATTTGACAGCGCGCTCGATCATCGACCACATGTCCAGGGACGGCCTGAATCGCCGCGGGTCCCGGCTGCGGTAGACGACATAGACCAACAGGGCGCCGACGGCCGCATCCTCGTTGTCGGTATCGAAGTTGTAGCGCATCTGTCACTCTCCCTCCTTTTTCTGGGCGACGAATACCGCCAGTTCAAACAGACGGCTGTTTCTGTGGGGTGCTATCGCCTCCTCCAGCGATTGAAATTCACTCATTCCGAATCGCCTGACGTGTTCCTGCTTATAGCGCCCGGTTCGGATCTCCTCTTTTGGAAAAGCGGTATACAGCCTTTCGATACAGGAGATCATCCTGGCCAGGGAGAAAACATCAACGACAACGGGGATCTCCTCGAATTGCACGGGGTAGAAGTCTCTCGCGCACGCGATTGTGGCGCGAAAGTGGAGCCATTTCTGGCCGGAGACGGGGATGCAGAGAACGAAGGGCGGAACGGGAGGGTCGAGAAGCGTTTCGCGGACTTGTGCCCGGCTTGGGAATCGCAGAACGTCGGAGGTGGCCAAAAGGGCATAGTTGCGCAATGCCATGTATGAGAGGCAGAACGCGCACCCCTGGCAAACAGAGCCGCTGGTCGGGCGCCGGGCCTTGTCTATATCCGTGAAGGTGTCCCGGATGGCCAGCTTAACCGGCAGACCAACGCCGTCGGTCGGGGCGCCGCACAGCCAGCAGTGGGCGTCGGCCACGGCCTGCACGTTCACGTCGGGCAATGTAACGCCCGTGAGATCGCCGCACTGGATCACCACGGGATCGCTCTTACGCGCGGCCTTATTCATTCTTTCCGGCCGCCACGGTGTGGGCGTCAGAATCACGCCGGAATTGAGTGCCGCCCGACGGATGAATTGGGTCGGGGATGTCGCCTCCAATTACACCGCTCCTTCCGTAGATTCTCATTCCCGGTAAGAGAACTGTGGGAACTACTGGCCAGGAATTGGTCTTGTGCCTTTCCGTGGCAACCGGTAGCCAGTATTCAATGTCTCGGAAATGCGCCCGGTAAACAGGGCATCGCCGACGATTATAGGTTTGCCACAAAATCGGCGGTCCCGGATCCTGTAAGGCGCCCTGAATTATCATCCGGATCGTCCGGGTGGGTAGCCCAGCCACGCGCTCCTGGAATTTCCGCACGGCGTGCGGTGGAATGTAATATGGCGTAGCAAATATCATGGTCTGCGCTCCTCGTGGCGTAGGAAATCATCTATGATGCGCCGGAGAAGCTCCGACAATCGCAGCCCGGCGTCCTTGGCCATCTGAGCCAGGCGCCGGTGCTGGACCTCGGTCAGGTATACCTGGTATCTTTTCATTCGACCATCCCCCATATATAGTATACACCGGGTTGGTGTATAAGGCAAGCCAAAAAAAATACCCTCGGCCCGAAGGCCGAGGGGTCGAAACTTCCTAGATATACTGCTACGCTCAGCATATGACGGTCGGCCATGGCCACCATGGGTACGGCGCCACGGTCGAGTCTGGCATGGGACCGATGTACGGCATAGGCACCGATATCGGCACCACGGCCGGCCGCGCATCCTTGCACCGCTGGCAGTGCTGGCAGACATCGGCATTTCCTCGATACACCGCGTCAATGGGGCAATCGGGACAGTTATACGCTTCCATGCGGCATCACCTCATCCTTGGTCGGAGTCTTGGCGTCCGACGTCACCGCTCCCCACACATCCTTAGCCTCGCCAACCGCCGCCTCGATCAGGGCCTGCCACTGGGCGTCGGTCAGGTGGATGCCGATATGGGCAGCCAGTTCCTTGGCTTTATCGAGCGCCATCTGGTACTTCTGGCTGGACACCTTGATTCCCAGGGCATCCGCCACCTGCTCCACGAACGTCACGGCGATACCGGCGATTCCGTTGGCCGTCTGAAGCTGCTTGGCCGTGTAGTGCTTGTGGACGTAGTTGGTCACCACCCCGAGCAAAACGGTCCCGGCCAGGGTGATCAGGTCTTTCAGAACGGTGAAAATCTGGGTCTGAACCGAAGAATCCACGGATCATTCCTCCCTATTCCGGCCAGCAATTCGCCGGCCAAACCTCGTACACGGCGCCGCACTTCGCGCACCGGATGAGCACCGTACCCTTCGTCCGCAACCCCTCTCGATGCAGGCAGCAGCATTCATACGCTGCGACCATCGGCCCCGAGCCGTACAGCCCAGGGCCGGATCGCTCCCGCAGTTCCTCCGGCGGCAGGATGGTTTCCGCTGGATACACGGGCCTCACCTACCCCTCCCGGATGGACTTCGGCACCGGGGGCCTCAGATATTGGTCGTACCGGTACAGCATCTCCACTACCTGCTCCCGCGTGCATTGCCCCCGGGGATCGGTCCCATCGGCAATACCGGCCCGTTGAGCCCATTCCCACGCATCCTTGGCCCATGCGTCCGGCTGACTCTGTCCCAAAAAACTCGCCTCCTTCACGGCCGCCAAACCCTCCAGCGAGGCTGAATCCCATGCGTACCAGGATACGCCGTCCAACCCCGCGCCCTGGGCCAGATCGGCGAGATATCGCACGTCGTGCGCCGGGGGATAGGCTCCACGCGCTTGATACAGTTGCCCCGCTGGTATCAGAGGCTTGTTGCCGTACCACTTCCGGCAGCCGTCCATCGCCCGGCGCCATGCCGCCGCCACGGTCCAGCCGGCGTCCCACCAGTATACCTGGGGCAGCCAAACATCTACCCATGCGCCGAACGAGGCCCAGGGGAAGTCTGGGTGAAGGTCGGGCCAACCGAAGGACGTGAGCCCGATGGGTACACCGGCTGCTTTCAAGGTGGCGAACGCATCCCGCATTCCCGCCGCCCGATCCGGGTGCTGCTCAAATTCGATTTCGCAGTCCAGGATCAGCCACTGCGCTCCAGCGTCGATGGCATCCTTGGCCGCCGCCGCCTCGCCCCGCGGATCGGTGCCGTAGCAATACCCCCATGCTCCTAACCGCAGCCCGGCATCATGGCACGGCGTAGCCAGAGCCGCAACTTGCTGTGTCCAATAGTCCCACGACGTGCCGTCCCAACCCTTCACCATCAGGCCGGTCAGGCCCATATCCGTCGCCTGGCGCACCAGATCTTTTGGCGTGGGGCAGCTGGACAGTACGTAGATCCAAAGTTGTTTGCCCTCCCATGGTCTGGACACGGAAATCACCCCACCCTGGTCAACGTGATCTGCGGGCTGCTGGGCTCCCATGCCACCGCATAACCCATGTTCCCCGCCATGGCCCGAACCGGCAGAAGCGTGCGCCCGGTTTTGGAGTCAATTTTGGGCGCCTCGTCGAGAGCAATTTGCTCACCGTCCACAACGGCGACGGTGCTACCAATGGTTAACACGATCTGCTTGGCCTGCCTGGGTATGGCGGTCATGCTGGTCGTGTAGGAGTCATACACGTACCACGCCTTACTCCCGTTGCCCACAGGATCATAGGATGCCGCGATCCACTCATAGGGCATCAACCAATAGCCACCCAGGCCCCATCCGGGCCCCCAGGAGTTTGCCACCCTGAACAGCCGGGCGTCGTCGTCATAGCCGACGATGCACTCCTCGTGGCCTCCCTCCAGACTACCGGCCGGTAGAGGAATAATGCTCGTCTTGGGATCCGGTACGAAATTCTGGCAGACCATGTGCGCCACCGACAGCGGCCCGTACAGCCACAAGGCGTTGCAGATCGTCTCGATGGTGTAGTCCCCACGCTCCGGGTCTCCGGCGTTGAGCAACTGGGCAAAGCTCGGAATCTTCCACTGCGCAGCCGCGGACAATGCGGCGGCGGACGGCGGTGTGAGCGCCAGGTCGCTCTCGCCGGGGTTGTACTGATCCAGCGGGGCCGGGGGGCAGCCGTATTTCACGAACCCCTGCCATGCGGCCCAGGATGTCGAGCCGTCCTGGCCGGGCATCCCGTCCAGTTGCTTGGCCGCCCAGTAGGCGAACTCCCGGGACAGATCGCCTTCCGGCTCCTGGCCGGCCGAGATAAACCGGTAGCACACCGCCCGGGTGGCTCCATGAGCCGTACATGTACCCCGCTGCCCCTGGTCCCATATGGGCGGCGTGTTGGGAGCATAATCTATTTTGCGCGGCCGTGCTCCAGCAGCGATGCGGTACGGTCCCCCCATCAGCGTCTCCAGGCGGGGATGGGATACCGGTGGACTCGGCAGGTTGTCCAGTCGGTGGCCGGTCCGGGAATGGACCTTTGGTGACCGGTCAAGCAATTGACGGTGCAGATACCACTGTTCATGTTCGTATGACATGTTACCCCTCCTGCGTCCTGATTTGGTACTGCGGTTCATGAGCCACGATCCAATTACGCATCTTTTGCCATTGCGCCAGGAATAAGGTTGCCCTTTCTACCGATCGCACGTAATTCTGTACGTTTGATTCGAGGCTGGCCGACAGCGAATAATTCCAGCTTCCGTCCTCGACTTCCGCGCCATCCACCACGGTGAATTTGTTGTGCATGATCTCGTGGCGGCAACGAGAAGTGCCGATCACGACATCTATGCCGGCCTGAACCAGCGCGTTCACCTCCGGCCACTCGGCCTTTCCATGCGCCTGGGTGTGATCCATTACCAGATGGACTTCCACGCCCGATCTATGTTTCTCAATCAGAAGGTCACACAGTTTCGGCATATGAAAGCCATATATCGCCATGTGGATTGACTTTTGAGCACGGGCCAGCCAGGAAATAAATTCCCCGGCCGTGTCGTCGTCCGGGGAAAACAGGGTACGAATGGCCAGGTCGATCATTCCGTCCCCTCCCTGCCACCACGATCCATGCGCCGCAATTCATCCAGGATCGCCATGAGCTGCGAATCGCGGCGAAGCTCGATCTGCTTTTCTTCCTCCCAGCATTGGCGAAGGGAGGATTCCTCGCCGAGCAAACGGTCGATTTTACCCAATACATCTTTGATTGCCTTGAACTCTTGCGTGATCATCTCGTGGTCACGTTGCGCCCGTCTTTCGGCGGCACGCCCTAGGATGTTTGTGCCAACCATCAGTAATGGCAGGCTCCATAGCTGTATCGTATTGCTCCAATACAACATCTGCACTTGGTATTGCGGCCAGATAATAGGACCGAAACCATAAAGGAAAAACAGATATGTCATCCACATCGTGCCGAAGATCAACGTTACGCGCACGGCTATATCTTCATTGATCTTGTTGATCCGATCCATCAAGGTCTTATGCCGCTTGGCTATCACTTTCCTCCCTCCTTATTTCCCTCCTCTAGTAGCTATATATCCAAATGCCGCAAGTATGGCTGTACAAATACCGAGAAGCCAGCCAATAATCATATTGTGCACTCTCTGGTTTGCTCTTTGGGCATCCTGGCATTCTTTTCTCTCCACGTACTGCCCAGCCACCAGCACCCGCATATCAGCCATCGCCGATGCCTGCTCTTTGGCGAGTGTTTTCAGTTCGGCTATGTCTTCCTTCAGGCCGGAAATAGCTGTGGATAGCGCCATAACCTGGTCCTCAGACAATTCCCACCACCCCTTCGGAAATAGTGAGGGGCGGCTACTTGCCGCCCTTGCCACCCTTCTTTTTGCCGGAGGGCTTCTTTTTGCGAGCCACGAGAGTCACACTCCCCTCATGCGATATTTTGTGGCACCGTACCTACTTGCGCCAGCAGCGGCGATTGCGCCAAATCCGCCGGGCTGGGGAAGCGTATTCTATGACAGAGGTCCATTCCCGCTGCCCGGTACGCGTCTGCCCAGAGCGTGGAACAGATATACTTCCGTTGCTCAACCCACCAGGGAAGCACCACGTGCAGCGCGTACCGTGCCCATTCCCACAAGAGTAAACCATATGCGTAGTGGCTCCCGATGCGGTCAGTCACCCACTCCACGATCTGCCGCCGTTGCCCATCAGTCAACAACGCACACCGAAACACCGGCTGCCCGGCGAAAAAGGCGAGAGGCGCATAGCCCGTCGGCTTGCACCCCTCTGCCTGGATCACAAGTCCACCGCCGACATAGCCGGCAACGTGGCTGTATGGCGAGTGCTCCACGTCCTCAATCATGCGGTCAATAGGACTGGTGCCGCGAACAATCACCAAGTCGGCGGGAAGCAGTTGCACTTGGCATCACTCCAGCCCTGGGATGGAGGTCACTGCCGCTATGAACTGCGCCATCTGCTGTTGCGCAAGCTGGAAACCTCCCGCCATGTTTTGGTACTGCGGCATCGGAGAACCACCAGACGGGTACACTTTTTCCAGCGACAAGTACAGATATGCCAGCACATTCTTTTGAATGTCGGCCAATGCGTTGGATTGGTTGGCGTCAAGCGATACAGGCGTGTAGGTGGACTTTTGCAACGCGGGAAGTATGACATTGAACACAACATCATACAACAATTCCACCGCATAGCCGGTATTTGTCGCCAGGGCCACCGGATCGGCAAGGCTCGCATAGTATTTCGTCAGGTATTCAATACTACCTGCACCGACCGGGGCCACGGTAGGAATACTGCCAGTCCCGGATGGCGTATATACCTGCAACCCGATTGTCTGTTGTGTACCACCTGTCAGGTTTATGCTACCGCTGACGCACCCGCTAGCGGAGCACGTGACTATCACTTGTTGAGTTGCCACAGATGGATGAACTGCCAAGGATAGCGTTGCCACGCCGTTAGCCAGATTTGCCGTATATTGCTGCCCGGCAACCGCAAAAGTGACACTCGCTGGCGCGGTAGACGGCGGCAATTCCAGCGTAGCAGTTACGGTGTTATTCGCATAGGCCAGCGAGAAATACGGTCGCTGAACAATTTGACCGCCGACATACTCATATGCGGTCGGGTTGCCATACAAGTACTGCGCATTGGTCAGCGTGTCGCTAATCTGCACCGCTGTTTGGCCGGTTGGTACACTCGTAGGTTGTAAGTCCTGCGCGTGTTGAATGACGTTGTTGCCATCAATCAATATCCACATTATTACCGCCTCCTGTCTTGTGGCACGGCAGCCATCCCTACCGGAATGCCCTGCTGTTCGTGGAGCTCCATGGCCTTCTCCAATGCCATGTCGAGAACCTGGCGGTTGACCTCCTGCTCAACTTCGATGTCTATATGGTCCTGCGTAGCCTTAGAGTGATGATCGGGATGGTCTTCATCATTGAAAACAATGGGCGTGCGACCCCGGTCATACGCGCGGAACGGCTGAAAGTGGTGCAGTTTACCGTCACGCATCAGGAAATAGATGCAATGGTCAGGATGCTGCGCCGCCTCTTTGGCAGCTCTGCCAATAGCATCGTTTTCGTGCAACCAACGTTCACGGGTTCCAATAGGCGGATCACCGTTGCCATCCCACACCAATGCTTCCCAACGTTTGCGCTCCTTTTCCTCGATTTCCTCCTGGTCGATTGCCTGCACCGCTTGTTTTGCGATTGCCGTGCTAAGGATAATGCCGTGGTTAGCAGCGAAACGGATCAGGTCAATTGAGCGGATCATGAGAATACCTCCTTTTTTAAAATAGGAAAGCCGTTATTAGGTTAAGGGGACTAGTATAACCAGAATTACCATCTATTGCATAGGTCAGATTAGCAGAGCTGTCATATGCGGCAGCTAAATTATCTCTCGGAGTAGTGTCACCTACCATCGAAGTCCATGCGTTAGATGCATGGCTGTAAGCCGTGACAATGTTAATATAACCAGGAGAACTACCATCTATCGCATATGTCAGATTAGCAGAGCTGTCATATGCAGCAGCTAGATTCTGCCTCAAAATAATGTCACCCGCTATTGCAGTCCATGCGTTAGATGCATGGCTGTAAGCCGCGACAGCGCCATCATCACCACCTATCCCATATGTTAGATTAGCAGAGCTGTCATATGCGGCAGCTAGATTCTGCCTCCCAGTAGAGTCACTTGCCATTGCAGTCCATACGTTAGATGCATGGCTGTAAGCCGTGACAGTGGCAAGATCACCACTGCCATTAAGGCCATCTATCGCATATGTTAGATTAGCAGAGCTGTCATATGCGGCAGCTAGATTCTGCCTCCAAGTATTGTCACCCGCTATTGCAGTCCATGCGTTAGATGCATGGCTGTAAGCCGTAACAGTGTTAAGATAACCACTGCTATTATAGCCATCTATTGCATATGTCAAATTAGCAGAGCTGTCATATGCAGCAGCTAGAAAATTTCTCGAAGTAGTGTCACTTGCCATTGCAGTCCATGCGTTAGATGCATAGCTGTAAGCCGTGACAGTGGCAACGAGACTACTACCGCTACTACCATCTATCGCATATGTCAGATTAGCAGAGCTGTCATATGCGGCCACTAAATCATACCTCGGAGCAGTGTCACTTGCTAATTTAACCCACCCTGAGATATAAACCGCGGAATAATAACCGGCTGGATATATCCCGGCAGTTATTGTACGCAAAACACCATTATTCGGCACAGTACCAGCTATACCAGATATAACTGTCCCCGACAACACCTTGTCGGGTCAACGATCACACCTGCTGTGTTTTTGATTGACGGTACGGTTATCGCGTTCAACGAACGAAGTTGGGCCAATTACAACACCCCCTTATGAAGCGCAACCTCGCTATTGAATTTCTATGCCACTAATGGTTAGTGTGATTGCCCCGCTTGTGCCTTGCAATGCTTGAATAGTGCCGCCTGCTGGCACAGCGGTAGTCAACTCGCTTAAAACCTTTGAATCATTGCCAGCGATGGATGTTGTCCCTATTATCTGATTCGCCGCCGCCGTGCCATTGATGCCAATTATCACAGTTGCGGCGGACGATGTAGTATTACAGGCGATTATCTCTTTGATCATCGCCGTGGCGTAAGGCGCAGGCACATTTGCATTATTCGCTGGCGCAGTGTATAGCGTCGTCGCTGATGTTCCCGGCTGTCCCTCGTAAAACTGCCGGAAATACGGAGTCCCTGGCATGATCATCCCTCCTTATAACCAGTACGCTAGGTGCTGAAAGACGTTTACGCTGATTGTGCCGTTGCTCGCGACATTGACTCCCTGGCCGATCATGACACCGCCGAGGACGCTGGCTGTGGCGGGTTGCAGCGGTGGTGCCATTGCTACCCACGCCGTGCCGTTGGAATAATACCACTGGCCATTGTAAATGCCGATAGTGCCAGCGGCGGGGATGTTTGCCGTAAGCGATGCGATGCTTGTCGGCACCAGGTAGGTGCCGGTCGTATTGGCCTGGGTCAGCGCGGTGCTACCCAATCCGTTGTCCGGCGTGTTATCAGTCCAGCTTGTGGTCGTGTTATCATTGATCTGCACCAGCGGGTAAAATGTGCTGCCTCCCGCCTTGGTGCGGCCTATCAACCGGGCCACCACGCCGGTCGGTCCAATTGGGATGCTGGACAAATTCACCTGCTGGCCGCTTGGCGACACTGCGGCCGATACTGCACCATAACCGGTATTCCCCTGAACTATCAGCGTTCCGGTTTGCGGCTCCCCCTGCCAGTAGCCGGTAAGGAAGCAGACGACGTATTGGTACGCACCGGTCAAGACGCCGGCAGTGGAGCTTACCGCCGCCGTAAGAGCGCCTGGCGCTGAGATTGGCGCATAGAGAACGATTTTGCCAACATCAGCGTTTCCAGAAAGAGCGTCCGCGTATTGATTGACATCAGAGGCGAAGCGAGGACTCACATTGTCGATTACTTTGTAGAATCCCACCTATTTCACCTCCTTAACCTGCGTTCCATGTAACAGACCAGATAAACGTCGCCGCTTCGGTATTTGTCACCGACAACGG
>Ga0123519_10007525_pt1 | contig 16836 bp, 13 predicted proteins | sample YelNatPaOPRAMG02_FD_87396 | JGI IMG/M metagenome (GOLD analysis project Ga0123519, IMG submission 87396) | Hot spring microbial communities from Yellowstone National Park - Yellowstone National Park OP-RAMG-02 (version 2) | ecosystem: Environmental > Aquatic > Thermal springs > Hot (42-90C) ... | reverse complement strand
TGCCACTGTGGTTGGTCTTGTTGATGCTGCTGCCACTGTGGTTGGTCTTGTTGATGCTGCTGCCACTGTGGTTGGTCTTGTTGATGCTGCTGCCACTGTGGTTGGTCTTGTTGATGCTGCTGCATCTTCTATTTTGCCTTTTTCATAAGTATCTTCATTTTCAAATATACTCTTAGATCCTCTGATCATATTTATTATTACGAATGAAGTTAATACTCCTATTATACAGCCACATATTCCTAGGATTAATACATATGATTTAGACAATATTATAGCCAAAATCGATCCTATTTCATATAAATCCATCATTATCAACCTCCTACTGGGTTAATTATCTTCGATATACCTATCCCTTGCAAATAGGAAGATAGAAATGTTAAACTAGTAAAATATGCAAGCCATCCTGAAAGTGTGAATAGCCCGATGTTAAATAATAATGCAAATTCAGTTTGTCCTTCCACTTGATATATTATAAATGCATTAACAATGGTCATTATAACGATATAGATATAAAAATATGATTCTATCAAGGATAATGAAGGCATGATAACAAATATAACTGGAATATTCATGTTTTGATATTTTTGGAATATTGATACAAAAAGACTCACTATAGCCATAATTAAACCCATTATGGCGCAAAGTATTGGATGCATCGGAATTATCATTCCTTTTAATAAAGCAGATACCTCAGCTATTCTTTTTCTTTCAGATAAAACGTATAATGAGGAGTTCGATATTAAAGGTCCAATGTCTTTTGCTGGTGAACCTAATGTGATGGCATTTTCAAATGTATCGGTGTGTATTCTAATTAATTCACTTGAAATTTCTTTTCGAAAAGATTCCCAACTTACTTTTGTATTCAAGCCAAGGTCTAATCTCATTCTCATTCTTTTAATAAAAGGAGTCAATTTTCCAAAATCTAATTTGATTATATCTCTAAATGCAAATGTAAGTGATGCTTCAATCGTTGAAAGAGATATTGATAGCATAGAAATAAATTCTGGAAATCGTTCATCATACGATTGTATTTTATTTTGATATTTTTGACCTAAAACTCCTATTATAAGAGCTGGCACTCCACAAAATGTAGCCAATAACAAACCTATTTCTTTAGGTAAAAAGTGAAGTGTTATTAGAATTGTTATCAAAAGATTGATTAATATTGTTAGTTTTGCCAAAGATTTATCGAACTTCATGATACCTGCAATATCATCATTTATAGCACCAATTGAAACTATTTTTTTAATTGGAGTATAAATATAGAATACATATGCAAATAATAGATGAATTATTATTAAACAAGGAAACATAAAAAATAATAGATCCATGCCACCACCCCAGATTATGCCAGTGAATACTGTAATCAATAAAATAACACATGATGATGAAAGGATTGCACTGTATGCCTCTGAGAGTCTTTTAAGTCTAGTAAGAGAACGTTCCATCGCACTTGTATATATCAACATTAACGTATTAAATTCTTTATTCAAAAATGCTGTTAGATCCTCTCCCAATTTGGCAACTTGAGCGAATCTTTGAAAAAAATCTCTAAGGTATAGAAATTTTACATCATTTCGTATTAATTCAAATGATCGTCCTAGATCTATTCCTAAATTCAGTAAAACTTTAACCTTTCTAAGATGTTTAGTTATAGGACCAAAATTGGAGTTACTAGCTGTTTTAATTAAGTCCATTGATGAAATGTCTGAATATGAGCAGGCCAATAAATGTAATACAAAAAATGGCATCATCTTCCATGTTTGCTTATTTACACCAGCATATAATACTGAATTTATTCTGTCTTTCATTGACGGTTTAAGTTTCTCTTGTATTTTCTTTGTTTCCAGCTTTTGAAGATACTCCTCACTCTGTTCAGGCATCCATGTAGGAAGTTCTATCGTAGACATTCAAATCATCACACATTCAATAATTTATCAATTGCTTTCTTCGAATATTCATCGATATTCTCGCTGTAAATGTATGGATTCTCATAGATTTTCGTGATCAAACCATAGACATCAATATATTCTTCAATATTTAACTCAACAAGTCTTTTTAAGACGTATGCCCTGAGCTCAAGCTCATCATATACTTTCCTGTAATCCTTAGGCGAAAGCCTCCTCATCGGTGCAACCTTATATTCAAGAAGATAACTATTACCAACTCCTCTGAAGATGTGTTTATCAGTAACTGGATCCCATGAAAAAAGCTCTATAAAGTTATATGTCTTTTCAATTGGATCCATTCCCACGATTTCGTGTATTGCGGTTACCCTCCTCTGAAGCTGGTTCGTCTTAGGGTTCCTCACATTGCTTTGAAAAACAACGAGGTTGAGATTGTCCACATAAGTTGGTGGAATATTTATTGGATCTCCTGTAATTCTTTGAATCAATTTTTGCATTGATGAGGCATGGAATGTCGAAATAACAGGATGACCAGTCTGTATCGCTTGGAATGCCACATTTCCCTCTTTGCTTCGAATTTCTCCAACAAGAATATAGTTGGGCCTCTGTCTTAGAGCAGACTTTAAAAGATCGAAAAGTTCAATTGACGATGATTGAGTTTCGGATCTTCTAGTTACCTCGTTAACCCAATTGGGATGTGGAACATAAAGCTCTGGCGTATCTTCAATACTAACTATTCTAGCACTTGGCCTGATGAATACTGTTATGGCGTTGAGCGTCGTTGTTTTTCCAGATGCTGTTTCCCCGCATATGAACATCGACATTCCATTTTCAATCATCATCCAAAGATAAGCAGCCATTCTTTCATCAAGTGTCCCGTATTTAATCAACTGAATTATACTCATTGGTGTTTTCGTAAATTTTCTTATTGTGAAATTACTTCCTCTTCTACTCACATCGGTTCCAAATATCACATTCAACCTGGATCCATCGGGCATAGATGCGTCCACTATCGGTCTTCTTCGACTGATTGGCTTACCAACTCTTTCGCAGATCTTTACAACAAAAGTATCAAGTTCCTCTTGTGTTGTAAATTCAATATTTGATACCAATGATCCAAAGATCTTATGTTCTACAAAAACTGCTCCAACTCCGTTGCAAGAGATATCTTCTAAATAAGGATCTTTTATCAAAGTCTCTATTCGTCCAGAACCTACTTTATCTCTAAATATTTCATATCTTAAGCGATTGTACAATTCTTCAGAAACTAACAATGTATTACCTTGTTCTCTAAAACCCTCAGGAAGCCATGCCGTTGGTATAACGGTGATATCAAATAATTTCCTTAACATCTCCTCCCTATTATCTAGGAACTCATCAGCATATTTTTCGTCAACAGCTTGAGAAAATTTTTGCTCTACCAATCCCACCAAATGTTTAAAATCATTCGGTAAGTATGGCTCTATCACCCTATAATTTCCTACAGGATCCTTTGTTGTCCTATAAACATGAACAAATGAATCATTTGTCGCAGGATAGATCACATTTATTTTCCTTTCGGCCCCAAGGTCCCTCGTCAATACAGCTTTGAATTGAAGAGGCACAAGATCTGGATCTGGATTCTCCAATATACTATGTGTATATTCATGCAGGTGGGTAGCGTTACTTACAAATTCTTCATATGTTTTTCCTAGTACACTGCACAGCTCGCATGAGGCTCTTGGGTAGCCTTCCTGCTGTTGGGCTTCGATTTCGCCATCAGTTTCCAACACACTATTTATTTCGGAGATATATTATCACCTCTTATATTTATTAAATTCATACCTGAATATGCCACTGGAGGTACAATAGTGTATTCCATGATCTTGAATGCAGGCTTTTATGATTGTAAATTGTAATTTATTCTCCATCCACACATCACCCTGAATCCTTTCCAATTAGTTTATTAGTTCACATATTAAGGCTATTTTCTATTGGCGATTAAATGATACTCAAGTAATACTTAAAAAATAGTTTGTGAATATAGAATAAGATGACTGCTGGTCGCCATTTGAACTCTATAGTGAGATGAATGTAAATTTACTCATGCTTTTACTGCCGTATATGGTAAAACTTTTATACCCATATCAGGTATGACTTTGAAAGTTGCTGAATTATCCGATGCTTTTGAAGCTCCTCTAAGCTTTAATATCTCAAGGCTTCTAACTATTTCATTTGAAGGTAGGGTCTTTATTCTCATGATTATATGCCCATCGCAAATGGATCTTATTCTTATTAACTGATTGCCATCAAATGCAAACGGATGTACTGTGACAATGACAGTACTTCTCCGCTCATCAACATAATTTCTCAATTTCGATAAAAAATTTAATAGATCTTCTGGCGAAGATTTTGTTGCAAAATATGTCAAAGAATCGAATACTATTACATCCGCTGAACCCTTATTCTTTATGAAATTTGATATTACAGTTAAAAAATAACGAGCCATACCCTCGTCCCAATTTAATCCCTTAACATGTAAAGCAGTTATTTTTAAATCCCCTTTTATATAAAAAATTCTAACATTCCAAGATAAGCTTTCCATTTGTGAAACTAATGCTGGTGCAGTCATTTCCGAAGTTATGTACCTTACAGTAAAACCTGATGTTAAGGCACCCCATACGATGTCTTGGGCAAGCACACTTTTCCCTGTATCATTTTCTCCTTCCAACAAGTTCATTGATGAAATTGGTATTCCTCCAACTAATCTGTCTAATTCTGTGCTTGCAAGATGAATCACCTTTACCTTTGATTCTGATTCTTCGATCATTTGAATATTTTCACCTCAATTTGGACATGTGATTTTATTTTATTCATTCATTATCACTTCTTAATCAAATGTTTTATTACAGGTCCCTCCATCCATAAGTGTAATAGAGAAGAACCATAGGTTTTCATCTATTGATGATGAAGTAGTAATCATTAATTCTAGTGTTTCACCAGGGTCCCACATTCCCGTTTGGATAGTCTTGTTAATTGGATTTATAATCTCACCTTCTGTATTACCAGTGAATATTCGATTTATTTCCCATTTATCTACACCAGTCCCCATTTCAAATTTTTTAATTATCTTTATTCCATCTGAGTAATAAACTATGAAAATGTCAGAGTACTTAAGATTTTCATATTTGATTGATTTAACACCCTCCATTGTGACATTAATCAAAAATGTATATGTTCCATTTATCTTTCCTGAATCTACTACTGGATTTGTTTTTTGTTTATAATCTGACCTTTCCATTTGATATAACATTAAACTATTGACATACAATTGAATCATTGTACTAAATGATATAATAAAGATCATGCCAATTATAGCAGCCACAAATATACCTCCAAATCCACTCATTTCATTTTACACCTATAATGAAAATGAATAATCTGAACTCACCCCGTTATTAGAAACTATTTTGAAATAATAATCCCCGGATGTTAGGCTATAATCAAGATATATCTTTATATCTAGTGTATCTCCAGGCTTAAGGATATTCTCATCATCAGTTAAGATAGTAAAATTCCATTTTGGGGTCGACATTTTGTTATAAGGTATGTACTCATAACCTCCTTTTGGACCGAAAAATACATCAAATTGTGGAATAGTATATGAATCTATCGAACTTGTTCCAATGTTCTTGACCCATACCTCAATCGTATCATCGGAAATTTTTGCTGCAAATACCGTCTTTAGAGATGTCATAGCTGCATCTTTTGCATTTTGCGAAGCAACATTAAGAATATTGTTGAGCTGTGTAGTATTTTGAAAGTATGTATTAGCCACAGTTGCGGCTGCTATTATGAGCGCAATAGTATAGATCATCTCTGTCATCTCGCTTGCCATTTTTATTATCTCCTTTCATATTCCTCCTAAGCACGTTTTGTTATGAACAATTTTTCTGGTAAAGTCAAAGAAACTAATATCACTACAAAATCTAGATCAGATCCACTTTTTAATTTATCAAACAGGTAAGCAGCAATTGCATGCTCATTTACTCCTATTTCTTTTTCATTTGGAATATCCTTTGACTGAATAGTTTCCATAAGATCTAGTAAAGATTGTCTTAATTCGTAATCTATCCATGCTCTCTTGTAGTAGTCATTGACTATGCTCTCTGCACCATTCCTTCCAAACATATGCATTAATGCTCCAGCACAAGCTGTAAGGCCTATGGTTCCAATTTTATGTTGTTCATTAACTATTTTTGTATCTTCAGTAATGCGTTCATCACTTTGTGATACATCTTTATTCGATTGTTTTAAGTAACCCTTAGAAACTAATTCTTTCAATATATTTTTCATTTCTTTATCAATTAATGGATATAAATCTTTTTTAATCATATCTTTAATTTCATCTATATTGATTATATTAGAAATTTTTTCATCCATTACTTTCTTTAGCTCTTCCGGATTTATTGGAATAGTTAATATTCCCTTCTCCTTCATTTCCTTGACCTTTCCTTCAATGATGCTTCCCATTTGTTCATCTATGAAGCTTTTTACAATTTGATCTGTCGATTCCTTTAATTTTCCTTCAACGACATTTCTGGTGTAATCTTCCAATTTTTTTTCCATAAATTCGGTTAGCTTTTTTTCCGTTATGTTTTCTGCCATAGAGAGCATAACCTCATCTATTCCAAGACCTTTTAGGTAATTCATTGGATTATCTAATTCGGTTAATACATTTCTCACATCAGTTAAAATTGCACGAGTTGCATTTGATACCTCATTTATTGATTTTTCTAAATCGCTCGTCTTTTTTTCTAGCTTGATCACCTTCATTCCAATATCTTCATCTTGTTCATTAAGCATTTCGATCACTATGTTCTTTTATCCATTACCTCAGCTAAAAAAAGTAGCAACAGATATATATCATTTGACTGCATTATGGCGCCTCAGATATTCATTTTCTGTAGCTAAATTTTGAAACAGTGGAAAATAAAAACAATAAATTTTGAATATTGAATGTTAATGTTTCTTGAGTATAATTTTTTAATATTTTTCTATTTTGGCGACCATTGATCGCCAAAAAATTGCACTTTTAATTGAACGATTACCTGATTACTAAGGATTTTTGAGTGACCAAAAAAGTGTTACTCAATCGCCAATGATAGTCACCTTTATAGTTTAACATCATATCTGCTATTAGTAAGGTGATCGAATGAAAAAACTCCTGAAAAACAAGAAAGGTATGACGGGCATAGAGACAGCCATAATCCTCATAGCATTCGTTATCGCAGCATCGGTCTTTGCTTTTGCGGTACTGAACATGGGCCTGATTAGCACACAGAGAGCGCAGGAAGCAGTAGGAGCTGGACTTGCACAGGCATCTTCTTCACTCCAGTTAGAGTCGCTCGTTTGTGAGGCAAGCGGCAATCCTATGAAAGTTGATAACATAACTATCTTGGTAAAGCTGGCTCCAGGACAAGCACCGGTTGACTTTAACCAAAGTAGATTGACAATATCATACAAGAATAACTATACATACGTTGCAGAAGTCTACGATTTAACACATGGGCATTTTGAGACTAGTTACGACAAAGATTACAGTTTTGGATCTGATGACATATATAGCACCATCATGGTAATTCAAGGAAATACGAATGGCGTTTTGGAGGCTGGCGAAACTTTTGCGATCATATTGAATCTTAACAAAATAGATTCTGAACATGGAAGACTTGGAGCATATGAACAATTCCTAGTCGACGTTATACCGTCAATAGGTTCTAAGCTGACAGTTCAAGCAAGAGTTCCAGCAAACGTTGAGCCAGTAATGACTCTCTTGACTGGTGGAACATAAACGTGCATGTTTAAACATGCACGTCCCCCCTCTATTTTTTGTCAAATTTTGTGTATTTTACTATTCAAGTTATTTTAAATAAATTGATGACATAAGAAAAACTTTGGATAGGTAGGCACTCAGACCTATGCTACGAGCGCCTACGTTGGTCTGGATGTTCATTCCGAGAGCAATTATGCTCCTGTGAAGGGAGAATATGGCTAGATTATGGTTTATTCGCTAAGCAAGGCATTGCTTGACTCTACAGCTTGAGCCGGTTGAGTGTTACCTAGCTACTATAAACTTTTAGATAAGGAAGATCTCTATGGATTTTCAAAAATAGCCAAGGAGGGATTGAGTGTAGATTAGCTCATTATTGGTCTGATCAGCCACTCCAGTAAAACCAGCTGGTCCTCTGTTCATCTGTGGAGCCATGTTCAACAAACTTGCGCGAATATGTGCTCAATTTCCACCAAAAGGCATTGACTAAAAATAATTGAGTTCACAACTACTGAAAAATAAGCAGATAGTAGTACAAGTCTGAGGCATTATTCCATCTCAATCGGAGAAACAGGGATTATCTCCTTATCATTAACGATACAATAAAGACAAGAATATGTCTTAATATATCCAAAAATATGCTCATCTCATAGTTCCTTAGGATCATAAGCGACTAATGTTGCTTCTAAAGTTTTCCTATAGGTATCTGAATACGTTGAGAATACTTCAATTGTCAATCGTTAAATGAGATGATAAAAATCAGCATTGTACCTTGAAAAGTCATTCAATTTTTTTCCCTAAAGCATAAGGAAGTATATCTAAAAATCTTGAGCCAAATCTTTTGATGGAAAATAATATTATGTCTAAATTCTCGCCCCAGAAAAGTAATTTGGTGTAGAAAGTTGAGTGTTGATGGCATGACGACAAAGGGTGATGTAGATATATACAATTTGACCTTGGATAAACTTAGAAAATTACGTTCAATAGATAGGCTGGTCGATATGTCGAAGAGTACTATTCAGTTTGACATTTTACTGGCGTTGGGCGAGAAAGAGATGCCCACATCTGAGATTACAAGATATATCGGTCAGAGAAGGAAAGCAACTACAGATGCCTTAAGGAAACTTAAGAAAAAGGGTTTAATTGAAATCGTTTCAAATGATAAAGAGACCACATATAAGCTTGGAGAATCAGGAATGCGATGTTATCATGACCTGATGGAAATCGTGGGTTTTAATGAACCATGCCATCAGCTCCGTAATATGCAAAAGGAGAAAAATCATTCGTCCGACGTGATGCAGTTCAAGCTAGATCTTCAAAAAGATCGAGGGAATTTTAACTTAACTAATGTAGTTTCAGAAATGATATTAGCACTTGGTACCGCAAAAGGAAATGCCATGTACTTAAAAGATTTGGCGAAAGTAGTCAATTTAAGCGAACAAAGGGCTGAGAGTTACCTAAAATTATATATGGACGGAGAGCATAGGCTTTTTAGAAGATTCATCGATAGTTGGGGGAAAGGTGCATCGAATTCTGATATCGAAAAGACAAGTACAAAGGTGATGTATGCCTTGACTAATGAGGGGTTGCAATACTTCTATAAGATGCCAATATATTCTAGATTGAGGGGGTCATTGGCCTATAATTTTCTATCAAGGATTACTTTGACATCACAGCCAAGGCACATCTTCAGAAGGCTTGCACTCTTGATGTATGTGGGTGGGGTTTCATCTTTGGCTGCCATGATTTTTCCATTTGGATTTCTTCTTACTGGGCTATGGCTATTCTTGACAGCAATCATTGGAACGATTATGGCAAGCGGATTCATATTTTAATCGATTCGGTAATCATAGCATTTATACTATAGCGTGCCATTCTAGATAAATTGAAGTCATTTTTAGGAAATAAGGTTTATAAAGCCATATAGTGAATTCGACCAAAAATTACTCCTTTGAAAAAGATGCTTCAAAAACGCTACTTTACCATCTTTTAGCCATTCTTACTAAAACATCGATACTCTGGTACCACTTAGAGTCCTCTCCGCCCTCAGGCTCGAAGGAAACGCAACCGTTGAAGCCTTCTGCAGCCAGCGTGCCAAGGATCCTTTCGTAATCGACCAATCCCTGTCCTATTGGACAGTACTTGAATGGCTTGTCTGGAAAAGCTCTTTCCCGAATGCTTGGCGCTGGTTCAAAACTCTTCGCATGTACGTGAATCACCTTCGGAGCAAGGAGCTCAGCAGCCTTATGGGGATCGCATCCAGCCAGGACAAAGTTTCCTCCATCGAAGGTCACCTTCATATTATGTTTGTTTACGGCCTTGATGCACCTGAGCAACTCTTCGTCGGTATGGCAAAGTGTACCCGCGTTCTCGATGCTGAGTACAATGCCTGACTCATCAGCAATGTCTGCCGCCCCAGACAATCCATCGACGTACCTGGCCAGCGCTTCCTCCCCTCTGTTTGTGTGCTGTCCACCGTGGCTGAAAAGGTGTTCGATCTCGAGTTGTCGGCAAACCTCGACGCCATATCTGATCGTGTTGAGCGACTTTTCTCGCACCTTCTGATCGGCAGAAACTAGGTCCGTTTGCACGCCAAAGACACTTGGCCGCAAGCCGATCTCCTGCAGGATGTTTTTAGCATCACTCGGCCGCAAGCCTACACTTTTCAGCATCACATCGAAGAGGTCCACCACCTCGATGCCATGCTCCTTGCATTTTGAAAGGTGCTTGCGCCAGTCCCACTGAACGCCATCCGGTCCCCTGTCAGACATCAACATTATTCCAACTTTCATGCGATCACTCTTTGGCTCTAGATTGCTCTCAGCACTCTTAACCTTCGTCACTTAGGCGTTCTACCGCTTCTATTATGGCTGCTGCAACATACTCGTTCTGCTCTTCGGTCATAAGCGGGTGGAGGGATGGGCAGAAAAGCCTTGCGCCCACGCCTTCGGAAATCGGTAGCCTCTGGCCTTCTGTGTGCTGCCTTATGAAACGATTGTAAGTGTAAGTTGGGGGATTGGCCACGACCGTTCCCACTTTGTATTCTTCCGACAGAATCTTCATCAAGCGATCGCGCTTTGATAGAGCCCGCCCTTTATCCAATTCGCTAGGCTGCACCATACCTGTTTGGCCCGCCCAATCGCTCGGCACCAGTATGTTGTACAGGTAGTAGGTGTGCTTGTAGCCTGGAGGTTCGTAGGGAAGCGTTAGTTCCGGAACCCCCTTCAAGAACTCGGTTCTCTCCTGGGCCCTCTTCCTCCTAAGGGCTACCATCTCATCCAACCTACGCAACTGCACAAGTCCAACGGCAGCCTGGACCTTGGTCATCTTGTAGTTCGTGCCCCAGCTTTCACCATTTCCAAAAGACCTGTACCTGCGGACACGTTCGGCAACTTCCGGATCGTCCGTCGTTATCATTCCCCCCTCGCCGAGCGTGGTCATTAGCTTCATCGTGTGGAAACTGAAAACTGTCATCCACCCTTTCTTTCCGATCTTCGTCCCCTTGTATTCACCACCGCAAGCACGGGCCGCATCGCCAATCACCCTTATTGGCCTGGATGATGTGGAATACCTCTCCGCAATTTCCAAAAGCTCATCCATGGGGGCTGAAAGACCGTTCATGTGCGTAACTAGGATCGCCCTGGTCTTTGATGTGATGCGCCGCATAACATCGTTTGGATCAGCTTGGAGCGTTCTGGGATCGACCTCGCAGAACACAACCTTCCCCCTTTGGCCAATTATACACAGGTGGTCACCAGGGAAGTTTATTGCAGGGCAGATGACCTCATCACCAGGTCTGAGATCGAGACACATCATTGCTATGTCGAGGCCAGTCTGGGCCGAGTTGATTGCAATAGCATACTCGGTTCCTACGTACTTGGCAAACTTTTCCTCGAACTCCTCTATCTCCTCCCCACTGAACCCCTTGTTCCAATCCATCGAATCTCGTATGGCTTTCACGGCAGCCTGGATCTCTTCCTCCGTGTACCAGCTTCCAAGGTGTACCTCTCCTGCCCAAACGGTGCTCGGACGGACCTTCAGAACCTCTTCCCTTCGGCTCTTTTCTATCATGTCTAAATCGCCACTCGAGTGTATTCCTTCACAGATTATCTTGGGACAGTATATTTACATTATTTATATAAGAGCATCGTAACTTGAGGCTTTGGGTCTTACCAAACCGTCTGGACGATTTTTAATTTAACCTTTGAAGGGGATGGTGTTTGCTTTTCGATGGTGTCAGTTACCCCTGCCAGGAAAGATGAGACTGACCGAAGATGGCCCAAATTAGTCCAGAATGGTTGAGTTTGATAGCATCGAAGCTTTTTTGATAGGAAGCATGCTCAAGGCTGGAGCCTAGATAAAGACATGCTAGTGACCATGGTGAGTTCAGAGACCAACTCATATTCCACGAAGAGCTGAAAGAAGGTTGACCGATTTGCATTGTTCCTAATGATCATAAAGTAGGCTTCCGCAGACTACTCTATGGTTTCCAATTCGTTCTATTCCATAGGTATAAATCGATAAAACCCCAGCAGTTGTAGACATGAAAGCTTGGCTGCTATTAGCCATAATATCTATTGGAAGCTTGGCCATAATTCCTGTACTCGCCGACAGGGGAGCGATACCAATCGATGATGTTGTCGTGTACCAAGAGGGGCAGCTTGTAGCCATAGCTTGGAAAGACGGCGAGGAGATCCTGATACTATCATCCAGCCCTAGAGTACCTAGGGTTGATGTTGTGCCATTCAAACCTGAAGATGTGGGTACAAATATGGCTGAAAGGATTCAGTTGGCAAGGGCACTGGAGGTGATTCCTCTGCCTTCAATGCCAGAGGTTGAAGAAGGTAATGTAGAGGTGTTCAGCAAGCTTTCCGAGACCGTGAGGGTCAGTGCCGAGAAGGCTTTGGATTTTGCAGGAGGCTTGCTTAGTGCAACGCGGGGCGTAAGTATTGCTTACCACGAAGTCATAGGGCCACACGATGTAACTGTTGTCAAGGTTGAGGATTCCGATGAACTCATCTCTTGGATGATCGACCACATCAAAAATCAACAGCTTCCCATACCACCCAAGAATGCTATCGACGTTCTTGAGGAGAATGTTGCAGGTTACGTCGAAGAAGGATGCAAGTACTTCGTATTCGATCACTTGATGCTAGGAAGCTCCATGAAGACCGTAGAGCCTCTTGTCTACAGATTTAGGTCCAATACAATCTACTACCCACTTAGAATTTCAAGCATAATGGAAAGCTATAGCAGCATAACTCTATTCCTTGTGACCGAAGACAGGATAAGGCCTGAGAGCATAGATGGAACGGGATTCGATATAAGCTTCGAGGGCATGGTCGACCTCTTGGAGGTTGAGGAAGCAGACGAAAGGCTTGCGGAGCTTTTCAAGGGGCAAGATCGGATTTGGCTTACGACGCTTAACTAGGCGGGAACCTTAGAAGCCTTGATAGGGACCTTAGTATAACGATCGGATTCTCGCTTGAACGGCTCAAACCCTTGATTGTTTCAGCGACACCCATAGCTGTTGCTTTAGCACTTATATTGGTTCTCTACGCAAGATCCTACGGGTTGGTTTCAAGATGAGTGTTGGGAGAATGTATGCCTCCATGGTCCTGCTCACCATGATTGGGCTTGGCCTGATGATTCCATCGGCTATAATATTAGGTGCCACAATCTTGGCGCCATACTCGGGCAGAGCGCTCATGATCGTAAATGGAGCAAGCCTCTACGTTGCATCAGCCCTAATGGCTCTGACATCGGTCCCACTGATAAGCAAGGGACTGACTTAGGGTTATGCGGTGGGAATTCTGCCATGCCTTCTGGCGTTCTCGACTTTCACGATTCTTCTGAGCTTGATGATCTTGGGGATTGGCCAATACTACGACAGACATTACCAGATGGGGATGCTGCTTCTCGCTGTTGGGGGCCTGGCGTTATTACCTGAGCTCGTAACGGCGATGCTCCTCGCTACAGCTTGGGGAGAATCTAAGAAACATCGAATTGCAGAAAAGTTGGCGAAATAAATTTAGACCTGTGTATGCTTCATGATGCCCAAACTCCTTTTGATCGGTAATTCAAATTTTTAGCTCATAATCCTGAGCCCGGCAAATTCGATCCAGTGATTTGGTACCTCTGCTACATCATCAGCTCGACCGCGATGGTGGTTGCGGAGGAGGCGGAGCCGCCTTTCTCTTCCTTTTGCGAAGAGAGAGAGCGACGATCACGCCTAACGCGATGACTATGATCGATGTCGTTACAATAGCTCCAGTGTAATCCTCAGCGTACACGGCATGCATCTCCAGCTCAGGCTCATACCCCGAGAAGACAATCCTGACCGAGCTTTCCGTTGAGTTCAAGAAGCCGATCCACTGCCTGAACGTGTACTTGGCACCGAGCAGGCCAAGCAACCCTGGCATGCTCACCGAGGAAGGTGCAGATAAAGTTGCTTCATCCCCCTCCTTGTACCTGCCTGAGCCCGGTATCTCGACCGCGACATTAGAGGAAACGTTTAGATTATACATCATCACAACCCTGATGAGCTTCATGGTGGAATTGCTCCCGCCCTCGTTATCAATAACTGTAAGCGTAACAACATGGTCTCCGAGCCCATGGTAAGAATGCTTAACGTTAACGCCCGATCCTTCCCCACCATCTCCAAAATCCCATTTATACGAAGATATGCTTCCATCAGGGTCGCTTGAAGCTGAAGCATCAAATACTACTTCTTCACCCAATCCTACTTTTGTAGGCGTATAGCTAAATCTTGCCATTGGTAAATAGTTTGTGCTAGCCATGGCAGCCATGAGTGGAGTTGTTTGTCCTTCATACGAGATATATCCAATTATGTAATAGAAAACCCCTTTTTCAGCAGAAGAGGTATCCCATATGGAAGTAAAATTGATAGAACTTTTTGGAGTAAGAGATAAGAAATTATGGTAAAAGTATAAAATTGAACTACTGTTCTCTTTCTCTATAATGAAGATGCACCTTCCATTGAGCGTAGTTGAACCAGTATTTAGAGCTTCGAGCTTTATTTTCACTTCATCCCCTATCTTAAAATGTTGAGGTATAACACTAAAACTAGTCACGTTTATCATCGATCTACCAAGTCTGAATTCGCATGTCCCTCTATCTAGCCAATTTCCAGAAGTATCGTTTAATTTGATCTCTAAGTAGTAATCACCAGCCGGAAAACCTTTACTATCCCAAACCATAGAAAATGATGCATATCCTATTATATTAGGAAGAGTTCTTAAAGGTAAGCCATCAATAGCTATATTAGAGCCATGTTGCTTAACTAAAGCACATGCTACAATGTCCTGAGCTTTACCAGAATTATTTAGAAAAACATTAACTGTGACTTTATCTCCTAAATCATAAACATCCTTATCTGTAATCATATTGATTATAGATACGCTGGAGAAAATACAAGTAATATCGAATTTATAATGTCTATAGAACTTAACTTCTGTAGTATTAACATTATAATAAAAAGGATAAATATCTATAAATAATGTACTGCTACCATCAGATTTTATTAATACTTCCCATCTATAGTCTTCTTCTGGGTACCATCCATTTCTCTCGTTTGAAGGTAAACTATTGCTTAATGAAGATCTAGGAATCATTGTAACAATGGACAAATTTAAGCCAACAGCAGTTTCCATTCCAGATCTTTCTTTCATAATAACATCTTGAACTTTATATCCACTAGGATAATCGATGGAAATAGAATAATAAGGGGCTCTTGGTTTGCCTTCTACTAGTAAAACTTTACCACCAGGAATATCTGCATAATCCCAAACTCCTATTTTGTATGTTTTATATTCAGGTATGTTAACTTCAATATTTTTTGGAGGCTCTTCATTCGTAATAGCATAGCTAAAGTTAATTGTCAAAACGAGGAAAATAATTAAAAGAAAAATCTGTTTCTTCATTTTATCCCCCCGGGAATTTCGGATCACCATAATAGTTGAATTCATAAACCCAAAGCATCCAATAGTTACCACTACCACTACGTACATTTTTATAATCACGAAAGGCACGTCCTGCACTAGTTTCCCAAACATTCCAATACTCAAAATAGTTTTGTGCAACATCACTATCAACACTGCACGCTGAAACTTCAGTTGAACCTATGAAAACAGCTGCACCATGCCTAAATAAAGCCTCGCCAAGGCTATCGCCATAATCTTCATAGTTTCCACTCAAGCATGAAAGGGAAAGTACTAAAGGATGTTGGGAAAATTCACCCCAATAACCATCATATGCGGCATTCACCGGACTAGCTGCTAATGGATTTCCATGCCCGGATATTAAGAGGATACTCATGGTGTTATATTGTCCGATTCGCATATTAGCAAGTTTGTCAGCCTCTTCCCAAGTTGAAACAAGAGAATAAAAACTGCTTGTGGGCCCATTTCTATTTCTAATTATAACACTACTTGGTTTTTCTAATCGAAACAATTTACCAACAGCAAAACCATCATGTCTTGTAGGGCTCCCAGTATAACGGACGCCATGAAACCAGTCGCTTAACAAACTACTGTATATTGCTTCGCCACACCAATATGCTCCATCCCAATAATATCTATAAATCTTTTCATCTTCATCACAAACAACTATTATGTCATCATTTCCATCTTCATTAATATCTCCTAATGCAAAACCATCATAAGGAGTATAACGAACTTGCATACATCCACATCGATTTAAGTCTCTTATCTCAAAACGTTCTACGTTTGTTATTTCCATATAAGTAGTAGTGTTTAATTTATAGATGTAAATTTTTTGATCATCATCTCTTATTACTACTATTTCATTTCCTTCCCAATCATTCCTAACATTACCAACAGCAAAGCCATCGTATCTAGTGAAATCAAGATCAAGAATCTCTACTTCACGTAAGTTATCCCCTTCATGTGCTAACAACATGTAAACATAGACATAATTAGTCTCATGATCTACTCTGAGTATCTCATCCCTATACGAGACTTCCATATATTCGTGTAAGATATCGCCTGTTGCAATTTGATCCCATTGGTTAAATTCAAAATACCATGATCCTTTAAGCGCACCATTAAGTTCATAGATATATACGAGGTCTTCTTC
>Ga0123519_10007522_pt1 | contig 16839 bp, 13 predicted proteins | sample YelNatPaOPRAMG02_FD_87396 | JGI IMG/M metagenome (GOLD analysis project Ga0123519, IMG submission 87396) | Hot spring microbial communities from Yellowstone National Park - Yellowstone National Park OP-RAMG-02 (version 2) | ecosystem: Environmental > Aquatic > Thermal springs > Hot (42-90C) ... | reverse complement strand
GGATTTCGCCAAGGAAAACATCAAAGAAGCCCGGTGGTTCATCAAATCGATCAACCAAAGGAACCACACCCTCCTGCGGGTAGGTCGAGCTATCGTGGAATTTCAACGCGCTTTTTTTGCGAAGGGACCTAAATATTTAGTACCTTTAACACTGAAGGATATCGCCGCCGAGATAGGGGTTCACGAAACCACCGTCTCCCGGATCGCCAACGGCAAGTATATGCAAACCGAGTGGGGAATATTTGAGATTCGGCATTTTTTCACCAATTCTATCAGTGGTGCCGGGTCGGGAGGGTCCCGTTATTCCAAAGAAGGGGTCAAAGAGATTATTCGCGAGATGATTTTAAGCGAGGAAGGTCATCTTTCGGACCAAGAGATTTCCGACTTGCTTACCAGAAAAGGGATTCCGCTCGCCCGACGAACGGTAGCTAAATACCGAAAAGAATTGGACCTGGGATCGTCCTACAGTCGATGATTCCTGTCCGTCTTGGTAAAGCACCGATTTTCGGAGCGGTTTCGAATATTCGCCATAGGAGGCAAACATGAACATCGATGTAAAGGCCGTCCATTTTTCTCTGCGGGAAGACACCCGGGAGTTCCTCGACAAAAAAATTGCCCGTATACCCAACGCGGAAAACATGATCGTGGATCTCCTCTTTACCTTTACCAAGGAGAAAGATTTTGTCGCTGAAGCAACCGTGAATTTCCGATGGGGCGTATCGATTCATGTAAAGGAAAATGATTTTGAGCTGAACCCAGCGATCGACAAACTGATCGATAAGCTGGAATCTAAGATCATCAAAGAAAAAGAGAAGGTAAAGGACAAACACCAGACGAAGAACCCTGAATAGGTAACCGTTGAAAAGCCGCCGAAGGTTTCGGCGGCTTTTTTTTACCCTATTTTTTTGAGTCGGCGGCTGAGGATGCCGGTTCGGCCGCTTCCGCCGCCAAGGAAGCCCCCAGTTCACTGCTAGAGGCATAGGGATAGGCGGTGGGTTGAGGGGAACCACGGCGGCGGCCGGAGGCAAGGCGCTGGGCGTCGGCGGCTCGGTCCGCCAGGGTAATTTTCGCCGTAGAGACGATGGCCTGGGCTATAGATTCGCCGAGACGGCACCGGGCCGCCAGCTCCACGGGGTCGGCGGAGGCTATCGCTTCTAGGGACTGGTAGGCCCGCATAACCGCGGCGGCCCGCTGGGGGCCCACGCCTTCGACCGACTGTAGGGCCGGGAACTTCAGATCCTTTGACCGAAGTTTTTGGTTCAAGGTGGTGGCAAACCGATGGGTTTCGTCCCGGAGAAATTGAAGGATCTTTAACGCTTCCGATCGTTTATCCAACCGAATCGGGTCCCGAGCACCGGGGAGCCACAGTTCTTCGTCCCGTTTCGCCAGCCCAACCACGTCGCAATCCAGGCCCAGGACATCCAAAACCCCCTTGGCGGCGTTTACTTGCCCAATGCCCCCATCGATTAAAACGAGGTCCGGTAATTCCGCGTCATCGGCCAAGAGCCGTGAGTATCGGCGGGATACGGCTTCCCGCATGGCGTCAAAATCGTCTACCCGCCCCTCCACGGTCCTCAGTTTAAAGTACCGATAATTTTTTTTATCCGGGATTCCACCCTTAAAGGAAACCAGGGATGCTACCGGATGGGCACCGTCCAGTTGGGCGATATCAAAACCCTCAATCCGTTCGGGGCGACGACGCAAGCCCAAAAGGCGAGCCAATTCGTCCAGCGCGGGACCGGCGCCCCGTTCTTTTACCCGTTTTGCCAGATCCTCCTGGGCATTTTGCAGGGCCATAGCCAATACCGCCTGGTGCCGCTTTTCATCGGCCCCCAACAACGTCGCGTTTTGACCCAGGGTTTCGGAAAACCATCGATGGATCGGGTCCACGTCCAGGTTTTCCACGGATAAATACACCCGGGGAGGGGGGAGGCGCCCTCCGTTATAATAGGTGGTCAAAAAGAGTTCTACCGACTCCCCTTCTGTCGCGGCGGATCGGGTTCGGTACAGTTCCCTTCCGGTCATCTTACCCCCCCGCATAGACAGGATCGTAAAGGTGGTTAGGACCCCTTCGGAGGCCCAGGCGATGTAATCCCGGGCGTCGGCGTCAAAATCGACCACCGCGTTGGACACCGAAAGCTCTCCTATGGCGGTGATCGCGTCCCGAAGTTGGGCGGCCCATTCGTACTGGAAGGCCTGCGCGGCTTCCCGCATTTTTTTCCGGAGGTCCTCAACGACGACCTCCGTTTCCCCGGATAGCAGTTTTATCACCTGGTCGACGTGTTCCCCATACTCCTGGGGGGATATTTTGCCGCAACAGGGGGCGGAACAGCGGCCCATGTGGTAGTACACGCAGGGGTTTTTCCGGGGCCGTAAACGACGGCACTTTCTAAGGGGGAACAGTTTATCGATCAATTCCAGCAGGGTGTCCACGGCTTGGACGTTCGGGAAGGGCCCAAAATAAAGAGAACCGTCTTCCACGATACGACGGGTTTTAAAAACCCTGGGGAAGGTTTCCTTCGTCAAGCGAACAACCGGATAGGTTTTACCATCCTTGAGGTTTATATTATACTTGGGACTGTGCTCTTTTATAAGCGTGTTTTCTAGCAGAAGGGCTTCGTATTCGTTGGATACGATGATCGTCTCGATGGTCCGAACGTGGGTTAGGAGGGTGCGGGTTTTTATATCCTTTTCTCCAGAGAAGTAGGAACCGAGCCTTTTCCGTAGGCTCTTTGCCTTTCCGATATAAATAACCTGGCCGTCCCCGTCCCGCATGATATATACTCCCGGGTCGAGGGGAGTTTCCTTTACCTGATTTTTGAGACGGATAAAATCTTCGGAAAACTTTTCAGGGTTCATATCGGTTTCTACCGATAATATAGGGAATTCATGAAGAAAGAAGCAACGGTACTCCGCATAGTCATTTTTCTCCTGGGAATCGGTATTCCGAGCGCCGCGCAAGAAAGGGCGTCCATACTTTTGGGCGGGACCGTTGGCTGGTCGGCATTGGAGTATAAAAACGGTGTGGTAGAAGTCCAGGGGGTTCGAAAAAACGTCGCCCTCGCCCTTTCTTCTGCCCGTTCTGGTACCGAGGATACGCTGGATCTTTCCCTTTCCTTTGACGAAGCGGACCCCACCGCCTTTTCCGATTCCACGGGACATTACGGAGCGCAAACGGGGGCCCTGGTCCGAGCTTCTGGACCGGGCATGGCCCGTTTTGGGAACGGAGCGGCCCTCTTTACCCAAGCCCTTACTGCGGTTCCGGGGAACGACGGGGCGTCCAATTCGGTAACCCTTACCCCGACCCGGTTCGCCCTGGGAGCGGAAGGTAATAGGGTGAGGGATTTTACCCTTGAATTTTGGCTGTACCCCGCCAACATGGGAAACGGCGAACGGGTACTTTTTTGGAACGCATCCAAAAAAAATATCGATGGAAGGGTCCTCAGTCAGCAGATTCGAGCCGTGGTTTTCCGTAATCGGCTTCAATGGACCTTTTCCAACCTTTTCTATTCCCCCGATGGGAAAAAGACGCTTCCCGTGACGGTCACGTCCCAAACGGTCATCCTTCCTAAGGAATGGAGCCACCATCTTATCCGTTTTGATTCGTCCACGGGTCTTTTAGAGTATCTGGTCAATGGAAAAACCGAAGGTACCGCCTACGCGACCCCAACGGGCCAAGAGGGCTCCGAGGTGTATCTGCCCCTCGTAGGAATGGGGGGGCAACTGATCCTCGGCGGACCGTTTACGGGTCTTTTGGATGAATTCCGCGTATATCGGGGTTTTATAGAGCAGGCCCGGTCCCAAAAGTATCCTTCCAAGGGGGGTATGATCGTCAGCGCCCCTCTGGATTTAGGGTACACCAACAGCGAGGTGCTATCCGTTGACGCTACGGGAACCGGAGTTGGGGCGCCTAACGCCGACGGTTCGGCGATCCAGCTATTTATCCAAGCCTCCGATTCCATCACCCCATGGTCCGACGACCCCGCAACCTGGCAACCGGTAATCCCTGGGGCATCCCTGGGGGGTAAAATCCGGGGACGGTGGGTTCGGATTGCGGCGGATCTGTACCCGAGCAACGATGGCGAAAAAACACCCTTTTTGGATTCCCTCCGGGTATATTATATTCCCGACGAACCGCCTCCCCCGCCCACGGGAGTTTTCGCCCTTCCCCAGGATGGGGCGGTGGATCTTTCGTGGCGCTTACCCACGGATCCTGACCTGGGGGGATTTTTGATTTATTACGGTAATTCCCCGGGGGAATACTTTGGTACCGACGCGGCCCTCGGTCCCTCGCCCCTCAACGTGGGAAAACGGACATCGATCCACGTCGACGGATTGCGGAACGGTGTAGTATACTATTTTTCAATCGTAGCGTATGACCGAGCGAATCCTCCCCATTTGGGTGCCTATTCCCGGGAAGTATTCGCCAGACCCTTAAGGATGGCCCCATGAGTCCCCTGGATATGCAAGACGTGTTCGACCGCGCCCGAGGCGCCGCCCGGGTAGGAGACCACGAAGCCGCAGAACGGCTTTTAAAAACCTATCTGTCCCGGAACAGCGAAGATCGGGAAGCCCGTCTTTTATTGGGCACCACCCTGGCTAAAGCGAATCGGCTGGAGGAAGCGGCGGATCAATTCACCCTCCTCTTGGCCCGGGATAGCAACGATTTAGAAGCCCTAAACAATCTGGCGGTTATTTATCGCAAACAGGAAAAATTTGAGGACGCCCTGGACGCCCTGGAACGGGCCATCGAAATCGATCCCACGAGACCGGAACTTCAATACAATTTAGGGAACATTTATAAACAGTTGGGAAACCTAAAAGCCGCGGCCATGGCCTACGCAAAGGTCGTGGAGCTGGACCCCCAGTACGTGCCCGCCTACAATAACCTGGGGACCATGTACGATAAGCTAAGGGAAGGGGACAAGGCGTTTCAGGTGTTCCGAAAGGGCTTATCCCTGGATAGGAACAACCCTACCCTGCATTTTAACTACGGCATAGCCCTGGAAGCTAAGGGCCGTTTGGATGAAGCGGCCAAAGAATACGATGCGGCCCTCCGTAGTCGCCCGGGTTGGGTCGAGGCAATGAACAACTACGGGATAGTCCAATTTAAACGGGGCCGCCATTCGGAGGCCATGGATGTGTTTTCCCGGATTTTAGCCATCGATCCGTTTAACGCCGAAGCACGGAACAACATGGGGGTGGTTTTAGCGGACCAGGGGAGGCATGAAGACGCCATCCGTTCGTACCGTCAGGCCCTGGAAGCGAATCCTTCCTACGTTAACGCGGTGGTAAACCTGGAACAGTCCTTAGAAAATTTGGGGAACCTGGGGGACGCACTGATCGAACTGGAACGGCTAGTCAAATTGGTCCCCTCCAGCGCCGAAGGCCGTACCCGATTAGCGGGTATTTATCTTAAAATGGAACGGTACCAGGAAGCCCTGGACCAGGCATCCGCCGCCTTGGAATGGGAACCCGAAAGCGTTCAAGCCCTGCGGATCCTCGGATCAGCGTACCGGGCCCTGGGTCAGGACGATAAGGCCCAAGAAACCTTTGAAAAAATTATCGCCATCGATCCGGGGAATTACGCCTTCTACCTGGATTTGGCGGACCTGCACTTCCGCCGTAGGGAGTATAAAAAGGCGGAAATTGCCATCCTCGCTTTTTTAGCCCGAAAGCCCAACGATCGAAACGCCAAATTGATGTTGGGCCGCTTGTACGCGGAGATGGGCAACCCTGCCCACGGGATTCAAATTTTCGAAGAGCTTTCCAAGGCAGACCCCAACGATACGGAGGCCCTTAGCGCTGCGGCGGAACTGCACAAACAGCTGGGGGAGGTAGAAAAGGCGCTTCGATCGGCGGACCAATTGGTCAATTTACAGGGTTCCCGGGGAAGCTCCGAGGATCTAAGCGCCCTCAATAAATCTTTGGATTTTTACGAAGGGGCCGTACGGGCCTACTCGGCCACCGTTCGGGATATGTGGGAACGGAACCTCCGGTTGCTTAAATCGGGGGCCGCTGGGGATACGGCGGAAAACCAGGAAGAAGAAAATCCCCTCCTGTTAGGTTCCATCGAAGCGGCTTCATCTATCGAAGAGGAGGCGGAAAGCCTTTTGATAGAAGATATCGAACCGGAGGAGGAGGAAGAGGAACCGGAGGAAGAGGACGTTTTTGCGCCTCCGGAGGAGGTATTTCCCCTTTATAACGAAACTTCCCAGGGCGATCCCTTTAGCGATCTGATAGAGGATGAAGGTCCGGCGACGGTACCGAAAAACCAAGAAGAGACGGCCCTTCAGGAGGAAGAGGAACCCCTTACGCCACCCCCTGCCAAGTCCGCCGAAACGCCACCGCAGGACCAGGGCGGTACACCTCCTTTTCCACCCTATCCTCCCTACCCAACCTATCCCTCCTATCCGCCCCCGGCGTGGCCCCCCGCAGGACCACCCCCGGCGGCTCCGCCAGCGGGGCCACCCCCGACACCCCAGAAGGAAGAACCCCGCGTTCCCCCTCCCCCCGAACCAATTCCCTCCGAGCCGGAGGAGTTGGAAGCCGAACCGGAAGCCCTTCCCGAGGAATTTGTTCCCCTGGAGGAAGAAGACGAGGAGGTCCTCCCTCCAGAAGAGCCAGTGACCGAACCCGCTGAACCGGAACTGGAAGAACTGGGACCAGAAGAACTGGAACCTGAGGAATTGGAAGAACCCCTGGCGCTGGAAGAGGAGCCCGAGGAGTTAAGCGAACTGGAGCCGGAGGGCGAGCCGGAGACCGAACCTGAGGAGCCGGAGACCGAGGAGGTCGTGGAGGCCGAGCTTGATGCTGAACCGGAAGAACCCTTGGAGTTGGAAGAGGAACCCGAGGAGTTAAGCGAAGTGGAACCGGAGGGCGAAACTATCGAATCTGAAACCGAAGGCGAGGAGCCGGAGGTAACCGAATTGCAGGGACCGAAGCCTTTGCCCCCACAGAAAGCCCAAGCCCCAGGGGCCGCTAAACCGGAGAAAGACCAGAAGAAAGCGGCTACCGGCATGGATCGGGAAAGGGTTCTCAACCTCTTCCAATACCTTAAGGACTTGACATCCAACCTACCCGAGGAACAACGGAACGCCTTTAAAAAAAGCGATGCCCGGCTACGAATGGAGTATGTGATCGATCGGCTCGAAGGCAGGAAGGGGTTATTCAAAGAAGTCCGAGAACGGATTGGTCGAGGACAGGAAGAATCGACGCCCTCCTTGGCTAAAAGTCCGGATATCGCAAAAACCCTCGCGTATCTGGGGAATTTAGCAAAGGCTCTGCCGGATCGAGATTTAACCCAGGCGATCGAGCGGAAGGTCCAAAAAGTAGTTAAGGATATAGCGCATGGAGGAAAGGGTGATTGACAACGCCGAAAAAAAAATAGACGCCTACATTAAAAACATGCCCAGTCTCCCGACGACGGTGGCGAAGGTCCTGGAGGTCTGCAACAATCCCCGCACCAGTCCGGCGGATTTGAACCACGTTATTTCTCTTGACCCGGTCCTGGTGGGGCGGGTGTTAAAACTTATCAACTCCGCCTACTACGGATTGGGTCAGCAGGTAACCAGTCTGGTTCGGGCTATCATCATGCTGGGGATCAACACGGTAAAAAATCTGGCCCTTTCCAGCGCGGTACTCCGGAATTTATCGTCCCGAAAGGATTTTCAAGCCCTGGATATGGAAGGCTTTTGGCGTCATTCCCTTTGCGTCGGGGTAGCGGCGAAGGTTCTGGCCAAGCATCGGGGGATCGACTCAAAACTGACGGAAGAGTATTTTACCGCAGGCTTGCTCCACGATATCGGGAAAATCCCCTTAAACGCTGTCCTATCAAAGGAATACGTCATGGCCATCAGCGTTTCCGACCGGGAACGAATATCCTTGCACAGAGCGGAGGGACAGATCCTGGGGATCGACCATACAAAGTCGGGTGCGATGATCGCTTCCGCGTGGAAGCTGGAAGGGGCGGTGGGAGATGCGATCGCCCATCATCATGCTTATATGGAGTACGAAGGACCGTTCAAGGATATTCTTTTTAGCGTGGTGTTGGCGAATCGTTTTGCCAGCATCATGGGTATCGGTTTTTCAGGCAACCGGTACCCCGAAAAGTTGGATAACGCGGTTTGGGAATTTCTAAAGTTGGATAGAAGCATTTTTGACGAGATTGAACAGGTGGTAAACCAGGAAATCGAGAAGGCCAAGGTCTTCTTACGGGTAGAGTAGGAGGGCAGGGGTATGTTTTCAGTCCGTTTTTGGGGGGATCGGGGTTCCATCCCGTGCCCCGGACCCGCCACGGTCAAATTCGGAGGGAATACCTCCTGTTTGGAAATCCGGGCCGACGACAGACTCGTTATCGTGGACCTGGGAACGGGGGTAAAGCCCCTGGGCGATTGGCTCATGGGGAACGACTTTAAAAAGGGCCCCCTGGACGCGGATATTTTTATCACCCACACCCACTGGGACCATATTATGGGTTTCCCCATGTTCACCCCCATTTTTATTCCTGGAACGAAGCTTCGGATCCGGGGCCCCGTTTCCTACGAGGACGATTCTCTGGAGTCCATTATCGGGGCCCAGTTATCCTACCGGTACTGGCCGGTTCGACAAAGCGAACTGGCGGCGACTATCGAATACGCCCAGCTGAAGGAAACGATTCTGGATTTGGGGAAGGGCCTTATCGTCAAAACAAAGTACCTGAACCATCCTATCCTCTGTTTGGGCTACCGGTTCGAGTATGAGGGTAAATCGATTATCACCGCCTACGATAACGAGCCCTTCCGCAACGTCTTTCCCACGGATCCCCAAGATCCGGGCTACGACGAGGACGCGGCCAAGGAGGGGGAGCTGGCGGCTCGGGAAGAGAACGAAAAAATTCTCCGCTTCTACCAGGGGGCGGATGTGCTCATCCACGACACCCAATATACCCAAAAGGAATACGAGGGCGGTAAAATCGGCTGGGGACATTCGTCCTTTGAACACGCCATCAACTCGGCCCATAAGGCGGGGGTAAAAAAACTTGTCCTCTTTCACCATGACCCCAACAGAACCGACGATCAACTGGAGGAACTTGAAAAGGGGTACCAGCGGAGAATCCGGGGGAAAACAGCCATGGAAATCATGATGGCCCGGGAGGGACTGCGGGTAGAGGCGTGATAAAATACCAGCCCTTGTCCCTCGGTTGTACGGGAAAGGTGTTGGGTCGGGGTTTGATAGCCTCGACACCGTTTTCGCAGGCGATATAGGAAAGCCAAGCGTCGCTTCGACTATCGGCCAGGGCGTCCGCGGCGATATTCAGGCCCATCAGGGCCTGCTCATCGGGACTAAAGGCCCGGCAAGTAGGGCAGGAACACCAGGATTGGGGGGCATCGTTTTCCAGGGCGCCGTCGGCCCAGAGGTGAAAAATCCGGACTTCCAGGTACCCGTCAAACAATTTTTTCGCGTTTTCCCGGATTATTTTTAGGGTAGTTGGGTTGGTGGGACAAAAATTTCGGTCGTTGCGCCGACGGCCCTGTACCATCCGGAACAGATCGGGGTTTCGGAAAAACAACGATCGGGGCACCAGGGAAGATAGAAAGACCCCTCCAATTTCGATGGGGAACCGGTGGGATTCGATAGCCTCGGCAAAACGTCGATCGTGCTGGAATAAAAAGTTCCGAAGCTTTGCCGCCGAGGGGGTAGCGTTTTCAGCGGTAACCACAGGGGCGTCAAATTGATTTCTGGCGGCCCAGTGTATCCACTCGACACCCCGTTTCCCCAGGTCCTCCAGGTTAAAAAATACCCGAGCCAGGCTTCCCAGGTCGGGGCTATCTGCCTTATAGTTTCCATCCTTGGACAGGGGGTACCGGGTGTCCCCCTCGGGACGGGGAGGGGCGTGTTCGGTTTGGACGTTGGGCCAACGGAACCCCAGAGCCGACAGAAAATCGTAAATTCCCTTTTCTAAAGCCCGATCCGAATTCCCGTAAAGTTCTATTCTCTGATCCCCCGCCCGCCATGAAAATCCATCGCGGTAGGGATCAACACCGTCGGAATTGAGAAGAATAATGGGGGACCCTTCGTCGGGAGTTTCCTGAGTACCGTTCACCAAGGGAGGTTCGGTGGGGGGAAGGTTCACGGAACGGCGGAGTTCGCCTATACATCGGACCAAATCTCGACTGGCCCCTTGATCGGACAGTTCCTTTTTTACAACCAGCACGGTCCAATTTTTTGAAACATCAAAATATATCATAAATTATGAAAAATCTTATTCTTTTCCACGGCAAAGTCAACTAAGGGTATAAAAATTATAAAAAAAATGGTATGAAAATACCGAACAGATAAAATAAAACCGTGTATACTAGGCAACGAGGAAATCCATGATCACACCATACACTTCTAATCTCAACCCATCCCAGGAAGGGATTCCGGACTATGACGTTGCGGTAATTGGGTGCGGTGTCTCCGGAGCGAACATCGCCCGCCGTCTTTCGGCGTATAAAATCCGGGTCGCCGTTCTGGAAAAGGCAGCGGACGTATCCTTTGGTACGTCCAAGGCGAACTCGGGAATCGTTCACGGGGGCTTTCACCACAATAAAAAGTACCTTAAAGCCCGCTTAGAACTGCTGGGCAACCTCATGTTCGAACGACTTCGCAGGGAGCTGGACTTTCCCTTTAAACGCTGTGGCATCATCGTCGCGGCCCTGCACGAGGACGAAATGAAGGCGGTGGAACACCTGTACATGCAGGGGGTAGAGAACGGGGTTATCGGTATCGAACTCTGTTCCCGGGAACGGCTTCTGGAATTGGAACCCAAGCTGTCCAGCGATACGGTGGGGGGTCTGTACGCCCCCGGGGGCGGTATCGTGGAACCCTACCGCTTTGTGTTTGCCCTCGTCGAATCAGCAATGAAAAATGGGGTCCACTTTTACACAAATTATAGGGTCTCTGCCGCCGAGCGGGATAATGCCGCGGGTCGCTGGACCGTAAGGGCCGCCGACGGAAGGAGCATCCGGGCCCGGTTCGTGGTCAACGCCGCGGGACTCTTTGCCGACGAGGTGTCCTCCATATTCGGGGGGGAACAATTTAAAATCACCGGTCGCAAGGGGGAATACTACCTCCTGGACCGGATGACGAAGGCCCGCCCCGAACGGGTAGTGTTCCCCGTACCGACCTCCGTATCCAAGGGTATGCTGGTGATCCCCACCGTCGAAGGAACCGTTCTGGTGGGTCCCACGGCGGACGCGACGGAAAACAAAGAAGATTTTTCTACCACCTCTGAACGGCTGGAACAGATCCTCGACTCGGGAAGAAAGATGATTCCCTCCCTAAGCCGAAACGACGTGATTACCAACTTTGCGGGTATCCGGCCCGTGCTGGATGAGGATTTCTACATCGAACCCTCCAAGAAAGCGCCGGCCTTCGTTCAGGTGGCGGGGATTCAATCCCCCGGGCTAACCGCTTCTCCCGCCATTGGCGAATACGTCAAAGACCTTCTTAAAGGAATCGGGCTCGAGTTAACCGAACGGAGCGATTGGGACCCCTTTGTGGATCGCCGACCCCGGGCGCGGGAACTTTCTCCCTTTGAATTGGATTCCCTTATCGCCCAGGACCCCGCCTGGGGCAACGTGGTCTGCCGCTGTGAAAACGTAACGGAAGCGGAAATCGTGGAGGCCATACGGATGGGACACCACACCCTGGACGGGGTAAAGTACTTTACCCGAGCCCAAATGGGCCGCTGTCAGGGGGGCTTTTGTACCTACAAAATAATTAAAATTATAATGCGCGAAACGGGACTCTCCTACGAAGCCATCACCAAACACGGCGGGGAGAGCCGGGTGTTGGAGGGTGAACTATGAAGGAACTCCGTTACGACGCGGTAGTCATTGGAGGCGGCGCCGCAGGAATGGCCGCGGCTCTGGAAATCGATGCGGCGGGGTTTTCCTGCGCCATTGTGGAACGGGAAGATCATCTGGGCGGGATTCTGATGCAGTGCATCCATAATGGATTCGGCCTCCACGAATTTTCGGAAGAACTTACGGGGCCCGAATTCGCCGAGCGGTTCGCTACCAAGGTGGCGGCATCCAAAATCGCCGTCTATTTGGGAACCACCGTTACCAATTTTAAGGCCGAAGGAATTTCCGAATCCGGAGCTTCGGTAAAAGAATTGATCTGTTCTTCCACCGATTTCGGGGTAATGAGGATTTTAGCCCGGACCGTGGTTTTAGCCATGGGGTGCCGGGAAAGAAACCGGGGAAACGTCCGGATCCCCGGTTCCCGTCCTGCGGGGGTGTTCACCGCTGGCCTGGCCCAACGGTTGGTGAATATAGAGGGGTACATCCCGGGGAAAGAGGTGGTCATTATCGGTTCCGGGGATATCGGTCTGATTATGGCCCGCCGGATGAGCTGGGTGGGATGCCACGTGAAAGCGGTGGTGGAAATAATGCCCTACCCCTCTGGCCTGACCCGCAACATTGTCCAGTGTCTCCACGATTTTAACATTCCCCTGTACCTTTCCTCCCAAACCACCAATATTTTTGGGAACCACCGGGTCGAGGGGGTCGAGGTTACCCCCATGGAGAACGGAGCCCTGGTTCCGGAAAAGGCTTTCCGTATCGATTGCGATACCGTACTGCTTTCGGTGGGGTTGGTTCCAGAAAACGAACTGTCCAAGGATGCGGGGGTAGAGCTGAACGCCACTACCAACGGCCCCATCGTCGATTCGACCATGATGACCAACGTGGACGGGGTTTTTGCCTGCGGCAACGTACTGCACGTCCACGACCTGGTGGATTGGGTGGCGGAAGAAGCCCGGGCCACGGGGCGCAACGCCGCCGGATGGCTGAAGGGCGAACGTCCGACCATGCAAGTTCGCGTAAAAGCGGGGTCCAACGTCCGGTACGCCAATCCGGGGAAACTGGATCCCCGGAGGGATAACAAGGTCTACCTTCGCTCTCTTATCGTAAAAAATGACGCGGTGTTGGAACTGCGTTTGGATAACCGGGTAATCCGGAGCATCAAAAAGGGGCACGTTCAACCCTCGGAGATGATAACCCTCAATATCGGCCCCAAGGATTTGGACGGGGTCGGTTCCGATTCGGCCCTCGAACTGGCCATTCTGTAGGAGGATAGGTCGATGCGATCCCTGACCTGCATCGTTTGCCCCATAGGCTGCGATCTAAAGGTAGAAGAAGGAAAGGATGGAGAACTGATCGTATCGGGGAACCGGTGTCCCCGGGGAGCCGCGTACGCCATCGAGGAAATTCGTTCCCCCAAACGGGTGGTTACCGCCACCTGTCGCTTGGATCTTCCGGGTAATGGGGGGGAACGACGGGAGGAAGAACCCTCGACCCAGGCCTTCCGAAACCGTATGCGGCGCCACGGGATGTACGATCCCCGGCGTTTGCCCGTAAAAACCTCGGTCCCCTGCCCCAAAGAACGGATAGACGAACTATTAAAGGATATTTACGCCCTGAAGGTCAAACTTCCGGTCCAAGGGGGAACCGTCCTGTTGGCTAACTGGAAGGGAACCGGTATAGACGTAGTGGCGGTTAGGGCTTTAGACTAGGCCTATGGCGACCATGAGTAACGACCCCGCCGTTTTCTGGCGGGACTATGAAATTCAGCACGGTGAAAAAGTTCTGGCCTACAGTCTAGGCTGTTATAACTCCGGCTGGGATGAGTTTAAGGGGCCCCTGTGGGGCTTATTGATAGCCACCGACGGGGGCTTCCGGTTCCACCATTTCCCCCACGAAGGGTGGATCAACGCCCTTTCCCGGATCACCGGCGGCGGGGGTGCTCCTCCGGAAGAAAAGACCCTCTTTGTACCCCGATCTCGGCTGATCCAGGTGGAACTGCGCGTGGAGTCCTCCCTGTTACGGCGTATCCTTTCCCCCCATCCCCCAATTTTTGCCCTCCGGTACACGAAAACCGACGGTACCGAAGGACTTCTCTTGGCGGACACGGACAAGACAGCCCAACCGGTGGTAGGTGCCCTGGGGGGCCTTATAGCAGGATAACCTAGCAGTTTGTCGGACTTGTCCGTCTAATCATAAAAAATCGCAGAAATCTGCGATTTTTTACCTTGTAAACTGCTCAAGAGCCTGCTTTATCGGTATTTTTAATCCCCAAAGTTCACTTTGGGGATTAAAAATCCACCAGTCCGACAGGCTCCTAAATCCGGATAATCCGAGCCTTGGTAAGAACCTGGGGCCCCTGGGGGGTTAGCAGGATATCGTTTTCCAATCGACACCCCCCCGCGACCGTATCGTATAACCCCGGCTCCAGGGTAAAGACCATACCGGAGGAAAGGCGCCATTCGTTGTCCGCCCGGCTCCGGAGCGCGGGGGCTTCGTGGGCTTCCAGACCGATCCCGTGGCCCAACGCGTGGGGCATAGTTTTTTTCGCCTTACCAAACAGAGCATCCACCGCCAGGGAAATTTCCCGGGTAGGGGCGTCTTCCTTGATAAGGGAAAGCGCCAAGGCGTAGGCCTTTTCCACCAAAGCAAGCATCCGTTCTTGCGCCCGGGACAGGGGACCCCGGGCGACGGTGAGGGTCACATCGGTGGTGTAGCCCTGGTATTTCAACCCAAAATCGAGGATTGATAGTCCCGTCCCTCCAAAGGGTTGGGCCGTATAGTTGGGAAACGCGTGGATACCGTAACTTCTCGTGGGTCCAGCGACCAGACTCTCAAAACCCGTTCCTTCACAATCCCGTTTTCTCGCCTCCGCTTCGATAAAAAGGGCCACCTCGATCTCGGTTTTCAGGGTTCCCGAAAGGAGCTCCCGTTCCAACAGGTCGATCACCTGGTTGGTAATATCGGCGGCCCGAAGGTATAGCTGGATTTCCCCCTCGTCCTTAATGGCCCTCAGTCGGGACGCCTCCTCCGAAGCCCCATCGTTTCTACAGATAATGTCGTAATCCGGAAGGCTGGAAACGTACTGTAAAAAGAGAGGATAGGGTATGGAAGAGGGAATCTCCAACCGGGACGTGGAGGGAACCTTTAAATATTCCGCCACCGCCTTTGTGGCCCGAATGGGATGCCGCTCAAACTCCCCGTAGGGAACCACCGCGTCGGCATTAGCGTACAGGGCCGCCAGGTTTGTGTCCCAGGGGACCAACACGGACCGCTTGTCCACCGAAAGAAACAGCAGGGCGTCCCCCGGCTGACCCGTAAGCCACCGAATCGCAGGGTCCCTGCGGCCCTCCACATCCTCAAACATAAGAAGACCAAGACCCTCTTGGGCCATCCAATCGTACAGGCGCTCTCGGCGCGTTTCGTAATTATTCATGGTACTACTATGCCCCTTATTACTTTTTCAGACAAGGTAAGGGGTCAGTAGTGTTGCAAAGCTTAGTTCATCCAGCCCCATAACAAGGTTCGATCTGCCTACATAAACGCGAAAGCGGGGAGAGAGTCCTGTACCATCCCTCCCTTTTATTAATCTTCGTAACACTATAGACTCTGCACCTTACAAGAGGATATACTAACCACGGAAGAGAGAAGCTTCTTGAGGCCCCCGATGAACGGAAGATTGTGCCAGCGCTTTCCCAACCACTAGTAATAACCCCATCCCACGAAGGGAAAAACCAGTAAATGAACTCTTTTAACCGCACGGAGGAGTTGCTATGCATATTCCAGATAACTATCTTAGTCCATCCACCTGCGCCATCACGGCGGCCATAGCCGCCCCGGTCCTTCTGTTTTCTATAAAGAAGGTTCAATCTGAGCTTCCCCGAGAAAAGATCCCCCTGCTCGGCCTAGCGGCGGCCTTTTCGTTCCTCTTTATGATGTTCAACGTGCCCCTTCCTGGGGGTACCACGGGGCACGCGGTGGGGGGCACCCTGATCGCTATTTTACTCGGGCCCTGGTCGGCGGTGCTTTCCGTGGCCGTGGCCCTGGTAATCCAAGCATTCCTCTTTGGGGACGGGGGTATCCTAGCGTTGGGGGCCAATATTTTGAATATGGCCATCGTACTTCCCTTGACGGGGTACGCGGTGTACTGGCTTTTGCGGACCCTTTTTTCCCGATCACAGGGAGAAAACAGAGCTTCCCTCGTAGGCGCGGGGCTGGGTTCTTACCTGGGGCTTAACCTGGCGGCCCTTTTCGCGGCCATCGAGTTTGGAATCCAGCCCTTTCTTTTCCACGGAGCCGATGGAGCGCCTCTGTACTGCCCCTACCCCCTCTCCGTATCAATCCCCGCTATGCTCATCCCCCACCTGACGGTTGCGGGTTTGGTGGAACTGTTTTTCACCCTTTCGGTATTTTCCTTTATCCGTAGGGTCGCCCCAAGCTTTATGGATTTGGGCTACGGGGTCCCCGGCAATACACCCCGTCTCGGGAAAGTGTATGCCCTTTTGGTGACCCTTATAGTGGCCACCCCCTTGGGACTCCTAGCCTCTGGCACCGCCTGGGGTGAATGGGGTACCGACGAAATCGCTCAGACCGCCGCCGATGGAACAAAACCCCTCGGTTTTATTCCCCAGGGTATGCAAAAAGGCTTTAGCTTTGAAAGCCTCTTCCCCGATTACTCTATCCCGGGGATCGGTTCTGTCCCCGGGTACATCTTTTCCGCAGTGGCCGGGGCGGCGATCTTGATTATCCTTTTTAAACTGCTTTCGACCGTTGTGGTCCGTACGAAAAAGGCGCGAGGTTAGGGATCATCGAAAATCGAGTACCCCAGGGGCCCCTTCCTTCCTGGATGACCCTGACCGAACAGGGGGCGACTATACGGGATTCGGACGCCTTTATAGATAAGAGCCTCCGGGCCCTGACGTCTACCCTGGCGGCTCTTAGACGGTCGGGGATAGCCAGGGTTGTACGAACCGGAGACGCAGCGGTCCGGCTCTATTCGGCCCTTATG